>Ga0160505_101358_pt1 | contig 11680 bp, 4 predicted proteins | sample DIDeMG_FD_108225 | JGI IMG/M metagenome (GOLD analysis project Ga0160505, IMG submission 108225) | Enriched chicken feces microbial communities from UW Madison campus, WI, USA - DID2874_E49_Stillage MG | ecosystem: Host-associated > Birds > Digestive system > Large intestine > Fecal ...
AAAAATAAAATAATATATAAATAAAATAAAAAAATAAAATAGAAAAAAAAAAAAAAAAAAAAAAAAAAAAAAAAAAAAAAAAAAAAAAAAAAAAAAAAAAAAAAAAAAAAAAAAAAAAAAAAAAAAAAAAACAGCTTTCTTGTTATTTTTTATACTTGAGAGCAAAAGATTTTAACTATGGTAGATTCTCCATTTAAAATATTAAAATATGTTAGGTCTCAGAAAGGTTGGTAATATAAATATAACAGATATTAGTGTATAAATGATATCGCAGAGAAAGCCGGTTTATGCACGACAAGTTATAAGTTGATTCATTTAAAATTCTTGGTTTTAAGTGTGTTATCTATTCAATCCAAAGGCCATGAAATGTGTTTCTACTATGTAATCAAAAGTATATCGTTTTGTTTTGTAATTTTTATGTAACTATTTGATGTAATGACAATAAACTGATTATCTATCTATCTATGTAATCAAATCAAGATCAAAATGGTTTGAAAATCTTAGTGAAGGCATTTCCTGATAAATTGCTTAACAGCAAAGTGTATCGATGTTTTACTCATTTGCCCTTCCATTAAGATACAAAACTGTAGTTGTTATTTTGAGGGACTTCCCTTGGCATGCAAAATGAGCCCGTAGAGAACTTAGTGCCATAGAATACCAAAACTCCAAATATTCGTTAGGGTGGCTGCTTGATCAGTCTTAGGAAGGCAAGTGTTCCCGAATTAAATGCCATCCTTTTATAAGCCTATTTGCTTATATTCATTTTGTAACTTTTAGATATAAGAACCACAAACAGATTATTATTCAAACTTTTTTGTAATTATTTACAGGTTCAAAGTCTTAAAGGCAATCTATAACATGTCACATATAATAAATCCATGACATAATCATAATTTTCAATCATTATTTTCAAGGATTTTCCCATACATCTCTTTTAAAAAACGCCAAAGTCATTTTGTAAGGATTTATCTAAATTAATCCATTAGCAAACCAAAAGTGCCTATTACTGACACCTTTGAACAAAAATTAATGTTTTTCTAGTAGAGCCTAGGAATAAGTTATATCATAAAGAATGAAGATCAGAAAGGGTGACTCATCGTCAATTTGAGTTGATCCATTCTGTAGACTTATTGGCAAGAGCCGTCCATGAATACATAGCCAGCTTTTTAATCAGGATGCTACAGTGTTACCAGCCTCCAAGTAAATTCTCACAGGGAAAATCATGAGACCTGAGGAACTAGAAAGCTACGTCTAAATTAGATTTACATATGAAAGTTCCTTAAATTTGGCACGTAGCGGTAAGAAAAAAAAACATCTTCTCCATTTCCCATACTAAACTCCATAATACTTATATATGAAAACTTTCTGCTGATCACATTTATCCTTTCTCTTTATCTTGGTGCATGTAATTGGATAATGTATTGTCTCAGGATTATTTAATGAAGCTGGATAATTCAATTATAACCATGAAAGTACTCTGATTAGGAATTTAAAACACCAGCATGATTTTATTCCTTAATGTGGGCTAATCCTATGGCAATTTCTAAGTGACTGGCTTAAAAGTGAAAGGTTGGATCCAAATATAAACTTGTATGTTGTCCAGATCTGTACATGTGCAGGGTTAAATCCAAACACCAACTTTAGGAGTAAATCTTTGTTTATTAATGGAGTTAGATAGGTACCTTACTGGTACAGGTCTAGACTTTTTGAGAGAACCTTTAAACGACTCAGGATGGAACAAAAGCACCTCAGAGTTTAACAAGACACAACAAGGTATTAATATTAGTCATATACTTCATCGAAAAAGATGATGGAACATTACGTAGTGAAAATAACAGGCTTTAAATTTCAGCTAAAAAAAAGCCTCAGGTATGTACCGTCTGGTAGATGATACCAGAAACTTGCAAGTAATAATATATAGACAAGCTGTTCTTACCAAGCCAAACAGCCAGGAAAAAAGACGCAGTGCATAAGCTACAAAATAGTTTTTGTCTATTTTGATGTTGGCTTGTTACTGAATTTCCTATGCTATTGTAGCAATGTTTTTAGATTCTACATTGTGTAATATCAGATTAGATGGGGTTATTGAAATATTGTTATCACAAACTAATTGCATAGTCTATTTATCATTTAGCTAAAAATAAGATACCTTTGTAGATATATTACATGCTTTCCATGATGTTAGGTAATTTGTAGACTCTGAAAAAAATATTTGCATGCTCATAAATCTTGAACTTACAAATTATTATACTACATAGGAATGCCAGCCTCTCCTTTACTTCATGTTTGCTTGGGCTGGATACAAGCAGGGTTGGTCTTCAATTATTGTTGTTTCTACATTTGTATCAATTTTTTTCTGTACTCTATAGTCGGTACTCCCAGGTTCAAATTTTTGCAACATACGAGTGAATTTTCAATATTTCTGTTGAAGCTTTTTGTAACGGAACTAGATTCATAAGCCTAGTTACCATTGGCTCTTAATATATTTCCTGTTCATATTCTATCGATTATTTACAGCCATTGACATTTCATGTCTTGATATTCTTTGATACAATTAATATCCTACTTTAGTATGCTATATTATATTCTAGGCTAACTGTGGAGTCCTCATCGTAATATTGTATGTCTTATCTATCTTATATTCTATTTTAACAAATCTAGTGAATTCGTATTGTCTGACCCTTGAGAAAAAGCTGTTTTGTTCCATTACGTTGTCTGACTGGATATGAATTTCGTATTTACGTTTCCTATTATCGACAAGCGAGGAACCCAACTACTTAAACTGACTAAGTGCATGCCCCGGACCCAATTGTCAATAACATTCATGAAGAGCCTGGGGAAGTTTTTCTAATTATCAACTCGTTAAGCATATGATTAAGAAGCCCTTACTAGACCTTCTGTCTAGAACTACCTTATAATACCTAGTATTGTGTGCTGGTTGTCTTCAGTAGTCCTCTTGTTCAATTATATATAGATTTATACCCAATCACTCTTCTTCTAATTTAAAAGTTCTTCGTTATCTTTCCATTGTGCCAGTCTCATAGAGACAAATGTTTTCGAAATTTCGTGTCTTCTTTGTATGTCATTCTGTTTTGTAATTTTGTATGTAACTATTTGATGTAAGGACAATAAACTGATTATCTATCTATCTTTCCATTGTCAGCGCATATGTCAACACAAAACCTAATAGCATGGGCGCTACCGTCTCCAGTAACTCTTTGAAAGGTTGCGGGTATCTGAAACAGAAACGAAAATAAATGGGCTTGATTTTCCAAATTATCTTCGTTATCAAAACACATAAACACAGCCTCAAAAATATTCTTTTTAGTACAAGGTATTATTCCAAATTTAACCAACAACAAACAGTGGAATCAAAAATGAGAGCCTAAGGCAATACAAGAATATCTAATATGTGAACACTTGTAATATTGATTTAACCATGCTTTGATTTTTTTTTCTTTTTTTTTTTTGGATTTTATGTAGCGCATCTAATAGACAAAGGGGGTTTAGAACGGGAAATGTCCATGAAAATGTAACTTATTTTTCTTTCCACAAAAAGTGAGCCTATTTCTGTAAAACAGCTTTTATTGATGTAGCAGCCTCTACATAGACTACCTATCAAAAGGATCGAATGGTAGACTATTAATATAGTTACCCATTATATTTATTATGAGTCGTGAGCAAGGGTAGAGTCCAGCTTTTAACTCCTCATTTGATGAAAGGTGCTACGTAGTTATGGCATTGATGTAATCAGTATATTTTATGGGCTATGGTTTGGCTTTTTTTTAACTGTTTTTTCCGAAGCAGTTTTCGCGTCTTTTATTTTCTTCAGCTACTTTCTCACTTCGAGAACTAGTTTCTCTCAGACTAGGAGACAGATACATAGATAACCAGTTTAGTTTCCATATTGTAAGAAATCGACTTTTCTCTCACAATATCAAATATTTCATTATGGTCATTTCACATTATAACGATATTATCTCATGCTAACCTTTTAACCGTTCAACCACAACAACTTTCTACATCACATTTGAACGTTATTCTTTTTTTTTAGCCTGAATCTTCTCAATATATCATCGCACTTGTCAAAAAGGCTAACATTCACAACGTACAATATAACTTGGAAATATTTCTCTTAATCAATCATCATGTGCAGCCACATAAAATGGCTGTATCATTCTCACAGCTAAATCAACTTACTTCTCTAAATCTACGAATTTTGGAGTTTTGTCCTCAAAAACTTATTACTATCCCTGATTTCTTGGTATGATCTCTTAACCACGATAGGTCCAGTTTATCGATGCTTTTGTTAATGCTATAAGCTGTGTGATGTTACATTGATATTGACAACAAGGATCTTGACGCTCAAAATCCTTCTCAATGCAACCATTTTACAATTCCAATTATTATATAAACCTGTCTTTACCTCTATATTACACAAAGTGAAAAGAGAAAATAATCAAGTTTATAGCACATAGTTATTAGTCCTCATACTTCAGGTTATATTTTAGTTATTTCTTTAGTCCATTTTCTTCTTTTTTTTTTATTCAACTTTAGTTTATTTCTTTTCACGCTCCCTCACCATCTTTTATTTTTAAACACAGGATGGATTCCTTTCACTTACAAGCAGCGGGGATTTAGCCTTATGGTCAGGGTCGTAGACATTAAGTCTGGGTTTCAACAGCTTTTAAAAACTGGCCTCGAGTTGGGTCTCCGGATTTCGCGGCTTATTTCCTATCTCCCAACTTAGGGCGTAAAACGCATCCACAATAAGGCTGTAAGAGTTGTGCACGTGTCAGTCTTTATTTGACACCGGCTCTAAGGTTTTATCGTAGGAGGAACTTAGGAGGAGTCGGTAGGCTAAGCGCTACAGGTAAGGTGGAATAAGAAAACGCACCAGTAACGGCACCAGACACCCCAGGGCAGCCATCAGAAGATTATCTTTTCCCTAAAAAGGCCGCGGCGGTAGTTTAATCCGAAGTAGCAGAATAGACGAGAGGGCTAGATACCGAGAACAACTAATTTGGTCACTTCTTGACGGAAATGACGGAAAGAAACATATAAACCAGCATAACGGCATAACGGCACCCAACAGGGAGGGCAATCAGTGGAGTCAGCCTGTGATAGTAGGGCCGCGCACCACCAATATGGAAGAGAACCCCTTCAGCTAAGTGTCTACCAACAATCCATACAGGTAGAGCTGTATAGAGCTTTAAATAAACGACACAAAAGAAGTATCAATAAATTCAGACCATGCTCTGATATGATGCTCCATGGTTGAAATGTAGGCAGTTCTATATTTCATTTTGTTCCGCATATTTAGACAAGCATGAATAAAAATAGATTTCATTTTGTCATTACATTAATTACAATATTATAAAACAAGATGATGTACAAAGAAGACATGAATTTCAAAACATTTGTATCTGTGAGACTAGCAAGGTAGTGATGTCAACGAAAATTAATATTTCAGACGTTTGATGGCGCCGAACTTCCCATGGATAATTTTATTTGTTAAAGGAAACCCGCGTTACATCGCACCCGGTACATCGATACCAGAGATTGACACCAAGAAAAACCTTAATAAGCTGCTCTAATCAAGCGAACCATGAGCAAAGTTGCGGTAATTAATCTGATAACTTGTCTACCGCTTCAAGGTCCTTAATATCAGAAAGGAACATATCGTTTACCTAAGCCGGAAATCGTTAGCGTAATCCTTCTTGGGCCTCGTTTTCGTTTTTCTTGGCGGTCCGCGTCCGCAGACTAGAATTGAGTCGCGATATTCGACAGTCAGGTCATCGTCTCACACCATTCTAGGTGGTATCACAAACATTTGTGAGGCTAGTCCCTTATTAAGCAATAAAGATGAAGCGAAAGCTGCTTTGAGTATGAATGATATTCGTTAACAATCAACGCTAGGCTCTAGATCATACTCATTGTCTCACTTGAAAGAGCTAACTCCCTGTAGTAATGACCTAGGTAGCACTATCTAGCTAACATGATGCAATTATTTTATCTATGTGAAAAGGCATTTCCAACTGAAAACTTTGATATCAGTTACTTTTCGTTGTTATATGATATAATATATACGAAGGAGGTACTTAGAGTGGGGCTACCTGTAGTGCACCTGTATCCGTATATACCACACTTCAAAAAGCCCAGACTTTTTCGACAGGCTAGAAAGCTAGTGGGGGTGCCCTGGTTATGTTGGTTTAAAACAGGTTGGAAAAACTTGATAAGTGCTCGATACCATTTGTATTTGCTCATATGCTCTGAAAGTTGAACATATATATGAATAAAAAAAATAAAAGCCCAATTAATTGGGGTTTTAGACTATAGAGTGAGAAGAAAAAAAGACAAGAGTCGAATGGATTCAAGTTCAGCTTGGATCGTCTGACAAGCACTTTTTGGTACCTGTTTTTGTACATATAAACGGCCATGGTACATGAAAAAGGTACAGCAATTACGATTACCTAAGTAGCTTAGTGAAAGCAAGTTAACAGACTCCTCATATGTAAGTACTACATAATATGTCGTCACTGTATAAGGTCTTGTTTCTGCGGCTGGTGCTGAGAACTTGGCATCATAAGGATTCCTATTGCTACTGCTTGTGAGACGACTAGAATATGGCCGGAATTTACGGGTAACCTGATCTTGAGTGTAATTTTTCACGTGCTGTTTCTTTATATTTTCAGATTTATTTCTAGAACCTTCCTCAAAGTCAGCCTCAGAAACAAGTAGCTTTTCTGTCGCTCAGGTTTCGAAGCCATTTGTGTAGGATTATTAATCAAACCAGAGATATCATCGGTCTCTGATGAATGGTTTAGTATTATGATTGCTATTACTTTTAGAAAAGCTGCCAGAATACTTTTATCACTGTTTCCTGGTTTACCTTAGCAGAACCTACGTAATGGTAACAATTATATCCGATCTCACAACGATATTAGAATTCAAGCAAATTTATGATGACGAAATTGATGGGAAAGTCTATCGATTATGCAACCTCCATCCAACGAGCGTGAATAATATTAAATTCCCTCCTCCGCTTTGACCATAATTATGATGTCACTTAAAAAAGCTTGCCTATAATAATCATATAACGCAAGTTTCAACGCAAACTAAAACAAAGATTGCTAAAATTATGTGCTCCTTATGATGGTGATGTTTACCAAGACTTGAAAAAGGTAGGTACTAGCAACAATAAGTACAGCTGAATCATTCCGTCTCAATTTATTATCCAGCCACCTTGCTATTGCTCACATGAGAGGGCTCAGGGTGTGAATTGGGTTGTGTTATGAGTATGTACTATTTGAGAAGGAATTGCGCCTGAATTGGAACTTTTCCACATTAATTATAAAGACATTTGGTTTAAAGATCGCTTAAATAGTGCAGAGTCCCCTTAAACCTGACCTTAGGGACTAACAACTAAATCTAAGTTGCATTTAAAATTTTGAAGAAAACAGATAGTTGGTCAAGTAAATGTAAACGTAAGCGTGGTTAATATCAGTTCTAATGTCTTTTGTTTATAAAACAAATGCTTGTAAAACTCCCCTCGCAACAGGTAGAGCTGTATAACGGTTGACACGGATGCTTCGAGAGAGAAATTAAATAACCTAAATCTTGCTCTGGTACTACGCTCGGGGATTGGGATAAAGAGGAAGCAGGTTACTGTGTAATCCATATGTATGGTACATTTGGAAAAGTAAGCAAGGATAAATACACGCTAATAACCATAACCATAACCATAATCCCCTTCGCAGGAGACTTTTGAAAATGCAATTATATGAAAGTGGTTGATGCCACACAATCAGGGGTTTGTACCTGCTTTTGAAAATCACGTTGTGTTGTAAAGTGGTTAGTCATGTCAACGAAATGCTGGTTGTAATTTGTACTTGCTTTTTATATAATTCACTCGGATACTTGAGGTGTACAGAATTGACCAGCGGTTGACAGCGAGCAAGTTTAAAATCTGTAAGCTCGTTTCTATCATTTTTCAAGGTAAAACTGTTAGTCGGGGAAGTCCCAAATCCAAAATTGTGCAATTGAGAAAACGTAAACCCTGTTTCTCACATTTATTTTGTTTTCTCGGAACCCCAGACTTTAGTCTGTAGCTAAAGCAGCAATGTGTATCTTTCCGGTTGTCTTGCTAGCAAACAACAGTCTGATGGTGACGTAACAAACGCTAAATGCTGTTGACACAGAATCAAAATGTTACCTTAATCATATTAGATACTTGACTGCAAACACTTCAAGTTGAGTTTTTATAATTTTCGATGACTTCATACCTTTATCGTAACCTGATAATGTACCACCTAACCTGTCACTAAGCACTTGTATTAGGCCGATGCTTTTAGAATCTTTATTAGAGGTGATGCTTGGTGGTATTTGAGCCATCAAGTGTTAACTGTGTTCTTACAACAACACCCCAGCTAACAGCATACTTCAAAAAAAAAAGGGAATTTAATCAACAAAAATCATTCCCATAATTAACACTAAGGACTCTCTATTGGAGGATGGAAAAATTTTGGTGCCTGGTACCGCATACCAGGTGTAAGAAGTTTTATATGTAAGTTCAGCATGGACACTGATTTTAGGTGTTTAATTTCCTGTACTCACTTAGTGAGAGGGTGCTTCGTGCCAGGCTAGACTCTATAGTCACCCTCTATGAGTTTGCAGCTATGATGTATTCCCTAACCCTTGCCGGTAATTTAAAAATGACGTCACATGTGTTTCATTGTCTTTGCTTTTGTGTTTCTTTTGAGGTTCTTTGCTATAAGTCCTAACAGAAAAAGAAAAAAAAGAAAAAAAAGAAAAAAAAGAAAAAAAAGAAAAAAAAAAAATAAAGCAAAGTTGCAAAAAGCTAAACTGAAAACCTAAAGCAATTATCACTTTGTTGGTACAAAATCATTTGGTACCCGAAGTATCTATCATGTCTAAATTTCTTTTTCTTCTTTTTTAAAATTCAAGCCTGCAGTTACATATGTCTAGTATGTAGCCACATAAACAGCTCTCTACTTTCTCGGTCTTTACCAGGCTCATCGTTAAATGGCAGGGTTTCAGCTGTTGAGTTAGAATTAAACCTTTAAAATTTAATATTTTTGTCGTATTTAGTCGTCCGAAAGTACTTCTTCAACTCGGTATAAATAAAAGACGCTTTTCCTGGACGGAATTTTTTTTTTTGAACTATTCTCTTTACTTTCTCATTTTTATTTTCTTCTATCATTAGCAATCATACTTGAGGATCTTTCTTTCTCAGTCATAAATTAATTAGCTTTTCCTTACAACTTTTTCTTGTTCAAGCTTTACAAGCAATAAAAACCTCAATTGAAAAGTGAATACTCCACAGGCTTTTCCTATTTCCTTTTAAACATCTTTATTTAATATCCTGGTAAAAATGATCGGTACTATGAGCGATAAAGAACAAAAGATCCAAGAAGCCATTCGATTGGTACAAGACTGCAACTTTTCGCGGCGCAAAGCCGCCAGCTCTACTGGTATATCTCCGAACACTCTCAAACGACGACTTAATGGCAGTATTCCTAGGGAAGAGTACCTTGAGAGAACTAAAAAAATCACTGCATCAGAAGAGCTCATATTGGAAAATATGATCATTGCCCTAATTCAACAAAATGAGCACATCAAGGCATCGTCTCTGCGGTCAATGGTTGCTCTCTACATTCAGAACAAAAGCTATCCAACAAAGCTTGACGGCTCCAAACTGTCAACAAGCTCAGCAGACTTGGAGCTTATTCCTAAGGGATGGTGCACTCGGTTCATGAAGCGATCAAAAAATTTGACGGTGAGCCAAGGATATATTAGAATTAAGGACAGCTCTGAACTAGATGAGAAGAAGGACGTTCCTGAAAATTTTAAGGTGTTCATGAAGCCATCAAGTGAAGACAATGATGAATCAATCGAAGACACCCAGCGTGAAATTGTAGCCAATGCCACAAGCTTGGTAGAAGGCTATCGCATTGACTTTCAGAATATGATCAAGTCGTGCCTGGAAACAGCTGGTGACAATCCCGACCTTGCCAACTCACTGGATGGACTGTCAACCATTTTCAACCATCTTAGATTGCTCACTACCGTGTTAAATTTTACTAGTCAGGTAAAGCAGTCTGTCATTGAACCCGAAACAAAGTCGATGCCAAGTCATGTACAGCAGAATAAACCTGTTTCCTCTAAGTCTGTCGAAAGACCGACTAGAATATTCCTGGGAGATGCGGCAAATATGCCCATGGCAACTAATGGTATGGCTAGCAACAATAGCTATACTCTGGGACCAGAGCTTTACAACAGCGCTACTCCAATTACCCCACCTTCCCCAGTCACACCTCTTTCTCCCACAAAAACATCATCCAAGCGTAATGCTTACTTTATCGATATGGAGAATCCCACGGCAATGCCAACTAAGCGTCATCGCTCTGACCAGCACAATGCCAGATCAGTAAGCTGGTCTGTTAATGACTTTAATTACTATCTCAATACCGACAACATGATACCGGGAACTACCACACCGTTTACATCAATGGTTGCGTCAGTAGCAGGTTCTGGCCAGCAAACCCAGCAACAACAGGCAGTCGTCTCTAATGTAGCGGCCTCGGGCATTACTGTTCCTGCCACAGCTGCACCAAACATGGTTGAGGGAACCGTCATTGCTCCGGAACCACAGCAGACGGACTTTTTCTCCCAGCAGGTGCCCTTGGCACAGCCGGTTACAACATCCAGTGATTTTGACTCTCTGTTGATGAGCGCTACCACTGCTGCTATGACCCCGCTGTTTACAGCTACAGCTTCAGCCCAGGCAAATTCAATGTCCGAGCACCCTTCGTCGACTTCTTTTGCCATGCCCTTTGAGGAAGCCATTGCTTCTGCAGTGACCACGGAATATGTGATTCCCCATACAACCACTGGCCCTGTTTTGGCTCCCCAGTTTTGCTATCAGTAATGACTTTGTTTTCTACGCTCCTTTTGTTTTTTGTTGGCAACTTTATTTATTTATTTCGTTATGAATATTCCACGGTTATTTATTCTGCTGTTTTTATTTTTTATTTTTTTTTTAATGTATATTGTATTGTAATAAAATCATGTTTTTTTAATGCCTTCTTTGCTCTTTAGCCTACTATGCTACACTTTTGAAGAGATTAGTCTTTCCCTTTGTTATTGAAAAATTATACTGCCTCGGGCTATTGTTGTGTTATTTGTTTACGTACTATACATGTCAAATAATTGAGTTTGGCTAGTGTGCAACAAACACTTGAAGAATTATGGCTAGTCTTTGAAGATTAATCAAGGACCTAACATGTGTCTCATGATCTAAGTAGGCAAATAGATTTTTCTATCAAAGAACAAGACCATACTCCATAACGCTAGAGAGACAATAGGATTCAACGAAGGTGGTCCGAGCAAGAGATGTAGCCTGATTATGAGATGTCAACAGCATTGCCTGATGAGCCGAAAGTCTTGATAGTCGAGAGAATAAAAAAGAAAAGAATCTCTTGGTTATAGAATTCCATGCATGGTCGGTACCGCAAGTATTAAAGGCATGAATTGATTTTATGTTCTTCTTTTAGGCTTATTAAATGCTTCTATTTTCACTATCTAATAGTTATAACTGTAATATTTTGTAATGATGTTCATTGCCCAGAGAAAGGCATATAACATCAAAAGCAAAAAA
>Ga0160505_101360_pt1 | contig 11649 bp, 11 predicted proteins | sample DIDeMG_FD_108225 | JGI IMG/M metagenome (GOLD analysis project Ga0160505, IMG submission 108225) | Enriched chicken feces microbial communities from UW Madison campus, WI, USA - DID2874_E49_Stillage MG | ecosystem: Host-associated > Birds > Digestive system > Large intestine > Fecal ...
ACCCGCGTCCGCCCGTCGTCCCGCCCCCCGGCCCCAGCGGCACCTCGCTCCCCGTCCGCATTCCTCCCGGCGCCGGCCTGCCCCCGCCTGCTAAGAAGCGCAAAAAGAAGAGCGGCCTCGCCAAGCTCCTTGCGCAGAACGCGGAACGCGAGGCCGAGAACAAGGGTTCGGGCAACTGGGGTCTGGGATAACCATGGGTCGAGGTCACGCGACTGTGCGTCGTGCACTGGACTCGGCCGTGCACTACGCCATCTAACGATCTGCCGACATCAAAACTAGATCTGCACTGTCCCCTTGCGGCAATCACTCAACGGTCAACGAACGAGACACCCTCTCCATTGGCCTGCGGGACTGCGCGCCATTTCTGCACTCCCTCGGTGCTTCTGTCCACCTCGGCGCTTCGTCCCACCGCGTCGCTTCTTCCCGCCATGGCGCTTCTGCCCACCTTGGCGCCATCGCCTGTCTGTATCACCACGTTGTATAGGTTCCTAGCCTCCTTTTGGTTTTATGAGTTTTCTACGAATCACTACTGTTCCCTCCCCCACTGTTAATACTGTCCACCCATTCGCACGTGTTTACCGCCACGATAGTACGCGACAGACCTACCAACCGTCACTTCCCTGCCGATACGCTGACAGTTTACACCGGCTTCCGTAGACTATATGCAAACCGTGACGCCCCAGCGGAGCCGGATGCCACTGGCGATCGCAGCAACTGTACATTGTTGGTGAAACGGTATCATGCGTCGTTGCCATCGACGCGGCAGGGGTTCGACTCCCTTACAATGTAGCTTGAAGCGCAGAAGCCCAGAGGAACAACAGTCTTGATGTCCTCTCATTTTTAATGAGGTGGTGGTGGTGGTGGAGAGGAGGTGCCACATGCCACGGCCGATTGTTGTTGTCTTATGATCGATGCCGGTGTCAGATCGTCCGAGTGAATCAGATCGACGCGATCGTCATCTGCCACATGCCGTCATGTCCACACTCAATCTCGGGTCATGTTTTCAGATCGGTACCAATATCCGGTGTCAGGTCTCGCCAATCGGCAACCTAAGTATCCCACTCAATGTACGTCAGATTGACTGAATCGAAGCTCGTCGTACCCTTCTCGGAGATCCTGGCACCTCCACACGGAACCGCCTCACTCTTGCGGGGCCAACCACCTTGTCCTGGTCAGTCTTCCAGCCCACTCGGCTGCCGTCGGCTCCGCTTTGAGTATCCTGTTATGGCTACCTGGTTGCCTGTTGTCCGTGATGGGGAAGCTCTTGTGGCGAGCACCCACCACTGTCGTGGGCATTGTTGCAGTTGGGCTGACTGATTGTTCCTCATGCACGGCCACAAGCCTCCCAACTCGGACAGTCTCGAGTACAATGAATATCAATAGTCATCTACAACCATGTCTACACGCCACCGTCTAGTCATCACGCCACGCGACCTCTCCGCGCGCCCAGCGCTCGGCCCAGATCGCGCGCTTGTGGTACGTCTTGCGGGCGGCCTTGAACTCGTTGATAAAGTCGTCAAGGGACTGATCGCGGCCCTGGGCGTCAGTTTATTCTGCATAGACCCATAGGCGTCCGTTGCCCAACCACATGCGCCCCCAACGACCCGAGTCATCACTCACCCGATCTGCCTCAGTCCCGAGCGCGGGCGAATCGACGCGTGACCCAGCCGCGCTCCCATTCGCACCCTCAATGAACGCCGTGGCGATCTTCTCGCTCTCGTCGTCCTGCGCCGTGAGCGAGTGCCGGAGGCGGAGGTGGAGGAATGACGGGCGTTGGCGCTACTGTCAGTAACACTCTTAGGAGTGAATTTAGTACCTGGTACAAGTTGGCCTGCGCCTTCTCGATATCCGCCCAGCGGCGCTTCAGGTCCTCGGCGTGCGCGTACGACTGCGCCGTCGCGTCGCGCAGCGCGACGAGCTCGTCCCGGAGTGACAGGTTCTTACCTGCACAGTGAGCATATGTGACAGACAGGAAATGTAGGTGGACGTACGCGCCAACTCATCGTTCTCGCGCCCTAGCCGCTCCACCTCGGCTGCGAGTTCCTGGACCTCTGGCAGCTGGAACAGGAACGCCTCGGTGAGGTCCGGCGAGGACAGGAGGTCCTTGAGAAAGTCGGGCGGGTACGCTTCGAGGGAGGGGAAGTGCTGCAGGAGTGGGGTCGCCATTGTGGTGTGATGAGTGGAAGGAATAAATGAACTGTAGAGTCATGCTCGTGGACATGGCCGTGGGTCGGCAGTGCAGCCGATGACGAGGGCGGCAGCATGGGACGGAAGCAAACGGGCACGACGCCGGGCATGCTCCTGGGATCCTGGGGGGCTCACAGCCATGTCGATTGCAATGTGCCACGAACGGAAGCAAATCTCCTCCATTGTCCTGGTAGAGCTCTCGAGGTGATCAACAAAGCGCGCGCGCCCGTCACGTCCAACCTCGAACTCGCAAACTCGCACTGTGGTGCATCCATCTTCTTCTCTCCATCAGTCACACCCATATCCCCATCCCCATCCATTCATCCAACGCGCGCGACACTCGCATCCGCACATACCCAGCGCGCTCACCCGGCTACATCCCGCTTCTCCAGTCGTTTTATCGGCGGCGTAGCAATACCAGTAGGACACTGGCACGCGTCGTCCATTGTTGCCCATCATTACGCAGTACCCACTCCCACGCCCGTTGCTCGCTGCACGACCACTGCTCCCACTGATCCGTCGCGCATCCGAGAGTTAGGCTCGCTACCTACCACCCGTTACCCCGCACCGTTTACGCGTTCAAGAATGGCGCGCCGCGCATCAAAGGCTGCCGAGGAGGTCGTTGAGGACGTCGAGGAGGTCGAGGACGAGGAGGAGGAGGAGTACGAGGTCGAGACTATCCTGAAGCACAGGCGGGAGAAGGTGAGTTGTGGCGCGTAGGTGCTCTGCAGTTGGGGCGAGACGGCAAGGAAGACGCGTCGAGGCGGGTTTGGCTTCGGCGGAGTGCATCGGGCACCAGGCGGGGAAGACGGGGTTGCAAGCGCTGTTTTACTGACGCCACCATAGGACGGAAGGTACTCGTGTAAGTCTGCTAATCGATCGTTGTCTGAGTAGCTGACGTCAGACCTCGTCGCTTGGAAGGGATACGGACCCGAGCACAACACCTGGGAGCCCCAGCAGAACGTGTACGTTGCGCGAACCTTACGCGTCGCTGTGCTTGTAACTGACGCGAACCTTACCCCCGGCATTCATTTTATCCATTTCATTGCCACTGGCTCATCGCCGTCCTCGACTCTGACATCTGCACGCGACTCGCTCGTCCGAATGCAGCGAGCACGCGTCCGAGATCGTCACGGCATACTGGGAGACGCAGCCCAAGGAGACGGCAGGCAACGTCCGGAAGCGCAAGGCCGCGACGCCGCCAGCGGCCAAGAAGCGCGGATACGGACAGCAGTCGGCCGCCTCACAGCAGGCGGACCGCGAGCCGTCCCCGGACGTCCAGTTCTACACGGACACGCACCGCGACGACTGGGAAAAGTATGCCGACGTGCAGAACTGGGAGGACCTCGTGCGCAGCGTCGACACTGTCGAGCGGACGGACGAGAACAAGCTCGTCGTTTACCTTACCATGTGAGTATTGTCGTGGAGCGAGAATGCGTGTTGGAGATGAGGGTGTTGGATGTTGGCTGTCGCGACTTCGCAATGTCTTGTGGATGTCGTGGATTTATGGCCCCCAGGATGCTCCATCCGAGCGTCTTTTGTGCATTCCTTTGGGATTGCCTCCCGTTCACGATGCGTCCACCCGTGGCGGCGCCAGCTGGAGGGGCTCCCGTCCCTCCGGAATCTGGACGGCAGGCTAGCGTCTCTCAAAGATACGCATAATTACATGCGATCCTCAGGCGTTGTGTGACAACGGCGACGTTTCCAATCGTCGTCACGGTGGTGGCCCTACACGTTCGAGTCCATGCTCGAGACGGGACAACGACAAGGAAACCTGTGTACAGACCAGAATATAACAGCACCGAAACGGGACGGAGCACAAGGAACTCCCGTCCGTCATGCCTTGCCGTTATCTCTCGCGTGTCTGCTAACATTGCCCAGGAAGGGCGGCGAGCGCTTTGGTGTCAACACCACCGTGGCCAACAAGCGTTGCCCGCAGTTCATGCTCCGATTCTACGAGGACCACCTCAAGTAAGTTGCAGCTAGTGTCATAGCTGACGCCCCAGATGGCGCGGGGACTAGACTCGTCTGACCGTTTCGTTTCAGTAAAATAAGGCAGCGCTCTTCGTCCAATACAATGTCCCGGCCGTCTTGCCCGGCCGTGTACTGTGACCACCATGTGATGTACAAGTACCTTTCCCTTCCTGTGGCTTGCTGTCAGTGATCTCGCTTTTTCTGCAGAACCCTGCCCTGCTTCGTTCAGTCAATGTCAGGCCTTTTCGGAGCATCGCCAACCACGGCGGACTCTAAACTGAGTCGAGTCTGGGAGTCTAAAAAGGTGGCTTTGGAGGAACTCAATCCTCTTCCAAGACGGCTTCCACGAAAACTTCTTTTGACGCTCAGCCAACATTGCTTCCCTCAGCCACATGTGCCGTCCACACCGACTCCGACGCCGAGCTCCGTCATGGCCTAATGCCTAATGATATGCAAATGCCATCCCTTCTATAGGTCTACACCCTCTATCACTCTACTCGTGCTCCTCGACAACATCGTACTCTACGCCCACATACTCTCCGCAGCCAGGACACCCAACGACATCGACCCCCTCCTCGATGGATGAAGAAGTGTGATGGTGCCACACTGCAGCTGGATTGTCAACACGCTTCATGAAATCGGCAAGTGCAGCGTATTTATGGTGGAGGAATTTGCGTTGAGCAATCATTACCCTAACCAATTCACAACGATTACAATACCTTGTAATCCAATTTCCTAATGTCACGTGATCTTATTTTACCCCTTAACCCCACATGCCTCCACACGTGGATGGGCCAGATGGGACGATCCCCGAAAGTCGACGGTCCAAGATATTGATTGTGCGCGAACCCCTGACTTTTGTTGTCGCGTTGGACGTCCTCGTCGAGCTGTTCTTGACCTCTCCTCCTTTCTCTTTCTTCCATATTACCTCCTCGACCGTACTATCTTGAACAAAATGGTCTACGAAGCGACTGCCACCGCGCCCGTCAACATTGCTTGCATCAAGTGAGTGCGAGGTGCCCTTGCGGCTGTTGCTATTCCACAACCAGCTGCCGATCCTCACATCGCACCACATTCCGCGCTGCGGCTCACTCGCGGTCTCGCTGACACGACAGGTACTGGGGCAAGCGCGACACCAAGCTCATTCTCCCCACCAACTCGTCGCTCTCGGTCACGCTCGACCAGGACCACCTGCGCTCGACGACGACGTCGCGCGCCGACGCCTCGTTCCCGGCCGGCGACCGCCTCTGGCTGAACGGCAAGGAGGAGACCGTCAAGGAGGGCGGACGCCTCTGGACTTGTATCAAGGAGCTGAGGGGGTGGCGCTCGGACCTCGAGGCCAAGGACTCGTCTCTCCCCAAGATCTCGACCTTCCCCCTCCGTATCGCCTCGTACAACAACTTCCCTACTGCCGCCGGCCTCGCTTCGTCCGCCTCGGGCCTCGCTGCGCTGGTCGCTTCCCTGGCCGCTCTCTACGAGCTCCCGCAAACGCCCTCTGAGCTCTCGCGCATTGCACGCCAGGGTTCCGGCTCGGCGTGCCGCTCGCTCTTTGGCGGCTTTGTCGCCTGGCGCGAGGGCAAGGCTGCCGACGGCTCGGACTCGCTCGCTGAGGAGGTCGCGCCCCGCGAGCACTGGCCCGAGATGCAGGCGCTGATCTGTGTCGTCTCGGACGCGAAGAAGGGCACTTCCTCGACCGCAGGCATGCAGCAGACTGTCGAGACGTCGCCGCTGCTTCAGGAGCGTCTCCGCGTCGTCCCCGGCCGCATGGACGCCATCTCGGCCGCCATCAAGGACCGCGACTTTGACAAGTTTGCAGCCATCACCATGGCCGACTCGAACCAGTTCCACGCCGTGTGCCTCGACACCACCCCGCCAATCTTCTACCTCAACGACGTGTCCCGCGCTATTATCGGTCTCGTCGAGGAGCTCAACCGCGCACACAAGGCGGCTACCGGCCACCTCCTTGCTGCGTACACCTTTGACGCTGGACCCAACGCCGTCATCTACGCCCCCGCGGCCAACATGCCCACCGTCGTCGCGGCCGTCAACAAGTTCTTCCCCCAGGCCGAGGCGTTCCCCGACCCCTTCAAGGTTGGTACCTCCGCGGCCCTCCCGGCCGGCTTCAACGAGGGCGTCGTCCGCGCCGGAGGATGGGAGAAGGGCGCGGTCAAGCAGCTCATCCACACCCGTGTCGGCGACGGACCCCGCCGCTTGTCCGCCGACGAGTCGCTCCTCAACGCCGAGGGCGTCCCCAAGGTCCTCGCATAGATAATTCTTACATGCATATAGTACAGGCTCGGCCATTGCGCGGAGCCTCATCTTCGGTCACCAGTAATGGGGCGCAAGGGCGTAGGAGACGGACAACAAAGTGAAGGGGTAGGTGCTAAGGCGGAAACGAGACGGTCGGACGATGCAAAATCACCTGGCGAGTCGGGCCCCAAGTCAGGGCAAGCGGCATCCTCTGTCATCGTCAACGGGGACCAGAATACGAGACAAACAACAGGATCGGAGAGACTCCGAATTCTCGCCCGCTCGCTCAATCTTGGCACGGAGGACGGGCTCGGTGTACGCGTCGGGCGAGATGTCGATCCGCTCAACGTATCTCGTGTGCGGGTTGATACGCTGTGCGGGCGACGGCGCAGCTGCGGCTCACGAGGCGCGCAGGAGGGGAGTGAGATTTTGTAGTTTGAATGGCGGGGCGGCGGAGTGAGCACTCGAATAATGGTTGAGGGGAGCGATTTGACAAGTGTCAGAGATGTTTAAGAGTGAAGTAGCTAGCGTTCAAGGGCGACACCGAGGATGCTGATAATGAGTTCGCCACTGTCTGCGGAAACTTGTCCAGCACCGATTCGAGGTGTACATATTTTGGCTCGAATCTGTGTTCTCCTGGTATCTGCGGAAGCCCTCCGCAGAAATCGCCGTCACGGATTCGAGGCATTGTTCGAGCTCAACGTATGGGCTTGATAAAATACCTAGCTTGACATGCTGGACACCCTTCGCCGTACAGATCCCCATCCATTCTGGGCTCCGAGCTCAGTTGCTTGTTGCTGTAGGAGATGACCCATATGTTCTCGCTGCTACCCATGTGCACTCCGAAACAGTAGTCCATACGTCTAGCATCCACATGCGTACAACAAACAGTCTATAATGTAGTACTATCCTTTCCGTCACCTTGACGGACAGCGTCGCGGGACTGCGCGGTCGCGCCTGCCTTTCTACATCCACGCTCCACTCGATTACGCATCGCCGAGCTTTTCGCGGATACGCTGCACAATGTCGAGGTAGGCCTCGGTGGCCGGGCTGTCGGGGTATGCGTCGAGGTAGCTCTCGCCCTGGTCGCAGAGGAGGCCGATACGCGGGTCGAGCGGGATCTTGCCGAGGAGCTCGATGCCGAGCTCCTTGCCCATGGCCTCGGCGCCGCCGGTCGTCGGCGCAAAGATCTCCGACTCGTTCTTGCAGTTGGGGCACACGAACCCAGACATGTTCTCGACAAGGCCAAGGACGTTGATGCCTACTTTCTTGCAGAAGTCGAGCTCCTTGCGCACGTCGAGGAGGGCGACCTCCTGCGGGGTCGTGACGAGCACAGCGCCGTCGATGCCCGCTTCGGCGAGGTACTGCACCACGGAAAGGTGTTCGTCCGAGGTTCCCGGTGGCGTGTCAACCACAAGGTAGTCGAGGTCACCCCAGTTGACGTCCTTGAGGAACTGCTTGATGAGGCCGTTCTTCTTGGGCCCGCGCCAGATGACCGCGTCCGCCGCCGACGGCAGCAGGAACCCAATCGACATGACAGCGAGGTTGTCCGTCGCGTAAGCGGGCGACCAGCCCTCGGCGCTCGTGTGCACGGTCGCCTTGTCGAGGCCAGTCAGCAGCGGGATGGACGGGCCGCAAATGTCCACGTCCATGATTCCCGTCTGGAGGTCCTCGTCCGCCGCCAGCGCCCACGCCAGCGCGGCCGTAAACGTGCTCTTCCCGACCCCGCCCTTGCCCGACAGCACGAGGATCTTGCGCCGCACGCCGGCCATGCGCGCCCGGATCAGCGGCAGGTCGGGGTCAGGTCCCTTCGGGCCCTCGGCGCAGATCGCCTGATTCGGGCAACCCTCGCATGCGTCCGCCTTGCCTGCATTCTGTGACTCGGGGCCCTGCGGGTGTTAGAAGGTACTCAAATACGACGAAACGGTTAAGACGTACTGGGCAGTGCTCGGGCGCGTCCTCGGGGATATCTCCGCGCGGTGCTCCACCGTTCGCCACTCCATTGGCGACACCGTTCCCGTTTGCGCTGCCGTTTGCGCTGCCGTTCTCTGCGCCGTTGACGATGCCGTTGCTCGTCGCTGTAGCTGTGCCGTCCGCGCTCATTGTGATGTGTTTTTTTGAGTAACTGGAGAAATCAAAGTGGAGACTGGAGATGACCGATCGGACTTCTTGGTAAGCAGCCGGGTTGAGTGGCAAAGACGGAAGCAGTTTTTGGGGATTTCGAGGTGAAAGATGGGGCCCCATTCTGATTGCACGGAACACACGGAACACGGAGCTTGCGTTGTGACCTCCACCCCACAAGATTGGACTTTTGCCTCCACTTCTCCACATTCATTCTGGCATTCATCTTGGTCATCTTTTCTCACTGTTCGCTATACCACGATGCGCACGACACTCCCCCGCCTGCTCTCGACAACACGCGCCGCGCGCTCCCTCCTCGGCGCTGCATCTGGGGCATCGTGCTCCGGCGCTCCCGTCGGCCCCAACAACGCTACCCTCCCTCCTGTGCGATACCACATCTTCAAGAACCCGCTCCCGTACCCTGTCGGCCTCAAGCTGCAGTCGGACGTGCTCGACGCGCGGTTCAAGCACCGCGAGAAGAACTCGGATGGCGGCAGGCAGGACGTCTTGTTCATGCTTGGTGCGTAGAATCCGCTTTAGAGGAGTTTTGCCATCTGCTAACCTCTGTCTCAGAGCACACACCGACATACACCACCGGACGCCGGGACAACACGCCCAACCCGGACCAGCTGCACCCCGAGGAGAAAAAGGTGCAGAACGTCGGCGCCGGGTTCTACATCACCAAGCGCGGCGGGCAGGTGACGTACCATGGCCCCGGGCAGATTGTGGGCTACGCGCTCTTCGACCTCAACGCCATGCAGACCCCGACGCGCTGCTACGTAGAGTACCTCCAGGCCCTGCTGGCCGAGTACAATCGCGACCTCGGGCTCGAGGTGTATGCGCCGCATCCGGACGGGCACGTCGGTGTCTTCCCGACTGAGACGAGCAAGGTGGGTAAAAAAACCAGGTCAAGTTGCTCTCTGTTGGCTACAGCTGCCCACCCCCTTCGTACTAACGCCCAGGTCGCCTCGATCGGCATCCACCTCCGGCACAGAGTAACCTCGCACGGGTTCGCGATGAACATTACGCCCGAGCCAAAGGCGTGGTTCGACCTCGTGACCGCCTGTGGACTGGACGACGTGCGCGCCGTCTCGATCCATGACCTCATCAATGCGCTTCCGGCCGACAAGCGCCCGCCGCTCCCGTCCGTCCGCGACGTCGCCAACGCGCTCGTTCCCCGCTTCGCGGACACGTTCAAGCGCGAGTTCCTGCCCCTCGAGGACGGAAGCGGCGATGAGATTGACAAGGTCAAGGAAATCGTCGAGGACACGGAGCACGAGGCTGCCAAGGCGCTCAGGGAGGCTGGGGCGTGGCCTACCGCGCCGAAAGTGTAGATGTGTAGATGTTATAAGCATTAGAGTCGAAGTGAGGGTGGGCGGTGGACTGACTGCTTGCTGACTTTCGCGTCTGACTCTGATCAAGCAGCTGACCTATCGCTTATATCCAAATGGCCAAGCGACTTCTTACTGACACTTGCCATTGCAAAGTGCTCCTCTGAGCGTACCGTCGCCCCAGCCACAGACACACCACCACCTCACATCCTCCCCGCACGAGACACAAACTTCGTCCTGAACTCTTGCCAAAGACTCGCACTCTCCATTTTCAACGATTCCTTGTACCCCGGCACGCTCGTCGTAACCCGTAAACCATCGTCTCTGCCCATCGCTTCCCAGACCCACGTCCACAGAAGCAAAAACAGTAGCAACACAAAAAGGCTTGGCTGGAGGAACCAAATCCTCTCCTGACGAGAGTGTGATTCGGACTGACGTCCGAAGACTGCGGAGCTACGCGCCGCCATGTGATCCCTACCTTCACTCACGACCCGCCTTTCGTCATCCGATGGTACAGCAGTTATACACATTATCATCTCTCTTGGGCATTATTATACAATCTAGCAATAAAGAAATGACGCTGCTTTGCCGCTCTTGACGCTGAAACACCGGCGAGTGCGTCGCATAGGCATAATAGTGCCCCACTCCATAAGCTACCCGATAAAGCACATACCCATATCTAGCGGTGGTCGCAATGTGGAATGTAGGACGCGACGCGAACGCGTTGCTCGACAACGTTGATGACGACGATGACCTGTTCGCCGCCGAAATCTCGAAATCTACATCAAGAGACCCAATCTCAAAATGGATTAGAAACTGGAAATCTAGATTTCTTATATCACGTGATACTGTCCTTAATCTTGTTTGTTTTGCCACCCACAGTCCACTCCACCGATACTACGTTTGCGCGGTATCTGCCTCGTGGCGAGTCATCGAAGCCTAGTTGACAAGCCTTATGCAACATATGCAACCCTCCCCCTCCAGCCAGGTTGCTACTAGACTTTATTCTCAGGCCACAGCCGATAATCGGTGTTGCGGCCAACTGGCCACCTCGCCGCACAGTGCCGAGCATTGCATGCTCCGAGCCCGAGCCCCGACAAGGCTGACCACATGGCAATGACGAGACATGCCTTCGGCGCTGACAGAGAATAGATGCCGTCCGATTGGTCCGAACAAATGCGAAAGAAGCTCTCCCCCATATTAGTGCCCAGAATCCAGTACCAATATCGGTAAAGTCAGTCACTCTCTCTATCCCACATTCTTCCAACACTTCACGTTTTTATCTTTACTCGCCACTGTTATTTACCATCCCAAAAATGATGCGCTCGGCTATCGCCTCGTCATCCCGCGCCGTCGCGCGCGCGGTGCGTCCCTCCGTCTCCGCCACTGCGACTATTGCCCGCGCTGCCGCTGTCTTGCCCGCACGCACGCTCGCCACCTCGTCGTGCAACGTTCTTATTGACCGGCGTGCGCGTACGCCTCGTGTCGCGCCCAAGTTTGGTGAGTGGTGAAAATATAGGAGTGGTGAGCCCGTTGCTGACGCTCTTCCTCGTTACTGCCGTTCGTGCGCTCGTTTCCCATCATCTTACCAATCACCCGTCTACGTCTTTCTGGACCCTTTTACACCCAGCCCGCACAATGTTCATCCAGACCGAGACGACGCCGAACGAGGCGTCGCTCAAGTTTATCCCCGGCGTCGAGGTCATGAAGAGCGGCACGCACGAGTTCCTCGACCTGCGTTCGGCGCTGGGCTCGCCGCTCGCGACGCGCCTGCTGAGCATTGACG
>Ga0160505_101362_pt1 | contig 11637 bp, 10 predicted proteins | sample DIDeMG_FD_108225 | JGI IMG/M metagenome (GOLD analysis project Ga0160505, IMG submission 108225) | Enriched chicken feces microbial communities from UW Madison campus, WI, USA - DID2874_E49_Stillage MG | ecosystem: Host-associated > Birds > Digestive system > Large intestine > Fecal ...
GTTTTAGAAATTGTGTTTAATTTTTTTTTTGTTTTTTGTTTTTGTTTTTGTTATATTTTCCAAACAATAAATTTTTTTTTTTTTTTTTTTTTTTGACCCTCAAGCGTGCGCGACCTTATACAACAAATCCGGGCACTGTTGATATGATGAGATTATCCAATTACACTTTATTATTTAAAGATAGGAAGAGCCTTCTGATTATTAAATGATCTTAAACTTTGGAACAATATAATCTACCTCTGAGAATCACAATGCTACAATGTTAGTTTTTTCATTTGGAAATGAAGAGCTTTTATTTTGCTTGGCCGGTGCTGTTGTGCTTATAGGCCACCATCTTTGTGGGCAAAAAGTCAATTGAAAATGTTTATTTTGGAAACAATTTTTCTAACAGTGATTTCTTTCAGTTCTTTTAACGTCATTTATTAAGACAGTTATATACAAAATTTGGTCTACTTCTTCTGTTTTCTCGAGAAATATTTCTGTTGGGTTGCGATCACACTCATGCCTTGGGCTCGATCGTGTCGGGGCCAGGGAGAACATGGACGATACCCTCATCAGGGCCCTCCCACATGAAATCACCGTCGGTTGCATTCATCTTTTCAAGCTCGCGTTGGGATACTGTCAACTTGGTGATTGGCTGACCTTGCTTTTTGAGAATGTCTTCAATTGTAATGCGCTCATCGGAAAAGATCTAGAGAGATGGAAGAAAAAGAGCAACGTAGTTAGTAAATCGTAGACACACATAAATAAGATAGAAAAGAAAAATAGATATTCTCTTTTAAAACCTGAAACCAAGCAAAACAGAAAAACTGCCAGCGAGTATCAAACGAACTAGACTGGCCCTGATCCCGTAGAGAGCCCGGTTTCTTTGTATTACCGTTTGGCAACAAAAAACCAATAGAAGAGTAATTAAAAAAATCAATAAAACTTACCTTGAGGTGGTCAGCAATCAAGTGTCTGTTTTTACAGCCGGGGCACTGCACCAGGACAGTACCATTGTGATAGGCCTGTTTGGAGATGGTATGGCGTGAACGCGTTTCACACTTTTTGCAGGTAAAAGTGAGCTGGTACGAGGGCTTGTCGGGGCCCTGGAGACGGCCGATTGGGGTGCCTTTGCTCTCAGTGCCAGCAGCAGCACCGGCAGGCTGATGGGAATGGCTGTGGTGATGACCCGAGCAGACGCTGCCGTCAGCATGCGTGTGCGTATGCCCATGCCCAGCTTCAGCAGCAGCAGCAGCAGCTGCTGCTGCTGCTGCATCAGCATCCTTGGAATTATGCGAATGGAATCGCAGCGCGATTGCGGGCGTGGCGACAAGGAGCCCGGCTCGCGCGCCAACGAAACTCGCCGCGGCAGAAGTGCCTCTGGGGCTGAGCGCCGCGACGCGCTGAAAAGTTCTTGTTACAAGTCCAATCATCTTTGTGTAATAAATGTATGTATATATATTCCCTTGGTTTTTGACAGTTACCTTTGAATATATTTGTTCCCCTATAATGTAATGGGCAGGTGCGTGATTGTAAACAGATCAACTTCAAAGGTTGGGTTTAGGAAAAACTAGAAATTGAGCAGAGCAATTCTAGAGGATGGTTGGGAGATTATCAGAAGACAAAAGAACCTTCTTTTTAAATTTGAAACAACGCACTTGAGTCAATGGTTCAAGTCTCAAGATTTTTATTGTAATAAATATGTGCGTATGATTACTAAACAATGACAATATTTGTTGTTACATGAAAGCTTTTGCAGGCCCCTTTTTTGGGCTTTGCATGTGTGAGATTATGATGGATACCCGAATCGCACTAAACATGCCAATTAGGGTTTCCAAAGGCTGTTAAAAAGGCGAAATAATACCAGGAAAAAAAAAAAAAACAAGTATGTGTATTTTTGAGGGCGGTTTAAAAATTCGCCGCAGTGTTGATAATCGGCTTGGAGCTATTACCCGTATGGTACTGATCGAGGTTCTGTCGGAAGGGGTCGGCGCTACCAGGTCTAGTACTGTTGTGGTCAGTCTCGTCGCTAAGAATAGATTCGGTCTCCTTTTCCATTTGAAGAGAAGAAGCTCCCGAGCCATTGCGGCGGTTGTAAATTTTCCAAGCCATGAAAAGAGAACCCAATACAATCAAACCGCCAAAAACACCAACAACGACACCAATGATGATGTTTCGCGATTTGGTAGAGAGACCGCCGCCATTGCCATCAGAAGACTCTGAAGTGGCAAGAGAACCAGCAGGCTGGCCAGTCGCCTTGGTGACCATGATGGTGTGGGTAACATCGACTGTCTTTTCATAAAAGACCGTCTGGCCATCTGAGTTAGTTGTCTGGATGGTTGACACCGTGGCTTCTGTAGTCTCAATAATGTGCGTTTCAAACGTTTCAGCTACAGTAGAGGTGATCAATGATGATCCACCGTGCTTGTGTGTGGTTGTAGGGTTAGAAGATGCATTAGTGTCGTCAGTAGTAGCCGTGGCCGTGACTTCAGTGATGGCGGTGTCATCAGACGAAGAAGTGGTATCGCCATTGACGCTGGAGTTGTCATCTGTATTGGTAGTAGTGGATGAGGAATTGTCCAGTGCCGTTGTATCGTCGGACTGAGCGGACGAGGTGGGGCTAGTTTTGGTCTGAGTGTTCGAGGTTTGTGTTTCAGCGCTGGTAGATACATCCTCTGATGTCTCGTTCGTCGCAGTAGTAGCAGCTTCTGAGGTAGACGCAGCCGTGCTCAGTACAGTATCAACTTCGCTTGAGATGACAGAGGTTGAGATGATGGCTAACGTCGAGTTATTCGAGCCGTCGGCTACCTGCCGAACGACAAGTTCTGCCTCAGCAAGTACCAAATCTGTTGGCCCCACTACCGTAAGCGTATCATCTAGCTTCGGCAGTATTTTTTGGCCTGTGGCAACCACCGCAAGCAAAGCCAAAACCTGGAACTGTAACTTCATGATGGTATGATATGCGAAAAGAACGGGAAGAAAGTAGTCAACAAGGGACTATGGAATAGAATATAAGTTGGAGGAAATAAAAGCTATACTACGTTACTAATGCTGGTAGTATAACACGTAGAATAATCCGTAGAAACTCGTTCTAAATGACACACTATTTCACTTGCTGGTGCTATTACAACAAACTAAAGAAAAAAATAAAACAACCAAAAGCCTTGTAAGATAAATGTAACAAGTTGGAATAAATAAAAAAAACCAGGGAAAGTAGAGCAGAAAAGGGGGACGGTGAGTTTGTAGTTTTTTTTTAGCACAGTAGATTACTATTATGATTATAATTATTATTATTATTACTATCATTATAATTAATTAATATTACTATACCTGTTTGCCAATGTTTGGGTATTTCCTAAAATTGAAATTTTCACCCTAAAAATGCGCTAAGTCAAAACAGGGGCGATCCTTCGGATACATGCTGGGTACGGCACCGCTATGCCACTTCCACAGTTTTGTCACATTGGTGACATAATACATTGGTCATACTGACAAATATACATGACTAAGGTTTCTAAAAGTTGGCAGCCCCGCACGTGATTTGGACGTGCGGCCCTTGCGTGTTCTTATCGCTTTTTTTTGATTGAAATTTTGATGAATTTTGATCTCTGCACTCTTAGACACCACCACCACCACCACCAACCCTGCTTTCGCTATTCACTTTATTGCTGTCATGCATTCTGTAATGTAAGTCTGATATGTCTCCACGGCAGAGCTAGTGCTAACTTTTTTGGCCAGTTTATTTATCTTCACTACCATCCTCAACCTTGCCTCGTTTGGCATTCAGGTGTACTACGCAGTCATGTACAGTGATCTCGAGGCTGACTACATCAACCCTGTTGATCTGTGCGCTAAAGTCAACCCGTTCATCGTGCCTGAGATTGCGTTGCACGCTTTTACCTCTGTGCTGCTGCTTCCTTTCGGTGCCTGGCTCACATTTTTGGTCAACGTGCCACTGCTCTACTTTAACTACCGCAAGATGTTTGGTCAGAAGCACAAGTCGTACAAGCTGGACCCCACCGAAATTTTTCGCACGCTTAAAGGCTTGCAGACTGAGTGCTATGTCAAGATTGGATTCCATCTTTTCATGCTGTTTTTCTACATCTTTAAGCTCATCTTTTCTTTGGATTAAACGGGTACTCGCGTATACTAATTACTTACTAGGTTGTTGGCTTGGGCGAGTTAGCCGGTGTTTGCCGGCCCCCGTGATCTTTGCGACAGGAAAGCTTACCCCACAAGAACAAGGAACTCCAATTCCATCACTACTAGCCGGCTTTAGAATATATAAATATAAATATATAACCAGTATCTGCCGTCTTTCTTCATCTTTACTTTTCCCCTTCATCGATATACTTTAGATACCTAGAAGGAAACTAATCACTCACAATGCTCTCGCAGCTAAGATCCGTTGTCGCGACCCGCATCCCTCGTAGACTCTACTCTTCCCTTGCCATCCCCCAGGCGTCTCCCAACCACATTTCTTTTTCAGATGCTGGATTTCTCAGCCAGTCCTCCGCCCAGACCCTGCGCTCTCAAGAACTCGCGGCCCAGCCTAATGTTGCGGACGGCACCACAAAGTCCATGAACCTGTTCCAGGCGATCAACGATGCCCTTCGCATTGCGCTCGAAACTGACGACTCGGCCATCTTCTTTGGAGAAGATGTGGCGTTTGGTGGTGTCTTCCGCTGCTCAATGGGTTTGCAGGAACATTTTGGCCAAGACCGTGTCTTCAATACTCCGCTGTGCGAGCAGGGTATTCTCGGTTTTGGTGTCGGTTACGCTGCCATGGATGCTACCGCAATTGCCGAGATCCAATTTGCTGACTACGTTTTCCCCGCATTTGACCAAATTGTAAATGAGGCTGCTAAATACCGATACCGTGGTGCCAGCGAGTTCAACGCTGGCGGGCTCACCGTACGCATGCCCACAGGTGCCGTCGGCCATGGTGCGCTCTACCACTCACAGTCTGGCGAAGCTTACTTTGCTCACTGCCCGGGTATCAAGGTCGTTATCCCGCGCTCGCCCATCCAAGCTAAGGGCTTGCTGCTTGCAAGTATCCGCGCTCGCGATCCAGTTATTTTCATGGAGCCTAAGATCCTTTACCGTGCAAGTGTCGAGCATGTTCCTCTCGAGGATTATGAATTGCCCCTCGACAAGGCTGAGGTCATCAAGCCCGGATCAGATGTTACTCTCATTGGTTACGGTACACAGTTGTATTACATGGAAGCTGCCGCACGTCTTGCTAAAGAAGAGCTTGGTGTTGACTGCGAGATCATCGATCTACGCACCATCTCGCCGTGGGATCGTGAAACGGTTTTCGAGAGCGTGCGCAAGACTGGCCGTGCTGTCGTTTCCCACGAGGCGCCGCGAAGCAACGGAATTGCCGCCGAAGTTGCAGCTGAGATCCAGTCAGAGTGCTTTTTGAGTTTGGAGGCCCCTGTTCAGCGTGTTACTGGTTGGGATACGCACGTTCCACTGATGTATGAGAGCTTTGTGATACCCGATGTTACCCGCAACTTCCATGCCATCAAAAAGGCAATTGAATACTGAGTTGCTCACAGTGCAGTGAAATGAGCTTAATGTAAATTGATGTATTTGAATATATCCATGTTTTTGTATGATTTGTTTGATGTTACAAGTCCTGTTTTGTGTCGGTCTCCATCCACGATTGTTTTTTTTCTGCCGTTCATAGGATTTATCACATACAAAGTGTGGGGTCTAATCAAGCAACAACAGCTCATGTGTTTACGATATTTATCTTTTTTTTCCATCTCACTTTAAATTCACCTTTTTTTTGTTTCATTACCGTTTGAATTATTACTGAAACTGTTCTAGAAACTTGTATTTGTTCAGAGAGCCTACCAAAGATGGACAAGAAAAACCAACCTAACTTCTTTACTATGTACAATAATGTGGAAGAGAATCTTCCCTCCTTTTGGGGAAGTGGTGGCCAGACCCAGGATAAGCAGTTACCGCATAATATCTGGTCTCAACCGCTGCCGTTGGCTCATCCACCATTATGGTCCACATCTTTGCCAGCGTCGTCAACACAGCAGAAGCAACCAGAATCTCAAAGCCATGGAAAACAAGAGGAACTAAACTGGGATAGTAAATGCAGTATTGTTCAAATCAATAATCTGGGATTCGTTGAAGATAATCCGTTCCATCGCTTAGATTCAGGTTCTAGTACATATTGTGAACTAGATCAGCTGTCTGCATCATATGGAAAACTAATGCCTAGATATGAATCCAATGAAAACATACAGCAGACTGTAACGTCAAACTTTGCCTCACTAGGCTTGCCAGTTCCTCATTCTTATTCGGCTGGTTTTACAAGCATCTCTGGATTAACTGCTCAAGCCCAAAATCTGGTTTCAGCTTCTGTTTTTCCTCAAAATCAAAATATGAAAATCCCCCATTTTCACTATCTCAATCCCATCACTTCGACAAATTTTAACACTAATATCCCAATCGGAATACCTACTCAAACTCAAGTACCACTGACAAGTCCTGTTTCAAAGCTAGAATACACAGCACTTAAGGCTACTCCACAGGAACGCTACAGCCAAAACACTAGAGAAAGCGTCATTAAAAATGCGCATGCTAGTACTGCTTCCAACTATTTCCCGGTTAGCTCTTCGATGAGATCTGGCATTGCTGAGATCAACAGCAGCTACACCCCAGGCTGCACAATGGGCTATAACTCTTATACTTCTTAAATCAAAACACTTGAAACGCCTTTTTCTTCTAAAGTTGTTCCCATTACTTCCAACAATTCAAGCCAAACTTTTGTATCCAATAGTCCAAGATCAATATTTAGGTTACCAGCGAATACCCCCACCTCAATTGCAAGTCGGTGTTTCCTGAGCCCAAGTCCACAATTAGAACCACTGCGGTCAAATGCTTTGAATAAATCCAAGGACTTTGGGAATATCATACTAGAGTCAAAAGTTCTGCAGTATAATCAGCCCAAGTCACAATTTAAGCCAAAAAGACAAAGAGATGCTTTGCAACAGCCTTTATCAGAGCGACAACAAAAAGACATACTGCCCTTCGCACTGCCTTTTGAGCAGTTTATTAAATGTTATGATGAGATTCTTTCACAATCACTCACACAGATTAATGAGCAGCTTTGCCGACAAATTACGTTTGTAAACGCCAATATGTCTGCTATTTCTTCCACTTCTGTACTTGCCTGGCGCAAGAAAGTTGAACGTCTTCGTGCCATATTGGCACAATCACAGACATGCTATACAGAAGCATTTGTTCCTGTTTTAAATTTCCTTCAACAGCATCGACCACCATTAATAAACGGTAAGGCCTCATTTGAAAAGTCTGTTTGGCTAAACTCACCGACATTTGATTTAACATTGCTCGGAATAAGGCCTTCAAAGGATAGTCTGGTTAGTGAGAGTTATACTAAAAAGTGCAATAAAGTAGCTGAGACGGCGTCCTATTTTATTCACAATTCTTTTGAAATGGAGTGTATTGTTGAGCAGCTTGAGTTTCTTGAACAGAAAAAGATGCTTGAATATATGCAGGCAAGAGATAATCTTGAACACCTCAATGTTTTGTTTGGCTCAAATAACAATCTCACAACTATTCCCTGTTTTTTGAACTTATCAGTAAACCCTGTGCTAGACTTGGTGGAGAATATACTAAACCGGCTTGAAGATTCCCACTTACAGATGATTGATAGCAAATATTTACAACTTCAGACTGCAATCAACAAACGAATGAATGAGCATTATCAAAATGATAACAAAAGTTTTTCAGCAAGAGTGAAGACAATTTTCCTACATTTAAAAAGTTTTGAAAGTCAGGTTCTTGGCATGAACAAAATGGAAAACAGCGTATCAGCTGCCATCACTTGTCTTGAAAATGACTTTGATGAATTCATTCTTCCTAATATGAAGTGGCTTCAAGAGGAGTGGAATAATATCCGAGTTAAACAGATTGATTTGCTTCAAATCGAACGACAGCAAAATCGGGCTCGTGCTGCAATAACCTTGTTAGATGATGTCTTCAAAAATCTCATAAAGAAACACAGTTTAGTACGGGGCCGTGTGGAAGAGTTTGCAGCTTTATGTGGTAATATCCCAAAAGTAATAATGAGTGAGATAGATACATCAAAGTTGTCTTGCGCACTAGATGAGTTTCGGCAGGTCCAGAAGCGGATTGATTGGATTCAGAATTTGGCAGAAAAGGATCTAGCTCAATACGAGCCAATAGTTCATAAACGGCTTGACACACTTAAAAGTTTACATCACATACTCTTCAAAAAGCAAGAAAAATGGATGATTGTTTGCGAAAAAATAAAATTTCTTCAAGGCCCGAGCTTTGCATACATGAGCCAACAATTTGATCAAATAAAAGCAGGCATCGCAGAGCTCCATCGACAAAAGAGTTCATGGTCCATGCACCTGGAAAAGGACCACACTTTGGGAATTCGGCGTATTATGCAAAATATGGAGCAGAAAACCAGGGCTTTGGACAAAGAAGTAAAGCAATACAATGAGCAAAACACAACTGTGTTGAAAAAACTCGAAGCTGAAGTTTATACTCTGCTGACTCTGTGGAAGACTGGATCTCAAAAACAGTTTGAGCAAGTTTCCACGCGTATGCTCAATAACGAGACAAAATCAAACCTTGATGAGAAGATAAAAAGAATCAAAATTGAAGTTGCCGAAATCAACGCTAAACTTGATGCAAAAAGATCGGTCAAACCAACTCCAACACAAATTCCAGTTATGTTGAAACTACAAGCCCTTGATCGTAAATTTTCTGATTTAGCCAGGCAGGCAGAGGAGCTGCTTGACAGAGTCCAAAATTTGGTGGCATTAAGTCAAAGTTCTACAGTTTACAATGATTTTATTATATTCGCTAACACCCAGGAAAATTCTATTACTGCCAACAATGTTATAAATTCCGTTTCTGAGCTTTCAACTAGCATTAGTATTAAGCTACTTAAGCGAAATGAACAACTCAGAAAGTATGAAATTGAACTCGAGGCTATGCAGAAGGAGCTTCTAATGATGAAGACGCGTTCCAAAAGTGCTATAAATGAGCTTGAGGCGCGAATATTAAAGTGCACAAAAAGGCTTGCATTGCTAACGGAGCCCACTGGAAAAGGTTTGGAAGGAACGCGTTTAGATCAGGTTTTGGCTCATGCTGCAAAAACGCGTATCAACAAGCTGACTACTGCACGTCGAGAGTTGAACTTGATTTTACATTTCTCTAGACATAGTGGGAATTGGGAATCCCCTGCTAGAGAGCAACCTGACAAAAACAGTGAGACTTGTAATGACAAAAGTAATGAGTGTGTGAATAATAGTAACACCAAATACTTAATGTCCATTACAATGTGTATTCGGTTTATTGAACTTTTTACTCTGTTCAGTCCTATTTTGATTCACGAGGCTATTGGTACTCCTAGTAATAGCAGCATCAACGACAGCACTTCTGCGAGTAATGCAAAGGCAGATTGCATTGCGTTTGCCTACGCTCTCCGTCAGCAGATTTTAAGTTCTTGTGGTGCTTCTACCTCAGTCAATCTGACCAAGGCTTTAGTACAAACCATGGATAGGTACGTGAGCACTTTAAACAGGTTCAAGCTTGAAATCTATCAAAGCTAGAACTGTTGGTTTCTTTGGGAGGTGTTAGTGAAAAAATGTTATACTTTTCTTAGAAGAAAGAAAAAAACACTATTAGAATGTAGTAAATAGCAGTTACAAATAAATGCGCTTATGCACGAGTGTTCAAACTACATCGAAAAAGAATTACTTTTGTACTAAATCTAGTTGATCTAGCTGATTAAAAGAGTCAATTATCTGGGATGTATATTTACATTTATTCATCAACATGTTTAAACACATGAAAAGACCGAAAACACTCAGTTCAGGTCGCCCACATCTTTCTATACAAACATTATCCTCTATGGCCCACGCGAAACGAAAGAATATCATTTTTACCAATATCAATCGGCTGATCTTCCGCCACTTTGATCCCGCCCACGCCCTCAATGGCCGCCAGGGGTACTGTGCCCATGATGATGCGCGCGGCCTCACCAACAGTGGTGCCGCGGCGCAGCAGCACGCAGTCGCGGAACACAGCGTCGGCCGAACCGTAGTTGTGGATATTCTTGACTGGGTACACGGGGACAAGCTCCAGTACTTCGGCGGCAGCCTGCAACACCTGTACCACTCCCGTAGAGCCAAACCGGTAAAGTACTAAATCTCGGACATTCTCGACGCGTCTTAATTTAAGAAAAAGAGTTAGTAAAGCAATTAAGAAGAAAAACAATTTTAGAACTTACGCTCTTAACTTCTCGTCAAGTTCCTTCAAATCCGAGTCCGGCAGATCATCCTTAGTGTCGAGGAACTCGGTGCCTTCTTCGTAAATAACGTAGCCCTGTTTAGCCAGCTTGCGAATGAACACCTCAGTAATCGCCGATGTCAAAACAGCTTTACTATCTGGATGCTTTTTGATAATCTTGGAAACATTCTTATCGGCATCAGGGTGATCCATTTTATTAAGTGCCAGAACGGTGGGGAATTTTTCATTAGTAAAAGCACGAACGACAGTTTTGAGGTCATCGTCAGACCATTCTTCGAGTGGCGGCAGCTTGGTTTTGATTGAGGCCAAGGCTCGCGCTACCGTTTTAGCAGTACTTCCATAACCACTGAACTGGTTCTGAAGGGTGTCGATTACGCTTGACTTGGTGGCCGTATGCCGGCGCTTGATTGAGCCCCAGCGCTCCTTGAGATTGCCCTCGATCCAGCGGAAAATCTCATCCTGGAGCCAGTCGATATCGTTGAGCGGATCGTACCCGCGGGTTGCTTTTCCCTCGGCGTCGGTAGTGCCCGAGACGTCAACGACATGGATAAGCGCATCAGCGTGACGCAGGTCATCTAAGAATTTGTTGCCAAGTCCGCGGCCCTGATGCGCGCCGGGGACTAACCCGGCCACATCCAGAAGCATGATGGGCACATAGCGTCGACCATTCTTACACCATCCATAATTAGGCTTGCATAGTGCTTCCTTCCCGACTCTAGCACAGGCACAATCAACTTGCAAGTAACCTGGAAACAAACCAGTAAAAAAAAAGAAGGTAATTAGTAAACTACCCAGTGAGAAAAAAAGAGAAAATGAGAGTGAGAGCACCTACCGGTCGCCTTGTTGGGGTCGATGGTCGTGAATGGGAAAGCACCCGTTTTGGCGTCGGCATCAGTCAAACTGTTGAGACTATATATACAGGAACTGTGTTAACCCCCCGGAGAAAGAAAGAAGAAGAAGAAATCATTTATAGCACATGTGGACCGGCTAACGTCTGGCTAGTTTACCGTCAGCGGGATTGTTGAACATACGTTGTCGACTTTCCACTGGAAGGTTTACCCACAATACCAATTAACGGGTCTCTGGGCATTTTCGGATCTTAAAAATTAAAATGAATGAAATGAAAAAAAAAGTAGATGTTATAAACAATTTGCAATTATTTTTATTATTATTTTGAAAACACGCAACAATGCGAATAACTATGTAGAAGAGAGAGAGAAAAAAAAAAAAAAAAAAAAGAAAAATTTGTAAAAAAGAAAAAGAAAAAAAAAGGGGGAACCTTTTGGCATCCTCTAAAGTTAAAAAAATATAAAAAAAAAA
>Ga0160505_101363_pt1 | contig 11630 bp, 17 predicted proteins | sample DIDeMG_FD_108225 | JGI IMG/M metagenome (GOLD analysis project Ga0160505, IMG submission 108225) | Enriched chicken feces microbial communities from UW Madison campus, WI, USA - DID2874_E49_Stillage MG | ecosystem: Host-associated > Birds > Digestive system > Large intestine > Fecal ...
CCAAGGCATCCGCCATGGCGCGCATGAAGGCGCCTCCGATGCGCTTCATCTTTTCCGAGTAGTCGAGCATTGTCGCTTTGAAGCCTGGCATGTCTTCCTCGCTCGGCCACAGCTGCGAGCCCATAAGCTGGTCGCTGCTTGGGTTTTCGGGCTCGGGGTAGATGTCCAGGGCCTGTGGTCAGAAAGGCACGATCCTACAGCTCACCTCCTGTTGGTCGCGCTTGGCGTACGTGACATTTTCACCCAGTTTCTGGTACCCGCGAACCCTGTCCTGCGACTTGAAGATGTGAATCGAGTTCTTGGTATCGTCGGGGAGCTCGAAGAACTTGTGTCCAAGCGCCAAAAGCGACTTGAGGTATTCGGCGTCCAGTCCGTGGCCAATGACATAGAAGAAACCTGATGTCAGACGAGACGATGACTTTGTGGGGTCTCCACATACCAAACTCCCTGCAGGCACTGTCAAGGGCGCTCCGAGCTGCACGACGGTCCTCTTCTGTCGCCGTGTCCGACAGGTAGGGCGAAATGTCCACGATGGGAAGGCGCTCGGCGCTCATCGTGCCGCTGGCGGAACGGTCAATGGTCATGGTTGCAGTTGCTGCGGTTATTGTCGTTGGGTGTTCTTCGCGACTAAATTGCTCAACTTCAGAGTTGTGGGGAGTTGCACAAGGCCAACTGATACTGATTTATGCTTCTGGCATGCGAGCGGTTGGTAATCATCTGTCACTATCATATATCTCTTTGAGCTGCAGTAGCAGAACGACAATGAGGAATTAGCATTCCCAGCCTGGCCGGCCATATCCACACTGTGGAGGCTCCGCATACCGTTATCGCGCTTGCAGGCGCTAGGAATGTGCTTTCGGCGCTTAAGCTTCTCTACCGCCAGGGTTGGTGGGCAAGACGGATTGCAGCGCGCTTCGGTGCCTTGGGACCTCGCTAAACCGTGGGGATATGGCTTTTGGGCGCATGGCGGCAGGGTCCGATACGGCAGTTATCGTGGTGACAGCAAAACGCCAGTCGCTGGTTGGGTCTGATAACGCTTTGTCGGTGGAGCGCCAGATGGCTCCGAGGGCGGTGATGACTCGTTCCGAGATGTTTTATCGGACATACCGGACCACTGTGCCGCCAGTAGCCGCATCAATGACAATTTAAAGACGGGTGAAGCTGAGATGCATATCCCAACGTAATCCCCCTCATCCAACCTACACCACCTCCCAAACATGTCCATGAAAGGCTCAGAGAAGGAGGAGAAGACAACGGACACGATCCAGTCCGTCGACGCGGATAACTATCTGCAATCGCTCCCTGAGGCGCATCGGTGAGTGTCTCGGCAGGTCCTCGATTTCCTGCATGGTGAAGCTGACACTCGTAGCGGTCTGCGCATGAGACATATCCAGCTCATCGCCATCAGTGGCTCGATCGGTTCCGCGCTCTTCATCTCTATCGGTATCCCGCTGACGAGCGCGGGGCCGCTGGGTCTGCTGATCGGCATGGCGCTGTGGTGCACGGTCGTATTCGCCTCGGCCAACTGCCTCACTGAGATGACAACATTACTGCCCCTCGACGGCGGCTTCTTGCAGTTCGCGACTAGGTTCGTCGACGAGAGCTTTGGTATGGCCCTTGGATGGAATGTACGTTCATTTGTACTATTCTCCGTGTTGGATTCTGACACTCTCGACAGTACATCATCACCCAGCTCGCCCTTGTGTGCTACGACATCACTGCGATCAACCTGATTGTCAACTACTGGACCACGACGTTGAGCAATGCTGTCATGATCGTTGTTTGTCTCGCTATCCTCGCTATTCTCAACCTCTGGAACGTCCGGTGGTACGGCGAGACCGAGTTCTGGATCTCAGTCACAAAACTGTTCCTCATGGCGGGTCTCACGCTCTACACCCTGGTTACCATGTGCGGCGGGTAAGTCGACTGGTGCTTATCATGAAGCTGACATTGCAGAAACCCCATCCACGACAAGTACGGTTTCCGTTTCTGGAAGAACCCTGGCGTGTTCGCGGGCCACACGAGCGCGAAAAAGATTGTGCAGGGTATCTGGGACTCGCTCTGCTGGAGCACTTTTGCGTGAGTACCGAGGTTGGCGGGTTGACGCTGACCTCAGTGTCGTTGGACCCGATTATCTGTCACTTGTCGCTGGTGAGGTCAAGAGCCCCCGTCGTGTCCTCCCCCGCGCATTCAAGTCGACCGTGTACCGCATCTTCTGCTTTTACCTCACCGGAGCGCTCTGCGTGAGCATTGTCGTTGCATCTGACGATGCAAACCTCCTGGGTGCGATTGAGAACGGAGCGGCAGGCGCCGCCAAGTCTCCCTACGTAATCTGTAAGCTTAATCAGGGTCTTGGGGCACAGCTGACTGTTCCAGCCATGAACCGCCTCGGAGTCCCCGCTTTGCCCTCAATCGTCAACGCAGCCATTCTGGTCAGCTGCATCTCGACCGCCAATTCGTTCACGTTCTCTGCTTCGCGTGCAATGTACGGGCTGGCGATCAGGCGCCAAGCGCCGCAGATTCTCATGCGGGTCAACCGTAACGGCGTGCCGTACGTCGCTGTGCTCGTTACGCTGGCGTTCGCTTGCCTCAGTTTCCTGTCCATGTCTGCCGGCGCCGCCAAGGTACTCAACTGGTGGATCGGTCTGTGTGGTGCTGCGCAGCTCGTAACGTGGACGTGTATTGCGATCACATACCTCCGCTTCCGGGCCGGTCTCAAGGCTCAGGGTCTCTACCCCTCGTTCCTCCCTCAGCTCGGCTACCTGCAGCCTCTGAGCGGCTGGTGGATGCTCATCTGGAGCCCGCTCACATTCATCTTCGGCGGCTACTACTGCTTTGTGGGCAAGTTTGATGCCGTCTCCTTCGTGTTCGCCTACGGATCCATCTTCATCTTCGCTGCAATTTACCTCGTGTCAAAGTTGTACGACTACATCGTCAATAAGCGCCACCGCTTCGCCGTGCCCCTCGAGGAGATGGACTTTGTTACCAACATCAAGGAGATTGAGGAGCTGACTGCCGTATCGGAGGCCAAGCGTGCGTCGCGTCCTCGGAGCGCTGGTCAAAAGATCTCCGACTTCTTCTTCTAATAGCTCTCGGTTGTACTTTTTAGTATTTGTTTTAGGGATGTGCAAAGGTTTAGTCAGCTGGGTAACAGTAGTTTCGGGATGAAGTGAGTGAAAGCATCGCATGCAGTCAGTACGATCAGTACGTTCATGTATGAAGTTACAGCACAAGTTACAACGTGACACTAGTGATACAAATGGCGTCTGCAATGGACGACTCGGCCCCAACAGTGTGGGCCGACTGTGTGGGCGTCTTGTTGATTGCACGGTTGGGACCCAACGTTTCGAACATCGATCCCCCACTGTTTATCGTTTTCAAGAGATGATCAACTCCCAGTCGTAGTCCGTGATGATATCGAGCCAGTCGTAGAACTGCCTGCCTTCCTTGTTATGAGCCCAGACTTCGTGCACAAGATGGCGAGTGCGAGGAACATTAGGGAACCCGACAATCTCCTTTCTAGAATGATCAGCCTAATCTCGATCGGTATCACTCACTGGAACTCATCGTAGAGTTTCTCCACTCGTTCCCTGTCATCTGGACCCCCTGCAGCACCAGGAACGGCAGACACAGCAGTGATGAACAGTGCAAAGTGGATCGAGCACACACCAGGCAGGCTCTGTTGGAACATCACCTCGAGGAGGGATAGGCTCTGTCGCACGAGCAGCCGCATTTTGAGGGAACATGGGGGCTCGCACAGGACGAATCCCCGGATCTGAATAAGGCTCACGGTACGGAATGCTTCGTGCAGATACCGGTGAGATTGTATTTCCGGGTTTGCTGCTGTGTGAGTTGCGTGCAAACTAATCCGAACTCACCTTTCACGAGGGCATCAATCCTCTGTCGCTCCTCCTCGAGCTCGGATTCCAGCTGCTCTGCGGATCGAACGACATCAAGAAGCATCTCGTCGTTCATCGTAGATCCACTAGAACTAGCGGCGCGGCGCTGGCGGATGAGTGATGCGAGTCGGTACATCTTGCAGAAGACGGGCATGTTCACTCCAGTGAGCGTGTGGAGGAGGTCGAGCTGCTGCTGCGTGTGTTTCGCAACGAGCGAGTACGGGACCATTGTACCACGGGTGTACGCGAATGAACTCAGAATGTCGTGGTAGATGAGGTTATCGAAGCTGGAATAAGCATTTGCTGTGCAAGAATAGTGGCCTTACAACTGGGCAGCCATTGGATCTTGAGATGTGTCCACATGTTCGAACAGCGCGGTCGCCAGACGCCCCGTTCTGCTAGCCAGAATGTCAAAGCCCCATACGTCCCCGCGGCAGATCTTCCGTCAGCCATATCCAGTGTTCAGAACTCACCCTAAACTGCATGACCATCAGCGCGGCAGCGAGCAGCGTCATGCGCTCCCCGTCAACCTCGCGGTCCTCCTCGGCCTGCTCAGGTGACCGGGGGGTAGTGCGATCCCGCCCATGCATCTCCTCCTCGTGCAGCTCCTTCTCAGCCTGTTCGAGTTGCGCGAGCACCATCGTGCCCGCCTGGGCCCCGAGCCGTTCGCAAATCGCCTCGTATCGCGGGTGACCAGAGTTGGCGAGGTGTCGACCCGCCCACGCCAGAATGGAAAGGTACAGTGCGCAGCTGCGGTCTGCGAGGGCGGTGAACGCGTCAAAGCTCTGCGAGTCGCCGGAGCATGAGACGAGGCGGCTCAGCGTGTCCTGGAAATGCTTGAGCAGCTCGGAGTGTGCGAGAGTTGCGGCTGGAGGAAGATTGGGATCCGATGGGACCCTGAGGGGACGTAAGGGGCGGCGGGAGGTAGTCCGCAGGGATCCGGATGGGCTCGTGGGGGAGGCGGCAGGCATGATAGAGCTGGTCGTCGCCTGCGAAACACTGGTCATTCCCAGACTCGGCAGCGCACCCAGCATGCCAGCGCTCCCTGTCGGTGCGGTCCCAGACAAGGCTCCGCAGGCCGTTATCGGTTGCATGCAGTCCGCGGCCCATAGTTGCAGTGTCACCTGCTCCGTCAGCTCACTCATCGATCCGATGCAAGCTCACTTCGTCTAGATCCAGGCCACCCAGTATATCTCCAAAGGGCAGGTTGTTCGGGAGCAGCTCGACTTCGGGAGAGTTGAGCAAGTTAGTGACAGTAGTGTCCGGGCCAACTGAGGTAGGTAGAGTCGATATTGGAGAGAGATTAAGAGCCCCAGCTTGCGATCCGAGGGTTGAGTCAGCGCTAGTGCCGAGCGCGTTCTCCGCCGTCCACCCAAGCAGCGCCAGCGGCTCGAGGGCATCACTATCAGGATGATTGAGTCCTGTTCCTGTACTCCTCTGCCCGTTCTCTGATGATGACTCCGCGCGTGATGGAATGGTGGACAGACTACCGCCGTTAGAGGAGCCTTGGGCCAACTGCTGCCTGGGAGGACCACTCGATGGCCACGTGCAGTTCTGCATAATCAGCAGAATCCATACAACTGACAACGCACAAGATGGAGACGCAGGCATGCCTTGCATCTCGGCGACGTGAGGTCACACCTCTTCCTGCGTTTCCGGCAAGTAAGGCATCCATCTTTCGACCGACTGAACTTTGGTCGGCCGGTGGAGGCGCGGGCTTGGCGCGCCTCGCCTGCCGCTGCCGCTCGTGCTGCGGCGCTACTGGAAGCGCGCCGGGCTCCAGCCCCTGTAGCGAACGAAGATGTTGGATTTGTGGGCGATTCGGTTGTCGATGGCGATGCGGACGACATTGCCGGACGGTTAGTGAAAAGGACAAAGAAGTGGAACCCGTGTGATGGCGAAATGAAGAGCGTCATGATGGATCGAAGCGCGCCGATAAGCCGGTCAGGTGGGCATTTTGCCAAGTTAGTGGCTAAGCGCCGAGGGATTGGTCCCGTGATAAGCAACACCTCTTACTAGAGCCCAACGCTCAGCAATCGCTATGGATGATGATGATAAGAATCAAAGATGGCTATCGCTCACAGCGCTCTCTCCCGCCCCAAGGATGCATATGGGATTGTGGAGGGGGACGTCAATGAGCGTTTACGGGTCTGACTTGGCGAGGGCGGTCAGCGACACGGAGGCTGGACGCTGTTGTTTTGCCACGCGTTATCCATGACGTATCCACGTGGGTGTCCCTGACTTTGCACCAAACCGCCACAGTGCTGTCGGTTGAGGGTCTCGACGGTCTCGCAAGTCAGTCGCTGACCAGCTCGCGAAACCATTTGGAAAGCGGAAAGATTCACCACCACTTCTGATCTTCTAAGTTGATAAAGAAACGAAGCGAGGAGGCAGGAGAGATTTCCCAGACGTCCTTGGGACAGGTGGACACAGATATCGCCTCATTGGCCGCGTACCTACATGACCAGCCCTACCGCTGAGGACCCCCGCGGTCACTGATAATATCTCCCACCACCACTGACAAGCTGTGACCATTTCTCTGACCGGTGGCTTTTGACTCCTCTTATTGTTATGCAAAATGTGGATTCTTGGCACCCGGACATCGAGAACGGGTGTAGTCGAGGACACCTGTGGACTCTTGGCATTCGAATATCGAGACAGGTGCGGTTGCGAGCAAGTGTGGATTCTTGGCATCCGGACTTTGCGGACGGCTGTGAGATGGAGACGGAATAAACGACGTTGAGCGAGGCATCGCGAGAAAGGGTATAAAGTGGATGCAGAAATTTATTGCCAACTACCACCACTCGAGCTCTTTCACCACTCCCTACCGATCTCTCCAGCACCACAATGCTCGCGAACATCATTACCACCTCCCTTCTCGCCACATTGGCGGTGGCGTTCCCCGCGCCTCTATCTAAGCGCAACGGCTACTCGACCGACATTGAGATCCACTCGAGCTGCAACGCGACCCAGCGCCGCATGATCCAGCAGGGACTCGAGTGAGTCTTATTTTTCAAGAAATTGTTCTCACATTTTAGCGAGACTTTCGAGGTCGCCACGTTTGCCCGCGACTACATCCACCAGCACGGCGCGTCGGACCCCATCTTCCAACTTTACTTTGGCACCAAGCCCGAGGCGTACCCCGCCGTCGTGGGCGTGTACGACGCGCTTCTGCAGTCAAACAAGGATGGCGTTCTCTTCCGCTGCGACAACCCCGACGGTGTGAGTTGTATTTAGGAATCGTCAATTATGTTGAACTACGCTGATGGTAGAACTGCGGCCAGCCCGGATGGCGCGGCCACTACCGCGGCACTAACGCCACACTCGAGACTGTCATCTGCGACCTGTCGTACACTGACAGGCTGTACAATGCCGCCTTCTGCATGCACGGCTTCGAGCTCGCATCGACCGCGCCCAGCACCTACTGGTCCATCGACCTCATGCACCGCCTCTTCCACGTTCCTGTCATCACGGCCGCTGCTGTCAACCACTAGTGAGCATGCTTTCTGTTTTGTCCCCTGACGCTCCCAGCGCCGAAGACCTCGACGAGGTCTTTGAGCTCGCGGTTCACAACTCGACCTTCTCGCCATTCGACAGTGACGCTCTTCAGTACTTCTCTGCTCGTGAGTAAACCATTTTAAGAACAACAAACCTGACAAATGCAGACGTCTACGCGCTCGAGGTCGTTGGCGGAGGCGACAAGTGCATCGGCGACATCAAGGGGCACGAGCACCACCACCACGAGGCCCCCGCCTCCACCACGGGCCCTGCCCCTGCGCCTACTTCTGAGGCGCCCAAGCCTGACCAGTCGTCTGAGGTTCCGGCTCCTGCCCCCACCAAGGCCCAGGACTGCCACACCCACGCTGACGGTAGTGAGTGTTTTGGCTGAATGTGTGCGAGGATGAATGGCTAATGCAAAGCCGTCCACTGCGTCTAGAGGAGTTCGGATAGATATCTCTGCTGTGTCTAGACAGTAACCAGCTTTATAGTAAAACCGAACGGTTCGAGAATGAGTGAAAAGTATCCCCTCGCTGGATACAGAAGTGTTGATAGCGGTCAATCCGGAATCCAATGCCACATTACCGGTACACTTGCCGAGCATATACCGAGGCGATGAATGGTGACCCCGTGGGTGTGATGGAACATGGATCGTTCTTCCAGATAGTTGGACAGCAATGTGCAAAAGGTCTCTACTCACATGCAAACTCTCCATTGGCCGTCAGGGTGCTCCGGGTGCTTCTGGGTCCCAAATCAGTAGGGACGCTTCTGCTTGTTGTCCCTTTGGCTCGATCGAAGGTGATGACTCAGGTCTGGTGTCCATTGCTACCATCCTTTGGACGACACCTTCTGCGGACAAAGCCGACTTTGACTAATTGACCGCGCCTCGAGCACATGGCACCAAGTGATCAACCGGACACAATACACACAACAAACAAAGGACACCCTGCACATCGTCCCTGATCTATTCAATGCCCGCCGTCTCGTCCTGTGCGCTCGCTCGGTGACTTTAGGGCGGAGGCCCCACACTCAGGCACGGTGGCGCCGCCATCTCACCTCCCCCATCCGGCATTCCCGGCAAACACTCAGGAGGTGACAGCCGGTCCGCCTCCACCCGCTGCACCCCGAAGCATGCGAGGTAACTGATGGGAGCAATGGACAGGGCAGTACAGGGTATGGCTGAGCAGCTGCCTCGGCACGACCGAGATGCTTCAGCGCACTCGAACGGACACTGGGAGGCGTACTCCGTGCCAGTTTCGGAGAGTGAGGCCACCCTCGGACCGGCGGTGTTGTCTATTTTGAGAGTCAGCTGAGGGCTTAGCTGCTCAGGATAATGAAAAAGTAATGAGCGCAGAGCTTATATTCGGTAATCAACAAGAGATCTTGGGCCGGATCATATCAGGTCAGGCGAGTTGGGTAATCTAGAACACTAGTGCTAGACCCCATTTTTCGTTCTGGTCATGGAGCATTTCACCGCACGAATACCGCAGACGAGGAAAAATCACCCATGTGCAGCAATTGCTACTCGGCTCCAAAGATCAGAATGAAGATCAGAATCAACAAGAAAATGACATCAATTGGGCGGGAAGAAGTACGTCGCTGACTGCTTCTCCACCCCTTCAACTCGCCCTTCTCGTTGACCCGCGAAAGAGAATACCCGGCGTCCAGATCGCCCATTCCTCGCACCTCGCTATCGGCCATTCCGCCCTCCCTCGCTACTGTGCTGACATACCGTTTACGTTGTCTATGGTCTCGGCAACCGTGGCCCCCGCATGGGACCACCATGGGGCACCGATGCCCTTGCGCTCGCTGCCAAAGAGTCGTCAGCGCCACCCCCACTCAGGAGCACACGTGATGGAAAGAAACAAGCCCCTGCACTGGTTGTTTATTGAATCCTTGATCCATTCATCGGCTGTCTGCGGATGCCATGAACAAAGGCCCAACGCGCACAGTCCACAGTGCCGGGGACCCACTGCGTGTGCGTGAAAGCGCATTACGGTGCCGATGCGGAGCGCCACACCGGCAGGAACTGAGCTAGCCTCGTGTTGTACCATTCGTTTACCGTGCTCAATCGGGCATGTGTGCACCGACGATGAACTTTGTTTCCGCCTCATCGGTCACGAGGGTAAATCTCGCATCGCTCTTTGACCTGCATCAGCGGCTGAAGTAGACGACCTTTGAGGCGATGTGCAGTCCCTGTGCGTTACGCTCGACTCGCCCAACTACCAGACGCTAACCAAACTTTACCATTCGTACATTGCACGCTTGGAACCCACACAAGCGCACACGTTGATGAGATGCCGGGTCTTGTCCGCCTCGGGTCCTGTGCTCTGGTCTCTCTCTCAGTCTCGGACACTGAAAGAACCGTGACACTGAATGAAATAGGATAAACGCCACAGTGAGCGCCTGACACTGAGCGCGGCCGGTGATATCATAATTTCTTCCTGCGTGCAGCCAAGTGTGGCAGTCGTTGTATCCGGTGTTCACGGACGTCTGACGGACTCATGACCATGGGTGCTTGAGGGATTGAATACCCGTTTTCCATGACCGCTTTGATTCTCAGCTCGGTGCAAAGTGTAGGGAGAAGCAACGACTCACGCATCCGCCCACCTCGTCGCTACTCATCCTCACATGTACTTAAGCACGATGCCGTTCCGCTCTATTGACCTTTTCCTCGTCCATCCACCGACAACTACACTCACTTGAACACCACCACAGAGCTTAGAAACGAAAAATGAAGCTCTCTGCCCTCGCGTTCTGCGTTGTGGCACTCGCCCAAACAGTCCGGGCAGTCACGTACGTACAACCACACACCACCACAAAAAGGTACTGACCCCCCCAGGGTGGACGACATGACCCCGTGTGTCCGCACCTGTCTCGAGAACAGTCTCGTCAACACAGGTTGCGCCGGACAGTGTGACGGCGCTTGTGTCTGCAGTGATGCGTATGTGAACGATGTCAGCCCCTGTGTCCTTGGCTGTGGCATCGATGACGCCCTCGCCGCCATCGACCTCCAGAACGAGCAGTGCAACCAGGGCACTATCTCGACCTGCGCCCCGTCTTCGACCGCTCCTCCTTCCTCGTCCTCCGTCCCCCCTCCCTCGACCACCTCGGCTCCGCCCACGACTACCTCGGCTCCTCCTTCCAACTGCCCCGACATGTCCAAGCTCTCGCCCTGCGCTCAGAACTGCCTCACCAAGGCCCTCGGTGACGCCAAGTGCTCCGGACCCTGCGACGTTGCCTGCATCTGCAGCAACCCCTTCGTTAACTCGGCAACCATGTGCATCATCTCCGGCTGCCCTGCCGACGCGCAGGCAGTGCTTGACCTCCAGCAGAAGACTTGCTCTGGAGGTGGCTCCTCTTCCTCGTCCACCCCGCCCCCGACCTCGAGCACCCCGCCCCCGACCTCGTCTCAGGCTCCTCCCACTTCGTCCCAGGCTCCTCCAACCACCACCCAGGCCCCCACTTCGTCCTCGAAGCCGCCTACCACGTCCGCTCCCCCCGCCACCTCGAGCGCTCCTGGTGGCAACACCGGCAACTGCCCTGACATGAGCGGTCTCTCCTCCTGCGCCCAGGGATGCCTTGCCAAGGCCCTCACCGACGCCAAGTGCGCCAACGAGTGCGACACCAAGTGCATCTGCGGCAGCGCCTTTGTCAACTCGGCCACCATGTGCATCATCGGTGGATGCCCCGCCGACGCTTCCGCCGTTCTTGCTCTCCAGCAGAAGACCTGCAGCGGCTCGACCGGTGGCACGACCTCGGCTCCCCCTCCCACTTCGTCCTCGAAGCCCCCCACCACCCCCTCGAGCACCTCGTCCGCTGGACCCGGTACTACTGGCACCCCCGGCGGCAACTGCCCGGACATGAGCGGACTCTCGTCGTGCGCCCAGGGATGCCTCAACAAGGCGCTCGGCGACGCTAAGTGCTCCGGCCCCTGCGACACCAAGTGCATCTGCGGTTCCTCGTTTGTCAACTCGGCCACCATGTGCATCATCGGCGGATGCCCGGCCGACGCTGCTGCTGTCCTCGACCTCCAGCAGAAGACCTGCAGCGGCGGCTCAACTGGCCCCAGCTCCTCGTCCAAGCCCACTACCCCCTCGTCCACCTCCTCCGCAGGACCCGGCACCACTGGCACTCCCGGCGGTAACTGCCCCGACATGAGCGGACTCTCGTCGTGCGCCAAGGGCTGCCTCGACAAGGCGCTCGGTGACGCCAAGTGCTCCGGCCCCTGCG
>Ga0160505_101364_pt1 | contig 11629 bp, 16 predicted proteins | sample DIDeMG_FD_108225 | JGI IMG/M metagenome (GOLD analysis project Ga0160505, IMG submission 108225) | Enriched chicken feces microbial communities from UW Madison campus, WI, USA - DID2874_E49_Stillage MG | ecosystem: Host-associated > Birds > Digestive system > Large intestine > Fecal ...
CAGGCACGAACCCCCACTCGACGAGCAGGCGCGCCTCGCCGATCCCGTCGCCGTACGAGTTCATCACCTCCCGCCCCGCGCGCACGGGCAGCTCGACGTACATGTCCACCGTGTCATTTTCGTTCGAGATGCGCTGGCACTCGAGCTCCGAGAGATGCTCCAGGCGCAGAGGGACGTTCTCGCCGGGACGGCAGACATCGTGCTCGCACTGCGCGAGCGATCCGCAGCGGTGGCACACAAAGTCGTCGCTTGCGAGCGACGTGTGCGACACCGCCGAGTGGTTGAGCAAGTCCGCAAATGGGCACAGCGCGATCGTGTGGTACAGGTCAATGACGAATGCGCGCGTCGAGACCAGCGAGCACGCGTGCGCGAACGCCTCGAACGACGATGGCTCCGGGTGCGCCTTTGTCGGCGGGAGGCACGCCGCGGTCGCCGCGTAGAACTGGCGCGCCTGGTCCTGAGTGGGGTGTCAGTATGGACGTGCACAGATCAAGTGGCAGGGGAGCGGGGTAGTCCGTGCATGTTTGCCAAGCGAGATCAACTGAGACCTGAGACACCGACACAATTGTCTCGTCATCGCCCGGAATGCGAACCCAAACCCACTGGTATAGACTCACCAGTCCCACACCCTCCGCCTCCCTCCTGTGCAGATCGCGCTCCGCCTCCGTCCCCTTGAGCCACTCGTATGCTTTGCGCGCATCGCTCCCCTCGCAGTCGAGCGGCCACAGCACCGGGATCGGAACCGTGTCCCGCGGCAAAGACTGGATGTACCCCCAAAACTCGCTCTCGGGGCCTAGACGGAGCTCGTGCAGCAGAGCCAACGCGAGCCCGAGGATCGTGTGCGAGGTCGTGTGCGTGTCTACCGCCGCGGGCGTGAGGGGCGGGAGGGAGGTGGTGCGCAGTGAGAGCAGTGCCGATTTCGGGATCTTGCATACTGGGAGATGTCAGCTTGATTCCTTGCTTGTTGCGGGGCATTTGGTCGCGCCCTCGCTACTCCATTCCCACTCGCGCTCCGACCCGCTGTACCCCAGACTCACTCGTCTCCCCAATCTCGAGGTCCCGCGTAGCCAGCACCCGCCACCCGCTCCCGTCCGCCATGGGCGCGACGCGCACGCCGTCCGACCGCTCGACGCCGTGCGCGTCAAGCCACTCGTTGAGGAGCGGTATGCTCGGCGGCGGACAGCCGGCAAGGAGGCCGTGCTTGATCGCTTTCATTGGGCCGTGGAGCAGGACCGTGTCGCGTGTGGGTGTCGTGTCGTGGCGCCGTGGGCGGGTATCGAGTGTAATCGCTGATAGAAGATCAAGGCCGCTGCTCGGTCGTGAGGTCGTGAGATCGTAAATTTGATTAAAGGAATGTTCGCTCGCTATCTAAAGAAGAGAAGTATAGTGAGGGGTTCTCTCAACGTCCCCGGAGAGCTTTACGGTCTCGAGCGCCATGCATCCATCTCGTCCATCGCCCGTCCTCAATGTCACGCCGCACGCGCCGCCGGGGCGCTCCCCTGGTCTAACACTTCAAAATACGCGGAGAGGTCATTTGGTTCCGGGAGACAGGGGCCCCGCCTCCACCTCCACTTTCGACCCCGGGGTTGTTGAGACTGTTCTGCGTGATGTGACGACTGAGGAGGAGGTGTGGTACGTCCCTCGATCTCATGTTGGTTTGACTTGCCGTGGAGATCATTCCGGCACGACTCTGACAAAGGAGCGTACTAGGTTTGGTGGGGTTTCACAGGCGGGGGGATGCGCCACATGCCCACCCTCAACACTGACCAAGGCGTATTTACAACCAAACGTGCAATGCAGGATAAGCCCTGCGTCTGTCTTGATCTATGCTTAGTGACGGTATGCTAACCATCTGACAGCTGCCATAGATGCTGCCAATATATAGCCTGTCAGGCTGGGGCGTGCCTTCACCGACACTGTGAACTGCGCTGGAGACGGTCCGTGGGCTTCGCCAGCTTGTTCGCTGAAACTGTGTGGGTCTGTGACTTGAAGGTGACTCAAGTTGATATTCAACAGTAGTAGAGATGTTTGTGAGCAGTTTGGACACGGTCATAAAACAGACGGGGTGCTGGCAGCCAACGGCACGCACACTCGTCGAGGATACATAAGAAGGCAGCATTCTGCCATCACCAATGTCATCCCCACTTATACCTTCACAGCCATGTTCTACATCGCTGCCGCCATACTCTTTCTGGCACTATCCCACACAGCCTCAGCCCACGGCTGCTGGATCTCGGACGTTGCCGCCGTCCCCGTCCCGACAGCAGACATCAACTCTGTCTCCGAGCGCTTCTGCGTCCCGTCGCCACTCGCCAACAATACCTCAATGTACCAGATCGGCGGGGCGTTAATCCAGGTCGATATCTTTTCTCACGGCGGCAAGACAGGGGACTGCGGGATGGCGGTAGAGTACATTCTTTCGCAGTCCGGCGTGCGCGGCGGATGGTGGAATGAAGGGGAGCTGCAGTACAAGATCAGCCGCTTGTGAGTCCCCCTGCTGCATGCTGTTACTGATGGCAGGGACTCGTTTTCCACACTAAGCACGGGCGCACAGATAGGTATTGCAGTCGGCTCCACCGCTGCTGGACTCCTCGTCCTTGGCTTTCTGGGAGCCTTTTGCATTTGGCGCCGGTCAAAGCAAAACCGAAACCGAGACACGGGGACCAAAACTGGACTTCTTGAGGTTGATGAGCAGTCCACGTCGCCCACGAGTACTGTGGTCGTCACGCCGTTCCACCCCAGCAGTGCCGTAGAGGTGCAGCCTGCCCAAGCCGCCGGTCTCACGGATACAAGCACGAAAAGCGTCCTTGTGCTCTCGCGGCCTGATGCGTCGAGTGCCACTGACCCCGAGGCCAGTGCCACAGCGACCACGATTGCTCCGCCATCGACAGTGTTTAGCGAGCCAAAGGACGCAGGTCGTATCGACGACGTGCCGCCGGGAGCTATGAAACCGCGCGTTGGGGAGGTTCCCCCTACGTATCGCCGTGAATGGCGGCCGGAGTCAGAGGCCTAGTCTTCGGGAGCGGTACTGTGCGGCTTCTAAGTAGCTTCACGGACGCGTTGCATCGAGCACATACCCTAATTTAAGAGTGCTGGGCGAGCTTGTAGCATCTTCACTAATTGCGCGATGCAGAGTTCCGTTCACTGTCGTATCGGGTGTGCGTCAACACAGTATGGATACAGACCTTTGCAATCTGTCTTTGCGAGTCAATATGTGAACACTAACCGGCACTCCGTGTGCCACGTACCACGAGTGACACACAACGGGCGCCACGTTGCCACAGAGTGGCACCTTGACCACCCCGGTCATCAACTGACAGACATAGCCTCCTCGAGTGGAACCAAGCTTTCGCACCCGAGTCCTCTGGCACATTACAGCTCAGACAAGACAAGAGCTATTAGATGACCTCGAGTTACTCATAAGACAACGTACAGTGCGCAGACAGACGCCAGCGTCACCCACCGACGTCAACGGCCAACGCCGGATACCCGTACCCCTTCTTTCGTCCCCGAGCTCGTCCCAAAGAAAAAGGAGCTTCCCCATCTCTCTCGGGGCCGCGCCGCTTCTCCGCCAGGGAGTCGAACCCTGCTCTATCGCGATCTCCAGGTCGCTCGGCGCCGTCACCATCGACGGCGGCGCTGCGGGGTCCTGAAAGGCGATCATACTAGCCGATGTACTGGCGAAGAGACGCTGTTTTATAGCGGCGGGGGGCCAGGACGGTCGATAGTGCATGAGGGAGACTCGCGGCTATCTTGGGTACAGGTTGTTGCGGGCATCACCGCTCGTCGTCGCCCAAGTGCGCAGCGGAGGGGCCGCCCAGGACGCGCGGGGTGCAGTCCACCTTCCAGAGGCACTGTATGTAAAACACTTTATTATTGCTCTCTCCTCAAGCAGACTCTGGATACCTGGGTGTCCTCTCAATGTTCAAGAGTAATGACCGGGGGCCCGCTTGGTGATAACTGGGCCTTGAATGGGTTCGATCCAAACCCTGTGATGGAGATGCCCACCAATGGGTATCGCGGTGGAAGCTCATCGAACGATAGATTCAGATTCTGTCTGTCCAACCGCGGTGCCGCGATGGAGGGTTCCTTCAGCCTCATTAGACTTGCAGGACTTCGGCATCGCATCAGTTGGAACATGGCTATGACGAGCCACTTAAGTTTGCTGATAACCCCCGAAGAGAAGAGTGGGTCTGGACACATGTACATCCTGCGATATCCTATAGTGATAACAAGCAAGCAGATCCCACTTCGGTGCGATGACAAGAACGCAAGGTAGCGACAACATCATAACAACATTGGAACAGCAGCACTTCCAGGTTCCTCCTGGCGACTTGCGTGAGGCGGTTGTGCCTCGCGCTCTACCACCGAGTGTCATATCGGTGCTCGCTCTCCCATTTCGACCACGGCTGACCGCGGCGGGGTCCGTGATAGTACGACCTGGTGTCAATTCGATCAGAGGTTTAAGAAACTCACGAAGTATCGCGTTGGCGGCTGAGACCGAGCACGCCGGCCATATTGAGACTGTCATGAGTTCCCTTCACATGTGCCTAAACTCACTATCCCTCGGCACTCTGGACGACTGGAGCATTCGGATTCGGCTTGTTTAAGACCCACTTGCTGCGGCAGTACACGCAGGTAACTTCGGCTCCCCGGGCGGCCTGTCCTGGTCAGCCCGGCTATGGGTCCATGTGCTTAAGCCGACTCACCGCGCTTCCGGCCCACATGTTGAAGCACTCGGCGTGCATAGCTGATAGGTCAGCTAAATACGAGAAGCACGAACCTACGTCTTCTGCAGCCGGACGGCGTGAGATCGAACAATAGCCGTCCTCCTTCATAGTCGGCCTGTGTCATTTCCTCGAAACAGCTGGTGGGTCAGTCACGTAACTGGAGAAGACCCACATCGGACAGTCATCCCCGATCACGTCGAGCCTTTTGCCCTCCTTCTCGTCCACCGGTGCCCCCTTCGTCTCGGGCTCGGGCTTTTCCTCGCCGGTCGCAACTAGCATGGCTTTCCTCGCAGCAGCGGAGACCATGACGGCCGATGGATCCGGGGGTGCGTTGTCGAACACTCTCTTGAGCTCTGATTTCTGAGAGTTAGAAGGCAAAGGGCGATCCCAACTCACGAGGAGAGCCTTCTGGTACCATAGATTCGAGCGTATCGGGACCTTGAGCACCTTCAAACTGGCAGGTTAGAAGGTCCGAGACTGTAACCTACAGGACAAAGATGATGTGCTTGCATGGCGCGTTGCCGTTCTGAAAGTCGGGGCAGTTGCAGCTGATGATCGGGCCTATCGATATGCTCTGGTGGGTTAGCTTCCAAGAAGTTAGGGAACCCACATAGACGTTTCCAGTGGATCCGGCGACGCGGAACAGGGCAAGGTATCGCTCTGTCGTGAGGTCCGTTCTGTCAATCAAGAACTGGTGTCAGGGGCGTCGAGCAAGGAAGCCTACCATGCGTTGCGACATGACGCGTTCCACTGATGTCAGCTGTGCGCCCTGTATGTTCGGACATACTGCGTTGCATGATAGCCTGCGGGCATCTGGTGGGTTAGAGCGGAGGAGACGAAGATACCCACTTTGTGCGGAATCGTGCTGCGCGCTTCTCTTCTCCGGAACTGGCGGGAATGTCGCTACTGCCGCTCCTCGACCTCGGGGGTTTCCGAACCTTGGCCCTCTGGATCTTGGGACTTCTCGGACTCCTCGGGCTGCGGGGGCTTCTGCTCCGACTACGGGGACTCCTGGACCTCCTGGGACTCTTGCTCCGAGACGTCCGCCGGAGTCGAGGCTTGGGCTGCTCCGTCGGAGCGTCCTTGCCAGTGAATGCCTGGGAGGCGATATTGGAAGAGGAAGGAGTTGGAGTATGAGAGCGGAGACGAGGACGAGGAGTGGAGGCAAGCTCGGTCTTAACCTCGGTCCGCTTCCTCTTCACCCTCACACGAGCCCCAGTCTCAATCTCCTGCGCGGTAACGGCACTGGCGCTGATCTTGGTGATGGCTGCGCTGGCCGCCGCGCGGCGCTTGCGGGTGGTTCCTGGGGCTCTGGGCGCGATGTCTTCCAGTTTTGGCTTGCTAGGCATGGTTGCGGAGTGTGAGGACGGGGGATGGGGCATGGTCAAACATCCCGAGTTGTCAAGTTTTGGAGTGCATTCGTGTGTGGTAAGTTTTTCAGCAAGCTGTTGTTTTTTGTCTGTTAGACAGGAAAAAATGATGTTGTTTTGAATACAGAATGCTATGGAGATGTGTTATCTGGTTGCTATTACGGGTGTGTATAGGTAGTGTTCAAACGCATACGTATGCAGGGAAGGAAGGAAGACGGTTAGGATCGTTAGGAAGCAAGGTAGGTTGGGTTAAGGAATGGCCGATATCGGACGGGTTGAGTGGACTTGACTTGGTTGACTTGATTGTGATCCTGTGACTTCATTGTGCCGGTTTGTTTTGAAACTATGGATAGCACTTCGCCACTGTTATCTCTTCGGTTTGGGTTTGGATGCTAATCGGTTAACATGATCTGCTTCCGTTGTTATATGAGTTAGTCCTGGGGGGGCCGCTCAGAATCCGTGCTGGTGGGAGGGGTGACTGTACTGTCAGCTGTCAGAGCACGGATTTCTGTTGTTGGTTTGTGTGTCTTCCCTCCCAGCCACAATTTTGTGCAACGACAGTTACCAGCAATTACAGATTCGAGGAAGGGGGAGGGAAGGTCACAATGCAAGAAAGAGGGGGTTCTACACGCTGCTCACACTGACTCTTCATTTCCATTGTTCTCATTTCCACCTTCCTTCTATCCATTTACTCATCACACATTCACCCCTGCTCACCATCATCTTCTCACTCCAGATGCCGAGCATCACGCACCTCCCAGACGACGGGGACAGGAGGCCTACCAGCTCCGTTCGTCACTCTGCCTACTTCTCTGCCGGTTTCGGTAAGCCCCGGCGCGCCAAGATGACGCGTAAGAAGCACCCCAACCTCAACGCGATTGACTTCGCCCCCACCGCCTTCCCTAGTACTGGCAGCGGCCCCCACTTCCGCGCACACCCGCCTCTCTCGCCGCCCAAGAACCTCAACGTGCGCTCCAACGAGGAGAATGCCCGCGCTGCCGAGATCTTCAAGCAGGAGCTGAGTGACGAGGAGGTATTTGGCGAGCTTGTCGAGATTGCCCAGACATCGCCCCGCGGGACGGACGCGCTAGGGAAGACACACTTCGAGGACCTCTACGCCCACCAGTTCCATGTTTCCCGCCGCCACCTGCGGAGCCTTTCCAATGTTGGGGAGGATGTTGAGGAGAAGGATGTCGTCACGTCGAATCACCTTCTCATTGGGCAGACGATGGTAGGTGTGAGTTCCCGTCCTCTGCTGACCTACCAGACCCGTAAGCCCGAGAACCCCACGGTCATGTACCCGAGCCAGGTATTTCCTCCTGCCGAGGAAGACACTGCCGAGGTCCACCACGGGCGGACGACGACCCTCTTCGTGAGCGAGGGGGGGTGTGATATTCCCATGCCTCGCAGCGACGACGCGCCCCTTCCCTCTGTCAGCTTCGACCCCGACCTTCCCCCTTTGGCGGCGCAGCACCCTACTCGTGTCTGGAACACGATGCTGCATTCCCTTGCTCCCGAGCTCCAGCCTCTCATTAAGTGGGAGTATGACAAGCTGGATGAGCACAATGACGGTGAGGGTGAACTTGATAGCGCGGGCTAACCTCTCAGACGAGACGGGATGGATCGCCCACCTGACCCTCATCTTACCTCCTACGCACCCGGCTGTCGCTGAGCACCCCCTCTTCTATGTCGTTCCCAAGGACCGCTACTCGCCCGAGTACGTCCTGTCTATGGAGACTATTGGCGGTCTGAAGACCTGGACTGGACAGCTACGGAAAGTCAAGGTTGGCATCAGCTATGGAGACAGGCACTTGCAGCTGACACTCCTCAGACCGAAGCGCAGAACTCGGCCTTACTCTGCTGTATCGCGGACAACGCTCTCGAATGGGTGCTCCGCCCACGCACTGCTGCCGTCCCCGAGATTGAAAAAGAATCACCCGACTCTGACCACAACACTCCCAAGCCATTCCCGATCCTTCTTCAGCCTGGCGTTGCTGTTGACACCATGGACGAGAGCCCTCCAACGTTCGAGGCGATCGCAGAGCAGATATCCAAGTTCAGCGACGCTAGTCGTGTCACCGGTCTCTTTGAGTTTGAGGTCGACGATGACACTGGGCGTGAGTTGCACACCACCTCATTCTTTCTAACTCACCAGTCTGCGGCTCCAAGCTCACGGTCGGCGCACCTCCCCACATCCAGGTTTACAATGAGCTGTGTAATCATCTCACATGGCAGCTGGCAATGGGTGCTGTGTGCCACAAAGCAATTGACCTCAACGCTGTTGGGTTCCTCCAGTGGCTCCGAGAGGAGGAATCACAGGACAGTCATAGTGAGCTGTTACCATCGTATTGGAGCTGACATCCAGAATCCACCCCCAAGGAAACCGCCACGCGCACAGCTCGGTCGCAGCCGAGCGACAACACTGTGAACTGGATGCAGCAACTCGACCGTGGGGAATTGCGACTGGACTCTGCTGACCTCAGACTTCTGCAAAACTGAAGGCATCCAGCCGCCTCGCTACTGGCAGCGCGTTGAGAAACGCGATGGCCTGCCAACTATTTACTTCGGTCTCGTCACCATTGAGCATGACAGCTTTGAGTCGAAGTGAGTTGAACGAGTGTCGGTTACCTAACACTGCAGGACCCCTTACGAAAGCGTCCAGGCTGCCCGCCAAGACGTCGCATGCCAAGTCTTTGTCGATTATTTCGGCCAAGACCCCGTCGATCTGTAAACTAGACCTCTGTGTGCCACATTAACGCCATCTGTTCGAATCACGTGTCGTACGACCATCATCATCATCGTCATCGAGCCCCAATCTGATCATCTGTAGTGTGTCTGTCGTCCGCTTGTAGAACTCCCTCCATGTCCATGCCCCATCTATCGTCGCTATGCATCTACAAGCATGTATGTACGCTATGCCAAGACGTTCCACATCATGTTTCACCGCAAGTGGAGATCCATGCTGTGTGGAGCACCGTAGCGTCACAGCATGGAGCACCGTAGCGTCCTCTGAAAAACGTCGCTCGGCGCCCCCAGTTCCTGGTGCACCGACCAGTGCACAGACTGTGCCTGGCTGATTTTGAACGCATCATTGCTGACAGCTGGTGCATGACCGCCGGGCGGAGGCCGTGAGACCAGAGCATGCGTCACCGTAGCGCAGAGTATGGACCGATTGCTGGCCGCATGCGCGCATGCATGTATTGTAAGCTGCACATGGCTCGATGCTCTGGAACTAGGCTGTTGCTGCACTGAGCCCGTCTCGTGCGCAGCTGGAGCCTCCGGAACGGCTTACGGCCGCAACGAGTACGGAAATCAATGTTTTTGCCGCCCAACCCACAAATAACCAGTTAACCAGGACACTGGAGCCTCGAGCCCGAAACCGAAACATCAATCGTTGACAGACCTCTGCATTACACCATCACCCACACCGACTCGACTTTGCCTGTCCATCGATGGACGCGACAACAACAGCATGGGCCGACGCGGCCACGGCCTCGATAACAAGCGTACTGGCCGCGGTTACCACCACTGCCGCGGAGGCGCTCACGACCGCTATCACGGATGGAGCTGGAGCTACGAACGGGACGGTGCCGGTGGTCGAGGAGCCGTATAATGAGGGCAATTATGTTGTCGTGAGTACATGCATAAGACGGGAATGCGTATGGGGACTGGGACAGCTTTGGCGTGTGAGCTCCAGCTTCATCCGCCGAGCTCGGAAGGAAGCTGCGTCCGGCTCCACGCAACCGGCGTCCGAGCTCGACCGCGAGCTCGACACGGAGCGTGACGCCTAGGCCGCTGGGCCCGACCTCGTCCACATTGGCCTCCACGCATACATGAGCAACCTCCACCGCGAAAGCGAACTAGGAGGCTCCCAACTGGTCTGGTCGCACAGTTGTCGTCCGTTGTCCGTTGCTATGTCCCCAGTCGCCATGTCGCCAGACCCCAACCATGTCGTCATAACTCGTAACTCTCCGGCTGACACCGCATCCAGAACACCATCATCGGCCTCCTCATCGTCCTCGCGAGCTCGGTCCTCAATGCGCTCGGCCTCAACCTCACAAAACTCGACCATCAGCAGCAGCAGGCGATCCCGAAACGGCAGCGGCGGAAAGAGTACCTCCGCCCGCTGTGGTTGAGCGGCATGGGGCTCTACATGTGCGTTATGGAAAGCTAGTGAAATGCTGACGGTAGTGCCTCTCAACTGTGTACGTAGAACTTTGGGAAGGATCTCGAGCTCGGGTTACTGCTGCTCAGCTTGCTGACTTTGTCTAGTTGGATCGCCGCTCGCGCTCCGATACCTCCGCCCCGACTGGGTTGCGCCCCTTGGCGCGTCATCGCTCGTGTTCAACTTCTTGTTTGCGTACTGGCTCGTCGGGACCCGTGAGTGAAACCAGAAGCAAACGAGCGAGCAGTCGTCACTGACTCTTGTAGCTGTCACAAAATCCGATATCCGGGGAACGGCGCTCATCGTCCTTGGCGTCATCCTCATCGTCGTCTTCTCGTCTATCAACCATGGTCTGCGGCAAGACCTGCCTATCGACGAGTGGGTGTTGCGATTCCCGTCTGAGCTAACCCAGCAGGCTGAACCGACTGTGGACGCGCGGCGCTTGGCTCTCGTACTTCTTCGTCTTGCTCGCCGCAACGTTCGGGACTTACGTCGTCGCCGATCTGCTCGACAAGGTCCTGCGCTCGCGCGCCTCCTTCTCTCCACTACCCTCTCCGACCATGGGCCTCCCGACATCCCGGCGCCCGCCGCCAGAGAGCCGGTTCGCGGGTTGCAAGCGCCCCTTTGTAGCCATCTACACGCGCTGGAAGGCCGCGGAAAACTACACGCTCACAAAGCTCGAGCGCGTGCTCGCCCGCTCGGACGACACGCGCGTCATGTGGCTCGAGGGCGTGTCGTGGGCCGTCGCGGGCGGATCGCTCGCTGGCCTATGTCTCGTGTTCACAAAGGGCGTGGTCAAGATCTTCTTCCTCCCCGGCCACCCCGTGAGTTTAACGAACAAGCTGATGAAACTGACATGTTTAGCTCGTGCACCCCGCCCCTCTCCTCACCCTCCTTCTTACCGTCGCGACTGCCGTCGCGCAGATCATTTGTCTTAACAAGGCGCTGCGGTGCGCCGATACCGTTGTGGTTGTTCCCCTCTTCTATGCCGGCTACACTGTCTTCGGGTGAGCTATGAACATATTGTGCTCAAGCTGACAAGTCTCAGATTCCTCAACTCGCTCATCTTCTACGACCAGAGCGGCGCATACGCCCGCTGGGCGCTCGTCGCCGTCTTCATCTCCATCAGCGTCCTCATTGGCGGTGTTGTGAGTAACAGTCGTAATATCGCATCTAACTCTCAGGTCCTGCTCTCGATGAAGCGAGTCGAGAACACGGCGACATCCGACCCCGCAGTCCGGATGCAGGCCGCCCCGCGCGCACGGGCCAACTCGGACGGCGCGGGGTCGGACGAGACGGCCGTCGGGGACGCGGACGCCGAGCCCATCGTGCCCAAGGAAGAGGTCATGTGGGAGGTGGGCAGC
>Ga0160505_101365_pt1 | contig 11625 bp, 4 predicted proteins | sample DIDeMG_FD_108225 | JGI IMG/M metagenome (GOLD analysis project Ga0160505, IMG submission 108225) | Enriched chicken feces microbial communities from UW Madison campus, WI, USA - DID2874_E49_Stillage MG | ecosystem: Host-associated > Birds > Digestive system > Large intestine > Fecal ...
AAATGGTTTTTGTTTTTAAATTTTTTTTTTTTTTCTTTTTTTTTTAAAAGTTTTTTACCCGGCCATAACTCAAAAATCTTCAAATTTTTTTTTGGCTTTGAACGGCTGTTTAATTTTTTTTTTTTTTTTTTTTTTTTCGTAGAAACGTTTCGGAATAATCTATTTCGCACACACAGTCTGGCGAAAAGTTGATATCTATTGACTTGGTGAATGGTTTCTGGCTTAAATTTTTTACACTATAATTCAGCAATAAATATACTGTTAGTAACTCGATGTGTGTGCTTTTTTTATTTTATTTTTTTAACCCTCTTTCGTTTTAGCTTACATCTGGGTTAAGCGTTACTTTATTGGTTTCTCTGTTTCTAAAATAATTTATCCGATTTTCCATTCTACTTCCGACGTATGGGAGCAGAACACCAAAAAATCAAAACCGTCTCAGTTTCACCCATATACCGGCATGATTCCTTAAAATGATCTGTCATTTATCACCGTATGACATTCTTTTGTTTTCCAACTCTCATAGCCATGAGCTAGAGAGTGTAAACAGAGTTCTTGCCTGAGCGATTGAATTAGTTACCAAAAAGTTTTTTTTTTCTAAATGCTAAATAAAGCTTCTCATAAGCAATTACTAAAGTACCCAATTTTTATTTCTTTGTTAACCGTTTCATTGCTTGCATCCAATAATTATCACTACTACTGTTGTTAAACATAATTATTCAACCCAGGTTTGTTGCCTTATTTTTTATGGGTCTTGTAGCTGCCAATCTGCAGTGATACTTCAACTGTTTTTTATTTTTGCTAGCTACTAAACAGGGCGTTCATCAACCAATTTACAATCTTTTTTAGAGATCAAGATACTTATATTTTCGTATTTAGTCTTTTAAATCAGAAATCGGGTGAGTGGCAAAAGTGACTCTGGTGCACATACACACTGAGTTTGGGGACTGTTTTTATTGGTAATGCTTCGTGTTTAAGAAATAGGTTTTAGCACTTAGTCTGATATTCAATCGAAACCTCTATGAGATTTAAGTCCCAACATGATCACTTTTGGATCAGGATAAATTTTATATCCTCAACTATCTAGCCAGTATTTTCTCTTGTTTTACTCATACTTAATATGATATACCAGCAACAATGATTCGCCAGATTACTTTGAAACACTCTAGGATATCCAGGGTCAGATTTCAACACAGTAATTCACATGCAGTAGTTTGTCTTCAAAGCTTCCTGGACGCGTCTCACCGTCAATATCACTCCAATGCTTCTCGATTTGCACCAATTTCAATTAGAGGAAACAGCACGTCGGCACAATCTACCAACAATCCTAGCATTGTTTTAACACCAGAGTTCACTGATATACATCTAAAGAACCAAAATACAACGAATACCCAACAAATATCAAAAACTGTGAATGTTTCCGGTCCACCTCTGCGGGACTATCAACAAGATTGTATTCAAAAATGTTTAGACGCTTTTGCAGAAGGAAAACGAAGGATTGCCGTGAGTCTAGCAACTGGTGGAGGAAAAACAGTCATTTTTTCGCATTTAATTGGTCATGTTGATTCGTTACACCGAGGAGAAAAGGTTCTAGTTTTGGCGCATCGCAAAGAGCTGGTCCTGCAGGCTCAGGCTACAGTTCAGCGGTCATATCCGGACTTAAAAGTTGACGTTGAAATGGGGACCATGAACGCTGCAGAAGATGCTGATATCACAATTGCATCGGTTCAGAGTATTGTCCGCCCAAACCGATTATGCAGATTTGATCCTTCGGACTACAAAATGATTATTATTGACGAAGCTCATCATGCAGCGGCGCGGACATATCTCAAGATTCTTGAGCATTTTAACGCCATGTCTAGCAATACTTCAACTTATGTTGTAGGTTTTTCGGCAACGCTTGATCGACTTGATGGTCTAGCTTTAAGCAGTGCTATGGATCACATTGTTTATGAACGAGGCTTGGTGGAGATGATTGAAAACAAGCATTTAAGTGACGTCAAGATTGTAAACGTTAACATCAGCATAGACTACAAAAAGATCAAAAAAAACAGTAATGACTTTGAAATCAGATCTTTGTCCGAAGCTGTTAATGTCCGAGAGACTAATGATCTTGTCTGTAACGCATGGCGATATCAATCACAAACTCATAACACCAAATCGACTCTCGCTTTCTGTGTTGACATTGACCATGTCAAGTCATTATCTAAAGCATTTAGGGAACGTGGAATCCATTCCGAGTATCTCACGGCTCAAACATCCAGCATTAATAGAGCAAACATCCTTAAAGACTTTAAAGAAGGGAAATTTCCTGTTCTTATCAACTGTGGTATTTTGACAGAAGGTACAGATATTCCTAATATCGACTGTATCTTGCTTGTTCGGCCAACAAAATCACAGTCGTTGCTTCTGCAGATGATCGGTAGAGGCTTACGCTTACATGCAAATAAGGAGTACTGCACCATTATAGACTTTGTTGGCATGATGAACCGGGGTGTTCAAACAGTCTCAACGCTTATGGGTGTTAGCCCTGATTTGATCTATGCAAATGATAAGTTTATGAACGTCAAGGAGCTAAAGAAAGAAATCTCGAGTATTGAAAAGCTTTTTGAAAAGAAAAAAGAAAAGAATACCAAGAAGGATAGCTCAAAAAGTCATTCTCTCAATACTGACAAAATCTCTTTACCAGAAAGCAAAGCTCTTTTGGAAAACATGAAGGTTTCATTAGAAACTTATGAAAACATGGTTTCTTTTCTGACGTCTAAAGATTCCCCGAATAACATTAATAGCGTTCCTATACATAAGAGTGTATACTCGTGGGTCAAAATTACTCCTACCAAATATTCTCTGGCTTACCTTGACAAGCACATTGATCTTGTCAAGGTAGGGAATGATAGCTACAGTCTTTGTCAGTATCAGAAAAAAGTGAGAATGGTCAAAGACCAGCCCAAGTCATACTATGACAAAACCGTCATCTTTGAGAATATTGATAATGCACTGGTTGCTCTCAAAGCAGCTGACACTTATGCTAAGAGTATCTTTCCCCGAAACTTCATTATCAAGTCTGCCCTCTGGCGTACTGAACCATGTAGTAGCAGTCAGACAAAGATGATTGAGGAGTTTTTTAAGAAGAAAAGCAAAACTAAAAGTTTTGCAAATCTACTTAAAAAGGGCAATGTATCAGTATCCTTATTTGAGAATGATAAGTTTGACTGGATTAGTGGACTCTCAAAAGGCGTATGCACAGACATGATATCGCGAATTGTTAATGGTGGCTCGCCAGAGCTGTTGCAAGAGTATGTCAAGCAATTGCAGAAAAAACAAAATGGCAAGTAATTTGGGCCTCATTAGTTTTTCTAGATATTTATTTATTTATTCATTTTTTTAAAAAAAAAAACAATTTAAACACGCATGGTTCACTTGTTTTCTTTACATTTAGCATCATATCATGAAATGAGAGTTACGAATTAATACATAATGTAAGTTTTTGATATACTTGGCGCTCTGTCAACAACTTTTTTAAAAGCTTGTTTTCCATGTGAGATAGTGATCTTTCGTGTTAACGGTTACAAAAAAAAATATACTAATAGCAGAAAGATTATACTGATAGCCGAAAGTGAATGGCATGACAAAATATAACTTCCAAAGCTCTTTCAGCATTTTTTTTTCATTTAATAAGAATACATTGCTTTAATAAAGAAACATTCTAAGGATTTTGCTGCATGAAAAGACGTGGATGACAGACAGCGGTTCATTTGTCGAGGGTCTTTTTGTTTGGGAGACCAATTTCTCAGGAGTCTGCGTTAAAAACAAAAAAAAAAAAAAAAAAACTTCCATGTTTTCGTTGCATTTCACAATCTATCAAGTTTTAACGCCAACTAAAACCAACTAATGAACTAGTCCTACTCTTCTTTCAGAGCTTTTCATGATCATATAAACGCTCTTTAATCATGACTAGAACATTTATTTTTGACTCAGCTGATCCCAACACCTCCAACTTTGACGAGAGGGGTGTGGCTATTGGCACTTCAGATGCCGAAATGGAAGAGGACTTCATGTCTTTTGAGGACGATCTTCATACCGATGACTCTACGAGCTCGTCTAATGAAAGCAGCAGCTCTAGTGATCGCAGCGGTCTCACCCGTTTTCGAAGCAGGTCTAGCACTCACCGGAGCAGCAGCAACGACAGTCGCCATAGTAGCAACAGCAGTGACGGGGGTCGATCCCAACGTTTTGTTAGGGCATTTTCCCGGGCAGTTTCAAGCGGCGCAAATGTTGTCAACAGACACAGGGCTGGTTCTTCATCTAACCACAATAAGCGACACGGGTCTGTTGTTTCGAACTCTGATATTCATGCTACTGGAGATATTTCTGACCGGAAGAAAAGGAGAAGGGACCGCCGACGACGACGCCGACAAGACGAAAGTGAAACAAACATCCATGTCACTTTAGAAGATTTACATGAAGACGAAAGTGTCGACCCTATTCAAATTATTAACCATCAGGCCGAAATGGATACCATCCCTTTTCCAGGGGTGTTGAATGGGCCTAACTCCACCTCAGAAACTGTGTCACCTGGAACCGCCATGCCCAGCAATGCAGTGGCTTTTCATGAGGACGTTAGAATGAGCAGCGAAGATGAGGCTGTCCAGATTCAGAATTCCCTTCCTAGTGATATTCCACAGTTTCAGTCAGCCATTCGACAGCGAAGAACAAGCACCCATGTTCTGGAAGGAGATTTAAAGGATCAAGCCACTACTACTGGGTCTTTCGTTTCTGCTACTTCTGAACGGCCAATTAAGCCGCAACGTACATCATCCCAAAAGCGATCCCGTCGTCGGTATTCTGGTAGCATGGGTTCAGCAACAGCTGCTCAGCGAAGAGCCGGCTGGGAACCGGGTGTTGATATTCGTACAACTGATATCATTCTGCAGTCTATTGGATCAGTGGTCACTATCGTTGACTATAGTGTCACAAGATACAGGATCATTCAGACGGAGGTTTATCCAGCTCCGAAGACCGATGGTAGCGAGATCAATCCATCTCTTGTTGTCAACAAGGAATTTCACGAACATCTAAACTCACGTCCATCATGGTCACAGGTCCGCTGGATAAGTGTTAATGGCTTGTCCTGGGAAGCGATTTCGGCTATCTCAGAGCGCTACCAATTACATCGTTTGGCCATTGAAGATATGGTTGATATTCCTCAGCGGACCAAGGTCGATTTATATCCCACGCATACTTTCTGTTGCTTACCTCTACACAAGCTCATTTCATTTAAGCCTCCATCTAAACAAGACTTTGACTTTTTTGACTGGGCTTTTGGCAAGAAGAAGTCAAAATCATCGAAAAAAAAGTCTTCCAGTAATAGCAGTAGCAAGCTTCAGCCTACAAAGTCAAACTCCTCTACTCACACTAATTCTGGTAAGAAAGAGCAGTCTCCATCCAGTAGCAGCAGCACCAGCAATAAAAATATTGCCGAAGTGACCGTAATGAACGAGCCCAGCGATATTTTCATCTTACCTCAGCAACCCCCCAACATTAGTATTCCCGCTGACAGCGGACGGAGAAGACCTATTAACAGCCCGATGCCTGCCCCCAAAAAGGTGACTCTGCCCAATGGTAGCAGCAGCAGTAGTAGCAGCAGTAGCAGTAGCGACGACGATGATGAGGAAAATCACAAGCCTTTAAACTCCATTCTTGCCGCTAAGGGTATGGAGACAATATACGACTGGAACAATCCTTACTCAGCTCTCCAGCAAAAAAATGCATACATTGAGTCCAAACGGCCATTAGCAGCATATAAAAGGGCCATTGGTGTAGAGCAGGTTTCCTTATTCTTAACAAGTCAGTCTACGGTTATCTCATTTTTTGAGCGTTCTGCTACCGATATTGAGCGTCCTCTACTAGCCCGTCTGAGTACTCAGTCAACTATTCTGAGAGAGTCCTGTGATCCTTCTTTGCTGCTTCAGGCTATTGTTGATGCCATTGTCGATTCGCTTCAGCCTATTATTTCCGCCTACAGAAGACGTATGGACGAACTTGAGATTGACGCTATGATGAATCCATCTATGTCACATACTCAGGACTTGCATTTAATGGCCGGAGAGTTGTCCATGTTGCGAAACACTATTGTTCCTATTACCAGTTTAGTTTTGTCCCTTAGAGATCACACCGGTCAGACCCCCACGTCCGAAAACGGAGCAAGCACCCCTGACAAGGCTAACGGCAACAATGGAAATGGAACCAACACCAACGGTGGCAACAACACTTCTCCCCCACAGTCTCTTCATGCTAAAATTCCTATTATCTCCAAAGGTGCGACTGGCGCTCCTATTGACCCCTCAGTGACGCCAGGAGCCAATTCCGCCAATGGCATGGTTGGAAGCAAGATTTCAGCCCTTGCCAAGGTGTACCTCGCTGATATTTCAGATCATTTGCTTTCACACACACAAGATTTGGACGTCATGCGCAACAATGTCAAGAATATGATTGACCTAATCTTTAATACCATTTCTATTCAATCCTCTGACAGTGTCAAACAGCTTTCGCTCGTTACTGTTATCTTCCTGCCGTTGTCATTCTGGACCGGTTACTTTGGTATGAACTTTACGGAATTCGGTGACCTGGAAAACTCTCCAAAGTATTACTGGACTATCGCCATCCCCTTTTGTGTTGGCGTTGTTATCCTGGCCATGTTGGCGTGGATTCGTACCGCATTCCTTCGAAGTAAAACGTACATGAAGAAGCGAATCCGCATGCACCAGCGACGAATTAAGAAGGAATTACGTAAGAAGGCCAAAAAGCGGGAGATCAGTAACGCTTGATTTTCGTGATCTTGTCGCTTTTTTCTTTTTTATTTATTTTATATATATAGATTTCAATATACAATTATAGACGAAAGGACAAAAAAAATTAAAATAAAAAGAGTTTTTCCAACCATTTACGAAACAGCATGGCAAATCTGCTAGACAATGTGCTGTTGGACCTGATTGACGCTACAGTGCCGAACGCGGACGCAGAGCGAGCGGCGCGGTTGCAGCGGCAGTGTCAACGGATCATAAAAAAATATCAGTACCAGTATCCCGCAATTCACATCGGTACGGTCTACGAGGAGTACGACGCGCTGATTGAGCGGATCGACGTGCTCAGTATATACGGACCGAAATCAACCGCGCGCCTGGAGGAAATTATCAAGACGGAGCTTAACCACGACGACTATGTGACAGCGCAAATGCTAGTGCTCCTTAAGGAGCTAGCTGTGCACCCAGAACGCCAGAAGCTGCGGCCCACGGGACCTGAGACGCTAGAGGATCTGCGCCGGGAGGAAGGTGGTGGCACCGAGGAAGATATTTTTGCTAATCTCTTCGAGAATACTCTGGTGATTAACCAGGACTCTGACGGTAGTACGCTTAGTGACTGGGGTGAGGATGACGACGCGGCAGTACCAGCCTCACCTATGCACAGTTTGTCACTATCGCCACGTCATGAGGATGTTATTAGGCAACGTGCGCAGCGCGAACGGCAGATTGGCCAGGCTGAGCTGCGGCTATTCCTGGAAGCAGTCGAGGGAGACGAGCATCAGGAGCCTGATCTATCCGGTGCTGCGGTAGATGCAGACGTGCAGCGCTTTCGCAACTTTTCATACTGGAACATGGAAGGTACCGGTCTTCAACCCATTGTGGTTGCAGAGTCTACGCTAATCCATGAGCTACTGGTTGCGCTACACGGTCTACCCTCGACTGTATTTGGCGTCGGCGGCATGGCGAACCGACTCCGCGTGCTGCACCTCTCGGTCGAGATGGTAGAAAAACTCGTTGCTGCGACCAATACTGAGCTTGCCAAGTTACAAAAAATAAGAGAGTTTTTGGATATTGAAAAATCATTCCTAGGGCTCCAGGTCTTTGACGACGCGATTGAGCGGTTAATGATGAAGGGTGATTTGCACCAATTCACAAAGGCAATTGAGTTGGAACTGTTTACCAATAACAGGAATAGTAGCAATGATGAGCACCAGAAAAGTGAATCATTTTTCAGCCTTAATCGCGTGCTTCGGAAGCTTCAGGCTTTTACCAAGGATTGGCATTTTGTCATTCAAGTTATTGAGACAATTGACGAGGTCATCAGTATTGACAATAATGAGTACCATTGCTTCATTTTTGTTCTGCAAGAACTTTATGACGCTCTTAAAATTGTTTTTTTGACCGCAGACAACAGCCCGGCATTCAACCGCACCCTGCAAATATTTAAAGCGTGTTTTGACTTTTTCTGCATCGAGAAGTTGACTCCCTGGTTCCAACGTGGGCAGCGCCATGACGTGGAGTTTATAGAGCTGGATCGGGAGGCTGAGTTTGGCGTCAAACTAAACGAGCTGCTCCTGCCAAAATTTCTGGTCAAGTTCAAGCGGGTCATCTTTGAAATTGGGCTTTCTAGAAAGCTTTTGCAGAAAGCTGGCCCTGCAAAAAATAGTCTTGAATATATCTACGATTTGCCCGCAGAGATTGATGAGGGCAAGAATGGGTTGTACCAGATTGTATTCACGATCCATGACCCAAACATTTTCTGGCTGGAGTTTGATGGAAATCTCGAGAAATGGATCTACAAAGTACACGCGAGCACTACGAGCTCGCTCATCATTAAACCTGAGCTTGACTTTTTCCGGGCTGAAGTTCTGGATTGGTACTTCTTAGGCTTGCTCCTTCCACCTTCGGCAGCCACGGACGGCGGCAATTACGATGCAACACATCTGCTTGTTCTCCAGGACTTTCGCACGGATATTTTCGCCAAGCTTGCGCGGGTGGACGAGACTATTGACAAGTTCCAAGTTTTTGATGCGTTCAAGAACTGTCTCAAACGTAATGGCGTTGTAGACCAGTATGATGCGCTCGAAGTGTCAATGAAGGCGAATAGCAACAAGTACCAGACTAGGTTGCAAGTACTTGAGAAACTAACTCTACGTGTGCGGCATCAATCAACAGAGTACGTTTTGACCAAACTGTTTCTCTCAGCAACTGCAGTGGCCAAATATAACGAGGTGTGGTCCGAGTTGATGAAGGTATCGTACATCCTCTACCTTCAAACGCGGCAGGCCAGTCATCGCACTAGTCTTGACTCGCACCGCACCTTGCCCTCTTATCATCAGACCGTTTTTTACTACAAGCTTCTTGAGTACTACATGTTTGTCATCAACGAGCAGTACAAGCGGTTCCGTCAGGCTTGTACCGCGCAGAATTCCCGGCCGGCCACAACGCTTTTCACGGTGCTCAATAGCCACCAGCAATTTTTGGTATCGGTTTCCAATCTGCTCTTTCTCAATGCCGAACAAAAACCTGTCCGCAAACTCCTAGACGAAATTTACGCATATACCCTTACTGTCGCTGCCCCCGTTACAAATGACGAGTATACGGTTAGCGCTGAATACTTTGAAGACCACTTTGTTGCGCCGTTTAAAACTACTCTTGCTTTATTTATTTACGACACTAATGATGATGATAACTTGTTGAATTTTCTACATAAACGATTAGACTAATGTAATATATATATGTATGTATACTTTTATTTTTATTTTTTTGTTGGAAGAACTTAATATATTATCACAAAGTCGAATAGTTTTGTAACCCCACCGGGTATACGCATCTTTTCCTCCTTAGATTTCCAACAGCTTGCCCTCCTCCGACAGGATATCCACCAAAAACTCAACCTCGCTACGCTTTCTACCTTCGACAATCCAGTCATGGGCCAATTGCTTGGGCCAGCCCTTAAGGGCATTGACCTCGGTGACAGCATCACTGATTCTACCCTCGGAGAGTGCATTGTTGGCTCTTGACAGAATACTCTCAATGTCAGCCCCGGTGGCATTTCCCTCCTTCTTCCAGAGCAGCTTTGAAAATAAAAGTGAGCCAAAATGTCCCAAAACACCCGCGTTGGGGGGGAGTAAGCTGGCCTTGCTGATTTCGGGCTCAACGCGCTTGAACTTTTCAGAAAGCGCAGTTCTGCTTAACACGCCGGTTTCATACACAGCGGCAGGGATGCTATCAAGGGCGGCGTTGAGGAGAGCGTCATCGCCAGCATTTTTGCGGATAGCCTCGAGGTAAGGCTTTAGGCCCTTGCCCTCAGGAGCACCATGCTCAATAACACGCTTCAATCTGTCAATGGCGATGTGAAGTTGCGTCGCACGCTCAGATTCATCAATAGCAATCTGAGCCTTAGTGGTGAGATCCTCAATCTCAGCCACCGAGTTAGCAAGGTTGTCCAGTCTAGTGGACAGCTCAGATCTATCCTTCTCAACTCTCTCCGAGAGTTCATTAGTGAACTTCTTCTCGCGCTCAACATGAGCACCCAGTAAAAGATTGTTGGCAGCAGCTAAGATAGCCTTAGTCGCAGCAGTAACCTCATTTTGCAGTCTCTCGTTGAAGCTGATAGTGAGCCTCTGTTGCTCAGATCTAAAGTCACGACTCCACTTCTCTTCCTGGGCAGCAATGGCAATCTTGAGCTCGTTAGCACGGGCCTCAACCAATCTCAAAACCTTGGCAGCCTCCTCTTGAGCCTTACTTTCAACACCCTTTGTTGAGGATTCCTTGGCCTCGTTGATGGACTTGGCCAAACTCTTAACTTCCTCGGTGATCTTCTTGATGTGTTCCTTTGTTTGTTTGGACTCATTTACAGATGTGATCAAGTCGTTCAAAGAATTGATGGCGCTAGCAACCAAAGGATCGGTGTCGTTAGAAATGCGAATTAACGGCAGGCCGGGGCTGGTAGCGGCAGTAGAGGGAGAAGAAACTGAAGTTTCATGCTTGGCGGAGTCGGCTGACGAGACTGCGGCCTTCTCTTTGGAATTAGTGGCTGAAGTAGTGGAATCGGTAACGGCCTTCCAAGTAGCCCCCGAAGGTTTAATGCTAGTGGTGAGACTCTCAATCTTCTCGACGAGGTCCTTGTTGGATTCTTTCTGTGAAAGTGCTTTAAGATTATATTTGAACTTTTGGTCCTCGAGGAATCCAATAAAGTCGGCACCGAATGGAACAAATTGAATGTAGTTATTGTTAAATTCCTCGTCTTCAAGCGCATAGATACCAGCGCCGACGTACACGATTGAACCTAGGAACAGCGACGTAAGCATGAACTTTCTAAATCTGTGAGATGACTTTTTAGGAGCTGGCGGGGGTGGGGTTGCTTTTGTCGAGGTCGTTGTAGAAGTCTTTGCAGCTGTTGCCGGTGCTGCTGCTGGCTTGGGGTCAATGAGTTTGCCCTCAAAGACCATATGCTCCTGCTTTGACAGAGTCATGCGAGACTAAAAACGGGTTTAGGTCTCCAGTTAGATTGACGATTTACATTTAAAAACATAACTAAGGCAGTCAAGAACTTACGGTTGAAAGAAATCTACCATTCTGAAGTAGAATTCTTCTACCATTACCAGCATACAAGGACAGCTTTGAAGAGAGCATTCTGGAATGGCGCGGAATAGTTGAAGGTTAGTAGGTGGTGGTGAGGGAAAAGTTGGTTCTCAAGGAAAAAAAAGGGAAAGAGAAAAAAAAAAAAAAGGAAGACGAAAATTAAACGAAAAAGAAACATTTAGATGATTTATAGTTTCTTTTTTTTTTATAACACTAAAGAAATAAAAAATCCCAAGAA
>Ga0160505_101366_pt1 | contig 11616 bp, 8 predicted proteins | sample DIDeMG_FD_108225 | JGI IMG/M metagenome (GOLD analysis project Ga0160505, IMG submission 108225) | Enriched chicken feces microbial communities from UW Madison campus, WI, USA - DID2874_E49_Stillage MG | ecosystem: Host-associated > Birds > Digestive system > Large intestine > Fecal ...
GGAAGATCTGGGCTGCGTTAGTTGGGCTGTCCTGTGTGGAGCGAAGTGACGGCAGAAGAGGGGAGGAGAGGGGTAGACACGACGGAGACAGCAAGACAATGAGGTGGATGGAGGCCAGGCAAGACCCGGTGCGCCATTGACCTCTACCTCACTACCTGCCCCCGCTCGCTACCACTCTCCACCGCCACTTCCAGCACCATACTCACAGTGTCAATCCACGAGACGACGACCAGCGTCTTCATCATGTTACACCTCTCGAACGTCTGCGAGTCGTTGTTGCACGAGATCTTGTCCGTGAGGGCGGTAAGGGACGCGGCGCCAATGATCATGAGGAGGAAGCCAATAAGCACGGGGATCATGTGCGGGAGGATGCCGAAGAGCGCATTGTGGCCCGCGACCTGGAAGCCGACCGTGAGGATGACTGCTGTTAGTCATGTTCTACTGTACGTGCTGCGGTGGGTGGGGAAGGCAGAGCTCGCTGCTCGCTGCTCGCCGCTCGCGGTCTCATGCATCACAAGCTCGCGAGGACTTGGATGGCACGATTCCGACAAACACAGCGGCTGGAGGATGGGATCGGGCATACGAGTGTCATGACGCGACGCGGGCGATCGAGGCACGGACGCCAAGCAAGCCCCGCATCCAGCATCCAGGATACCTCGATACCTCTACGCGTGACGCGTGCACCACCTTGTGACCATCACCGCCGACTGCTTGTGCCAGGGGCGGCGGCGACGGTGATGGCGGTGGCGTGGCGACGGCGGCGGCGGCGGCAGGGCGGTAGACGGACGATCGTCGGACGATCCGAGCCTGCTTGCAATTGGGCGGGTCCCGTTGCTTTCCATCTCCCGCAATCCAATTTCCCACGCCGAGCGCTGCGCCGTGCGCGCACCTGCCGCGAACCTGCGCATGCCCATGCCCGCTGCCAAGCCCATCCACCGAGATTCTTGTACTCACTGCCCCAGAAAGTGGTCCACACGGCTGCGGTAAGAATAATCCGCGAGCGGTCGCGGTATCCGCCCTTGTTGTGGGGGTACTCCTTGTCCTTGTCGGGTGCCTCTGCGTATTTGGCGACAACGTACGACGACACGCCGAGGGTGATGACCGCAAAGATGAGCGTCAAGCTCATCAGGATCGCGTGCATGATGCGGACGAAGCGCTCGTTCATGGTGGGCAGCTGGTGGGTGTGTGGTGGCGAGTGGAGCGAGTAGTTAGTTTGTTGGGAGGAAAAGTGGATGGGTGGGTTGTCTTCTTATACTTTTTCTGGCCCTCCACTTCTCGCCAAGTGCCCCTAGCTGCCGTGCCCGTGCGCTTTCGTCTCCAGGCCAGCGGCGTCTACTGTGCACTCTGATCTAGCTCCAGCATTCCCTCCAGGCCCTCATCTCATGACCACATACCCACTGGCCACTGGCATGGATTTTTTTTTCTTCCATCTTCCATCTTCCTCGTCCCGACCCGCATAGTAACGCTATACTTGGCACAAGACATGTGCCTGTGACGCGCATCGTCGGCTTAACGTCTTAGGACGTTAAGCATCGCGCCATGCCATGCCACGCGCCACCAGCCACCATCTCTATGTCCTTAAATTTACCTTACGTTCTTACCCGGGCATGAGGATTCCGGCTCGGACGATGGAGCAAGGTTGGCGGCGCCCTGCGCACAGACCGCGATCTACTGTACCCTCCGCCCACACCCACTTTTTCCCCACCTTTTTCCATGCCCATGCCCTCGCGCTCTCGCTGCTGAGCCCGAAAGCCTTGAAGCCTTGTGCCGTCAGCACCAGGGGTCGGGAGGTCTGTTTGCGATTATTAATGAGCGAGCGGTGATCATCGCTGCGTCATTCCATGGCTTGCTGCTGCTTCCAACGGCTGTACGGCTGCAAATGGACGAATGGACGAGCGAGGTGTGCATATTAAGGTTGGTTGTATTGCCGTCCCTGCCCCTATTGCTCGCTTACGCGCTTGTCGCCCCGTCCCCACCGCTCTAGCTCTGCTCTCCATACTGTACGCTGCCGTCACATTTTCTCACTTTTCTCACTTTTTCTCACTCCCCCACCGTGCGGATGAAACGATGGAGACACCAAATGACATCATGGAAGGACTGCAGTTCTGCAGTTCTGCATGCGGGGGTTACGTACTTCCACGTGGTGTTCGAATCAAGCTCCACGGCTCACATGCTCGTTCATGTGCATGTGCATGATGCTTGCTGCGCAGCAGCATGCAGTCCGCGGTGGGCATCGGTCGGCCGCTGCTTGACGATTCTAAAGTGTGGTATCAAGGTTGCGGTGGGCGATCAGGGGGTGGCGGTGCATGTGTCCAGCGTGTTGTGCTTCTGATCAGTTCTGGGCTCCACATCCACTTCAAAGTGCCACAGATGGGTCGCGGCAAGATTACAACCTGGGGGCGACAATCCTCACGGCTCACGGTAGGGCTTACCATGCAAATCCCACGTGACTGTGGCACTAGCAATATCCGTACACCCAGCATTCCAGAAACCAAACATTGGAACCAGAACGTAACCAGAGTCCCGCACAGCATAGACTAGCGCTAGCGCGCTCTGTGCTATCTTTGCGTGTACATCTGCATTCCTGCCTCTGCTCATTCTTTCATTCTCATTCCGCTTTCCGTTTCCGCGTCCAAGCAGTGTAACCCATACATACCCCGAGCTCGATTCCGGGGTGACATCCAGGAGCCGCATCAGGGCTCGTACCGCCACCCGTCTCGTGTGTTTGTTTGTTGTTGACATTTTCCCTATCACTCCACTTTTTTTGATTGCAGATTTAGAACCTTTACACGTTTAACACTAGGTACTTTACATTCTGTACACCACACTCGAATCGACACGCGATGACACCCTCCGCGGCCCTCGCGCTGCTCAGCGCGCTCAGCACGCTCGCCATAGCGCGCGCACAAGGGCAAGGGCAGGTCAACATGTTCGCCAACGTCGGCAGCTCGGGCGTGAGCGCACAGCAACTCTTCCTGGGCACGCCGACAAAGCTGTATTTCATCGACAAGACGGAGAACAACACTCTGCGTTCTCCCTCGGGAAGGCATCCGGCATGGGCGACCGAGTTTGATTTAACGACAATGGAGGCGCGCGCGATGGAGGTGCCGACCAACAGCTTCTGTGCGGGCGGGACGGTACTTGGTGACGGGCGATGGCTGAATGTCGGGGGCAACCAGGCGGTGATCAACAATGGCGCCGGGGCCGGGGACGCGCTCAAGACGGATGCGGACAAGGCGGCGGCGCAGGCTGGCGAGAACGAGTATGGCGATGCGGATGGACGGAAAGCGGTTAGGATCCTGAGTCCCGATGACTCTGGGGCTGTCGAGTGGGTCGACGACGCGAAAAACTATATGAGTACCGAACGGTGGTACCCCACCGTCGAGACTGTCGAGGACGGGAGCGCGATCATTTTCGGAGGGTGCCAGAATGGCGGGTACGTCAATGACCCGAGCCAGGATAACCCGACGTACGAAGTGAGTCTGGTCTAGTCTCACCATCTCGCGCTAACTGCTGTAGTTCTTCCCGCCAAAAGACGAGCCGCTCATGTCGCTCAACATCTTGCTCAACACGATGCCGCTCAACCTCTTCCCGCTCGTGTGGCTGCTGCCGAGTGGCAACCTGTTGATTCAGGCATACAAGCAGGCCGTGATTTTCGACTACAAGAACAAAGTAGAGTACCAGCTCCCCGATATCCCAGACTGCGCGCGCGTGTACCCCGCCAGCGGGGCGACGACCATGCTGCCGCTCACGCCGGCCAACAACTGGACTGCGCAGATTATCTTCTGCGGCGGGAGCAACTACGAGAATGGCTGGGTGCCCTCTGCGTCACTCCCGAGCTTCCCCGCCGCCGACTCGTGCTACTCCATCGCGCCGGACGTCAGTACCGAGTGGTTTGACGAGGATTCTCTCCCGGACAACGGGCGATCCATGGGCCAGGTATGTGTGCACTGTTGAAAGTCGCTAACAACAGTTTATCAACCTCCCCGACGGACGTATCTTCCTCGTCAATGGCGCAGGGACTGGCACGGCGGGCTACGGCAACGATCCCAAGACGAACCAGTGGGCCGTGGGCCAGTCGTATGCCGACGAGCCCAAGCTGCAGTCCTGGTGAGTGCGACAGTGGCAGCTTATACAGCCCCTTTGCCAAGCTGCCACGTTCACCCGTCTCAGCTTGCTGACAGCAGGTACCTCGACAAGACGCAGCCGTCCGGTTCGCGGTGGAGCAAAGCCGGCACATCAACCATTCCGCGCATGTACCACTCGTCCGCCGTCCTGCTCCCAGACGGCAGCGTCGCCGTGAGCGGGTCCAACCCAAACGCGGACGTCGTGCTCCCCGACCGCGTCCCCTCGTTCCCGAACGGGAACTACAAGTACTACACCGAGTACGCGGTCGAGATATTCTATCCCGACTACTACGCGAAACCGCGCCCCAAGCCAGTCGGCATGCCCACGAACCTAACCTACGGCGGGGAGTACTTTGACATCAAGCTCTCAAAGGACGATCTCATCAAGACATCGAATATCGTCAACGCGACAAAAGCGGTAGTCATCCGCCCCGGGTTCTCGACCCACGGGATGAACATGGGCCAGCGGCACGTCGAGCTCCGCACCAGCTTCACGACACATGCGGACGGCGGCGCAACGCTGCACGTGGCGCAACTGCCGCCCAACCCCGCCATCCTCGCCCCTGGCCCCGCGCTCTTTTTTGTCGTCGTTGACGGCGTGCCCTCCAACGCGTCCTGGGTCACCGTTGGCGATGGCGTCATTGGCACGCAGACTGTTAGGGAGGATAGTGTCCTGCCCAACTCGACGATTGGGTATGATCAGCTGTAGGGGAGGTGGGGGGTATATCTAGGATTAGGGTAGCTTGAGATACACGACATGATGGGTGGGGCCGGAGTATAGTATCCTTCGAGATACTTGGTTATCCACCCAATGTAATGATTACGAACGTACTCTCTGAAGCTCTATGCAGTCAAGGACAAGTGGGGGGCGGAAGATTGACCCGGGCCGCCGATGGCTGCTGACATGGTTCGGCAAATGTATTGTACTTGAACTGCCGAGTACCTGGGGGCAGCAGTGGGCCCACCACGGCTGCGACTGCGCCTGCGACTGGCATTTGCTGACCGCCGGATTGTACGCAGGTTGGCTGCCCTCAGGTATGCTCTGTTGGATCCTGGTATACGTGTTCCAGAGTATAACTGTGGCTCCCTTCTTGCAGTATCAGTTACGCGACCGAAACTCACAAGTACTTCACCAAGGAACAGGACAGAAAGACCTAGGCTACTGGGGAGCTCCGGTACGTGAACGCAACAGTCAGGCCTATCTCGAGTGACCGATAGTCGGAGCAAGACCGTAGTATTGCGCGGGCCGGTGACTTTCCAATCGCTTACTCTGCTCCAAAGCAGAGACACGGCAACGGCATGAGTGCCATACGATTCAACGGCATCTCGACCCCGCAGAATCTCCCAGCCCGGTATCAAAAGAGGGAATGCGTATATCATAGTAAAGTAAGAATTAACTATCTACGGGAGCTGACAACCATCACTCGACTGCCGGCAGCCAGCCGTGCGGTGTACAGGCTCAAAAGGAGGGGAACCTCGGGACTATGACGGGATACCTCTACTGCAACCAGTCTTGCTTGCTCTTCATCTAACCACATCACTTGACACGTATTAACAAGAGTCTTCACTTCAGTGCGGACAGTGCGAGTCGAGGGCGATTAGACGGCGAGGGCGAGAAGGGGCGCAACGAGGGCGAGGAACGGGGCGACGAGGGAGACGGCGCCGTTGTCGGATCCGGTGGCCTTGACGGCGGTCGGGGCGACAGCCTTGCCGGTACCCGTGGTTGAGTTGCCAGAGACGAGGGAGGGGTTCGTGGTGCCGGTCGTGCCCTTGTTGCCAGTAGCACCGGTGCCGTTGGAGGCGACGGTTCCGTCGCCAGAGCCACCTTGAGGCTCAGCGTTGGCGTTCGAAGCGTTGGCGGGTCCACCCGACGCGGCCGAAGTCTTGGCGGTCGACTGTGTAGAGGCAGAATCAGATCCAGGAGTGGTAGCTGCGGGACTGTTAGACGTGATTTTGGGAGACGCGACGGGGGAAGAGTGTGAGCGCGTCGAGGCCGCAGGCTCGCGAGATTTCGTCTCGGGAGTCTGGGACTGAGGCTGAGACGAACCAGTCGGGTTTCCAGCGTCCGTGGTACCCGCGGCGGTCGCCTTCGGGGTAGATTCATCGGTAGAGGCCTTACCATCACCGTCAGTGCTTGGTGTGGCCTTGCTGTCAGTGCTGCTGTCGCCGTTGTTAGTGTTGCCGTTGTCGGTGGACGTGGGCTTCTCCTCAGGCTTCTCAGACGTCGTGGAGGTGGTCGTCTCCGAGCTCGTGTCCGTGTTCGAGTCCGAGGTAGGCGCCGACTCGGAGTCGGTGGCGGTCTCAGCGGGGGGCTCGGGGGAGGTAGAGGAAGCGCCGGCGTTCGACGAGGGCGCGGGGGCAGCTGTGAGGTTAGTGCGTGGGCGTCATGCTTCGCGAATGTCCGCTTGGTCAAGGAAGGAATATGGGGACCAAACAAAACAAATCGCAGCCAAAAAACCACTCACAGTTGTCGTCGCAGCATCCGTTGGCAGAGTCACAGCACTTGCGGCTAACCTGTGTCAGCGTGGCTCTCGGCCTCCGTATTGGCAGACGAATGAGACATACCCAGGGTTGCAGTAGTACTTGGTGCCAGCTATATTGTCAGCTCGACTCGCATTGTTTGTACGCACGGCAGCAGGTAGCGCCAGCCGGCGAGCAGTACTGCGGGTTGTTGGGGCACTGGACCTGGCCGTTGGCGGCGCAGACGTCGGCCGAGGGGTCGGGGCAGCTCGAGAGGCCGTCAGCGCAGCACCAGTTGGTGGAGCACCAGTTTCTGTAGTGTCAGTGGCGTCCATGCGGGCACGGAATGTGCTCCGGCTCCGGCTCCCGCTGCGGCTGCGGTATGTAAACAATGCCTGTTGGACGTACCCGGCAGTGCAGTACTTTCCATTCGCTGCCAGTCAGCATACTTTTTAAATCTGTGTACTCACCGCCGTTGTTGCAGCACGTCGCAGAGTTGGGAATGCAGTACTCGTCGCCGCACGCCTTCATGTCCTGCGGGCACGTGAGTGCGCGGCGGCGGCCAGCGGCGGCGCGCAGGCCGGTCGAGAACGGCGTCGAGGCAGGGGACGAGCCGGCGTGCGCGCCAAAGTTCTTGGTGTTGGCGAGCAGGTTGAACGCCGCGGGACCGGCAATGACGGGCGTGCAGAGTCCGTCGCCCTGCAGTGCGCGGGGAAAGAAGTCGAGCGACGGGTCCGCCATGGCGGCCACGAGCGAGAGGCACGAGAGGCCCGTGAGTCCGAGCTTTGCGAGCATTGTGAAAAGTAAAGGCGGAGAAGGGAGGGAAAGAGAAGTTTCAAAGGTGGTCGGAAGAGAGGTGGAGTCTGGATGTATACCAGAAGGACAGAGGGAGTGTACGAGTCGCGCAGCGATTCGAGAGTAAAGAGCGAAGGGCGGGCGTAGAAGAGAATATAGGAGGTGGTGTCGGATACGAAGGATGAGAGATGAGATGGATTGTCGAGATTCGAGGTCGAGATGTGTCGGTGTGCCGGTGTGTCTGGGTGGAGTGATGGCCGTCTACCTGTTCCCTATTCAAACCAGTTGAGCGCAGAACAGATGAAAGCTAAAACAGTCGAGACAAGTCGAGAGTAGGGAGGAGTAGGAGGAGAGTAAGAGAGAGTAGAAGAGAGTATAGAAGAGAAAGGAGAAAGAAGGGCCCGAAAGAATGCATTAATGCCTCTGTTGCCTCTGTTGGGTGTGTATCTCGCCCTTTTGGCCCTTCTCTGGCCCTGGCCAGATCCCCCTAGCCTTGCTCTTTGGCTGGCCGTCTGCAGGCTGGCTCGCAGAACAGAGTTGAGTTCATACCCCCTCTCTCACTCTGTCCCCTGGTTCCTGCTCCGGCTATCCCGTCCGGGCTCTTGTGCTCGTGCGGCTGCCCTCATGCTCTCATCCTTTCCCTTCTTTTAATGTGACTGTGACGAGCGAGGGGTAACAAGAGAGGGAAAAGACGGGGGGAAATGGGGGGAAATGGAGCAAACCAAACCCTGTTTTGCCATTTCAGAAAAATCCCGTACGAATTAAAGGCGAGCATTGGGTGGGTCATCTGTGATCTGTGATCTGTGCTCGCACCCAGCTGTCAATCGTTGTCCATCCTTGATCTGTGAGCTTGGACTGAACGTCGCCGAGTCACGGCTGCAGATTAGATCTGCGACGATGGGACCGAAGAGCGAAGAGCGAAGAGCCGTCGTGGATCGTTCAATGGCGTTTCATCAACGACCAGGGCGAGGCACCAAAGTTCAAGTTCCCCAATAACCTTCTGTGCATCTGTGCAAGCGACCACATGCACATTTCTACTGTTGCGCTGTGCACATGCACACCCCCCCACGTTCCCCACCCCGTCGTCAACAAGCCGACAATGTCTCCATCTATGTAGTACTCCAACTCCATCATGTCACCGTCCACAACAACTCATCATCATCATCAGACCTTGTCGTTGTCGTGTTTAGACCCAAACATTTCTCTCTCCTCAGGGCTGGGTCAATGATCACTGACGCGTTGCGCAGCCAGATTAGTGCAGGGTCCTGTACAAGGAATGACCCGGCGTTTCAGAAGGGAGCAGTCCCCGCTCTCTGTAAGGCATGGATAAAGGGACGGTAGTACGAATTTAGAAGCGCTAAGGACGCCACGGGGCTCTGTCGCGCGAGACGCGTCTTGGCATTCGCGTAGTCTGTAGTCTGTTCTTCGAGGTTGGAGTGGGTGTTCTGCAGTATATTTATTTATAATAGTGCACTTCGAATGATTGTCGTGAATATGGTAGTAGGAGGGCGAGATATGAAGCGGTTGCAGACTGGGCTCATCGCGTGGACATGTGGACAGGGGCTCAGCATGCGTGGACAAGGGTTGACAGCTTGATACGGGGCCGGGGCTTCTGTGCGATCACGGACAGGATCGGAGAAGGAAGGCGGACTGCGCGTGCCGGAATCGATCTCACCCTCCAGTCAGTCCCATTCCAAGATCGCGGCAACGGCAGGTGCAAAGACGAGCGATGATAGTGAAGAAGGATCAAGGAAAGCGATAACACGAGGCTCGTAGCCCTAGATAGCTAGATGACTGCATGACAATGTATGGGGCAGGCCTGGCTGGTGGCTGGTGGTCACGTGGCTCCAGCTAGGACTCGCGGACTCGACTTCAACCTTCCACTCCCACACTTCGGAGATCGGAGGGTACGGTAAAGAAGACTGCACAGAACACAGAAAGGCAATTGTGACCTTGCTGCTTCTTCCTCGGAAACGAGGAACGCATGGCCCACGCCCAGCCATACATGTAGCCAGCCATACGAGAAAATGGACCCGTCATAGGCCCAGCCAGTCTGCGGCTAACTGCGTCGTTGTAGAGACACTGGAACACATCAGGGCGCGCAGGTGTGACAGCTCTGAGACAGCCAGCATACCAGTGCCTTGATGAACAGTAGTATATCAAGTACGAAGGACTCCAGTCAGGCAAAACACCACCGCCTGGTTACCTGTCCACCGTTTTTCGCTGCTACCTCTGCCAACTTTCAGACTCATCAAACCCGCTGTCTATACAGTTCTCAGTCTGTTACCAACTTATCAGTCGCTCGTCACGGTTGTAGGGACGTTGCACAGTGCTAGGCGAAGTCTGCAGAGGACCTTGAGGTCATGAAGCTCAAAACCCAGTCGCTCAGAACTTGAACATCGAACAAAGTCAGCACACGTCCGAGCATCCAATCGACCCAGTCTGCACCCGCTGCGCGACGACGGCCCGATGCCTTGTTGCAAATGCCTTGTTGCAAATGCCTTGTTGCAAATGTCTTGCTTCCTTGCAGACACGTTCTTACACTCACCGTACATCCCATTGGGGCTGTACATGGCCTTGCTCGTGCATCCTCACAGGTGAACTGCGGCCGGTCGACCCATCATTCAGCGACCTCGATCAAGCCGACGTTTCGGATATTCCCGGTGGCGATGACGGTGACCGCGAGGTTGTCCAACCACCTCGTACCCATCTTTGTTGATGTGTCTTGCCTCAATGACCTCGACGACGAGGAAACACAAATCGTCAACTCTGAACCCGAGGATGGCGTGCTTCAATCCCCGAAACCACTCCCATCCTCTCGACCAGCTCCACTTGTTCCAGAAACGTTCGCCGTTCATGCTTACTGATCCCTATGGTTTCCAACTGTGAATCATGAAGGATAAGTGAGCAAGTCAGGTGGCGTCGACATGTCACGGTGGGGTCCATAGACTCGGCGTGCGCTGCAGATCACTCCCCGACGACCACGAGGTGGAGATCAGGTGGTGCGCGACAGTCACGCCGATATCACGCGGCAAAGAGACAAGCTGTCCGCGAGGCCAAGCCACCGCCACTGCCACTGTCACTGCCTCGAGGCGCCAAGGTCCACCCCAAGCTCAACCTCAACCTCAGCTCCAAACTCCAAACTCTGCACTGCAGGCTCAAAGCTCCGACAAGCAATGTCGCAGTAACACCGAGCAGACTGTAAGCTCATGTTCCAGACCCGACATGAGCTGATCAGCGTTGGAAACAAACAAAGTCTCAAAGGCTCGACACAGTCGCAAACACAAACAAGTCACCAAAGGCTGGAAATGCGGCCGTTACACCCATCCAGATCTCCGATATTCAGTTCGCATCCGACGAAACTCGTCCAAGTCCTTGGAATGGGGCGGCGACGTTACATGTTTTGCGTCGATAGAGTTCTCTGTGCATTCTGGAGAGAAAACGTCACGGGGCGGCGTGCGACGCATGTTTACAGCATGATTGATATCAAAGGGACATTTTTCCGGTGGGCGAGGTATCTGCGGTGTGTTGGGGGGTAGGCAGAGCAGGAGCAGAAGTCGGAGCAAGGTACCGAGGGCGAGTTGAGAAGCTGTACCAGTCAATTGGCACGCGGTGTGGGCGTGACTGCTTTTTCTTGACTTTTTTGACTTTTTTGATTCCGTGTTTTCTCCGTGTCGTGCCAGCCTCTGGTCTGCCACCTTGGTGTTTGGGTCGGGCAGCAGCCTGTGGGAACAAACATTGCGACTGATCCACTGCCCTTCGTCAACGTCAACAACAACAACAACACCTTCTGCACTCGAAACGTTGTGAGAGTCCAAGAGGGTCTGCATAAACAATCCACCTCTTGGTGTTGCTCTACCCTCGACTCTCCCCATCTTTGTCATTTGTCCCCCTACCTCGACACATCTCTTCATTGTTTCTTTCATTTCGTTTTAAACAACGACAACGACACCCACCAACTCTTGTTGCTTTTATCCGCACCCAGTATTACGACCCCCGGGCCGAACAGGACCAGGACCTTGACCAGGCACCCTCCACTCCCGCGCCCAACCGCAACCTTCACCTTTTCTTGTGCTGTAGCTTGTCGCTTGTTGTTCGCTCGCAGTTGACTTGTTGGAGCCATGCCGTCGCAAATGAGCGAGCATGAAATTCTCTGGAAGTGAGTTTCCGTAACCCCGTACGCAACCATCTGCGTAGGCCATTTCAATCGAATTGCTGGTCGTTATTCGGCACC
>Ga0160505_101367_pt1 | contig 11612 bp, 15 predicted proteins | sample DIDeMG_FD_108225 | JGI IMG/M metagenome (GOLD analysis project Ga0160505, IMG submission 108225) | Enriched chicken feces microbial communities from UW Madison campus, WI, USA - DID2874_E49_Stillage MG | ecosystem: Host-associated > Birds > Digestive system > Large intestine > Fecal ...
CTGGGGCCGCTGTGGACGTGTCTAGGCCCTCCATCGACGCGTTGATCAGGATCTGTCAGGATCTGAACGGGTCCTAGACGCTTGCACGGACGACATCAATGGCTGATGTCACTGGCCTCTGTGCGCTGCATATGACGACGAGGTGTCCGTTAAAGATGCATGACGCGCAGCTTGCAGCGTTGCAGGTGTTGTGTTGAATGGTAATGAATTGGCTTTGTGGAACCGCACGCAGGGAAAAAGTGACCGATTTTGTTGCTGGCGTATGGTACCTGTACCGGCGGTAAGCGCTGTTCCTCAAAAATGACGTTGACGACAAGAGCAAACGGGCAACCTTAACCCCTGACAAATGGGGAGGATCGACACGTCTCGTGTTGTGTCCACAGCTTTCGTCGCGATCCCCCATTGCTTCTATATCATCTATAACTCCATCTTTCTCCCCATCTTTTGTTTGTTTTGCCCATTTCCCCATCCTAGCATCACGGCTATACCCCGCGCAGAACTCGCGCAGCAGATTCTCACGCAGCCGACATAAACCGACCAGCCGCGACCTGGACCCCGACTTTGTCATACCCCGCGGTTTCTCACCCCGCACAGACTTGCACACTCACCTTGCTTGGTTCATCTCATCGCATAACCCACACAATCGCCCTTCATCATGGCTGGCAAGAAGAACGGCAAGCGCCAGACCCCGCGTCCGGCCCCCATCGCGATGCCCAACGCGCCGTCCATTCCCGGTCCGAAGACGCCCAAGACGCCGCAGGACGAGGCGATCGCCTTCTTTTCGGGCGAAGGTGATGGCGAGCCCGTCCAGGTTTGGGAGCTGTGGCTCGAGGACGACGGCGGACCCAGCGAGGCCAAGTCCGTAAGTCCACTAAGAATAAGCTTGGTAACTTGGTGTTGTTTGCTGACTTGCAGTACATCCGCCTGCCTGCACCGAGCAAGCCGTTCGTCCTCCGCTTCTCGATCCACCCCGGATCCCGCTGCGCGCAGAACGGTGTGCTCAAGTCCGACTTCCCCGTCGACGGCGGCGTGTTTGAGCGTGGCGTGTGGAAGGAGCGCAAGCTCCCGTCTGACCCGAGCAAGTAAGTACGCGCAAGTAGATCAATTACTGACGACAGACCTATTCAGGTTGACCTCGCCATCTCGGCGCCAGGAGCGTTCTGCTACTTTATTGAATACGACGGTCCCGATGGGAAGCGCCACACTGGGCGTAAAGGATACTTCAACGTCGACCCGATCATGACCGTCCCGGAACGCACGCCGTTCGAGCTCTCGGGTGACGCGGACGTGCTGCGCGACACCAAGTCTGGCGCCGTCACGCAGAAGCCCCGCGTCTTGCCTCTTGATGGCCTCAACATTCTCTCCATCATTGCCAAGTGGCAGGGCATTGTGACGAAGACGGATCCCTACCTCGCCGAGGCCAGCAGACGCGGCTACAACATGATCCACTACACGCCTCTGCACCCGCGTGGCAGCTCCGGATCGCCGTACTCGATCAAAGACCAGCTGGCGTTCGACCCCACCCTCCTTGCCGACCCCAAGGCCAAGGACGGTGGCCTCGAGCAGATCACAAAGTTTCTCCTCAAGGCTAAGACCAAGTACGGTCTGGGCGCCATTACTGATGTCGTGCTCAACCACACGGCCTTCGACTCGCCCTGGCTCCACGTCCATCCCGAGGCTGGTGAGTTGAGTTGCGGATAGCTCCTTCTGACAACAAGGTTACTCGCCGTACAACACGCCACACCTCGCGCCTGCCGTCATTCTCGAGGACGCCATGCTTGAGCTCACTGAGCAGCTTCCCAAGCTCGGCCTCCCGACCCGTATCTCATCCGAGGACGACCTGAACAGGGTCGCCGGCGCGGTCCAGGATGCGATCAACAAGGCTGCGATCTGGCGGTACTACGTCTTTGACGTCGCTTCATCCGTCAAGGAGGTCGAGGCGACCATCGCAGCTGGAAAGATCAAGGCGTGGGATGGCGAGGCCCTCACCGGCAAGACGCACGACGAGCTCTCGTGCATCGCCAAGAACACACCCGGGTTCATCCAGAACTTCCGTGCATATAGCGCTCCGTTCTGCAGCAAGGTCACTGCGGTCTCTGCTGCTGGCTTCATCACCGCTGCATTCCCTGGCCAGTCGGCTGGGCAGCAAGCGGCGGAGTGGGGCAAGATTCTCGATATTCTCAACGTCGACCTCTACAAGGAGTGCAACGAGGACCTCTCTGCCGCCAAGGACGGCATCGTCGGCCGCCTCCGTTATACCCGTCTCGAGCACGACGGCCCCAACCTCGGCGAGATTAACGCCAAGAACCCTCTTGTTGAGCCCTACTTTACTCGGCTGCCGAAGAACGCCAACACCGCCAAGCACCCTATCGGCTCAACCACACTCGCGAACAATGGCTGGATGTGGGGCGCGGACCCGCTCAAGAACTTTGCAGAGTACCCTTCCAAGGCGTACCTCCGCCGTGAGGTGATCGTCTGGGGCGACTGCGTCAAGCTGCGCTACGGTTCTGGTCCCCAGGACAACCCGTGGCTCTGGAACCACATTACCGAGTACTGCGAGATGCTCGCGAGCCTCTTTGACGGCTTTAGGCTGGACAACTGCCACTCGACTCCGCTCCACGTTGGCGTGCACATGATTGATGCCGGTCGCCGCGTCAACCCCAACCTCTACGTCATGGCCGAGCTGTTCACCGGCAGCGAGGCGATGGACCTCAAGTTTGTGCGCGAACTCGGCATCAACTCTCTCGTCCGCGAGGCGTACAACGGAAACGACAACAAGGAGTTTTCGCGTATTCTCTACCGCTTCGGCGTCGGCAAGCCTATCGGGTCGATGGATGCCGCCTGCCTCTCGTCCCCCGGTGAGCTTCCTTGCTTGTACGGCAAGGCTGCTCCGCGCCCGTGTATCATCACCCCGCTGCAGGGTTCGTCTCCCCACGCTGTGTTCTATGACGTTACCCACGACAACGAGGCGCCCGCCGACAAGCGTACTGCGGAGGACGCGCTTTCGACTGGGGCCCTCGTCACGTTCACCAAGGCGGCCGTGGGCTCCAACAAGGGCTTTGACGACCTGTACCCCAAGCTCCTCAACCTCGTGACCGACACGCGCATGTACAACGTCACGGGACCCGAGGACGAGCAGGGTATTGGCCGCGTCAAGCGCGTCCTCAACCATCTCCACACCGAGATGATGCTCGAGGGCTACGAGGAGGGACACGTGCACGAGGAGGACCAGTATATCATGATCCACCGCGTGCACCCCCGCACCCACTTTGGATACCTCCTCATTGCTCACACTGCCTTTAAGGGATTCTCTGGCCGTGGCCATCGTGAGTTGTTCTTGCTTGACCTGTTAACTAACTCCAGTCAACCCTATCAAGCTGTCGCGCACCAAGGCCGAGTTCATCTTTGGTGCGTCGATCCACACCCGCCGTGACCAGTGGAAGGACGACCCCAAGACGCACTACGGTATCCCCTCGACTCTGGAGTCTATCCCCGCCGACGCTGTGCCCATCAGGCTTGGCCACGACGAGAACGGCGACTACACTGAGATCTCTGTGCCGTCGACTTTCAACCCCGGAAGCATCCTCGTGTTCGCGACATCGATGGATGAGATGAGCCCTGACCTCGATGCGTTCTGCCGCGAGGGTGCTGATGCCGCCATGGCAGACCTTGACCTTGTTGACCTCAACGTTCTTCTCCACCGTGCCGATGGCGAGGAGCGTGACGCGACTGGTGGAGATGGTGTGTACGACATTCCCAACTACGGCAAGCTCGTCTACTGTGGTCTCGAGGGCTGGATGGCGCCGCTGAGGAGCATCATGGCGAACAACGACCTCGGCCATCCCGTGTGTGAGCATCTCCGCCAGGGTACATGGGCCATGGACTATGTCCAGGGCCGCCTGGAGCGCGAGGTCGGTGTTCTGCCCCACCTCGCCAAGCCCGCCGCCTGGTTCAAGGAGCGCTTCGACGTCATCAAGAAGACCGTCCCGTCCTTTATGAGGCCAAAGTACTTTGCTCTCGTCGTCTTCGAGGCGTACAAGGCTGGTCGTCGTGCTGTCATCGAGCAGATGTCCGACTTTATTCTCGAGGGCACCGAGTTCACTCACGACCTGGCTCTCTGCGCGGTGCAGATGTACGGTCTGGTCAAGAGCGCGTCGATCAACCCCTCCAAGCCTGTGCCGTCACTCGCTGCCGGTCTCCCACACTTCACAGCCGGTTGGGCGCGCTGCTGGGGCCGCGATGTGTTCATCTCGCTGCGTGGTCTCTTCCTCACCACGGGCAACTTCACCGCTGCGCGCGACCACATTCTCTCGTTCAGCTCGACTCTCAAGCACGGTCTCATCCCCAACCTGCTCGACTCATGTCGCAACCCCCGCTACAACTCGCGCGACTCGCCGTGGTGGATGATCCAGAACATCCAGGACTACACCAAGATGGCGCCCGATGGTCTTGCAATCCTCAAGGACTCGGTCAAGCGCCGCTTCCCCGCCGACGACACCTGGGTGCCGTGGGACGACAAGAGCGCGTACTCTTGGAGCTCGACCGTTGCCGAGATTATCCAGGAGATTCTGCAGCGCCATGCTGAGGGTATCGAGTTTAGGGAGTACAACGTGAGTTTAGATGGCCATCACAAACTGACGTTCAGGCGGGACCCAACCTCGACATGGACATGAGCGACCAAGGCTTCAACCAGAAGATCTGGACCGACTGGTCTACGGGCTTCATCTACGGCGGCAACCGGTACAACTGCGGCACGTGGATGGACAAAATGGGCTCGTCGGCCAAGGCGGGCAACAAGGGCCTGCCTGCTACGCCCCGTGACGGTGCCGACATCGAGATTACGGGTCTGCTCAAGTCGACGCTCTCGTGGCTCGACAGGCTGAGCACCAAGGGCCACTTCCCGTTCAAGGGTGTTCAGGCCACAGTTAATGGCAAGAAGCGCACCGTGACGTACGCCGAGTGGGCAGCTCTCATCCAGAACTCGTTCGAGAAGCACTACTACGTGCCGCTCGACGCGTCCGAGGACGCCAACTTTGCCGTCAACACTGCGCTCGTCAACCGCCGCGGAATGTACAAGGACGTGTACGGCACGCCTTCCGACCGCGAGTTCAGCGACTACCAGCTCCGGTGCAACTTTACGCTCCCGATGGTCGTCGCCCCCGAGCTCTTCACGCCCAGCCGGGCATTCACGGCGCTCAAGCTCGCGGACAAGGTCCTCCGCGGTCCCTTGGGCATGAAGACGCTCGACCCGTCGGACTGGGCGTACCGCCCCAACTACGACAACTCAAACGATGGCACGGACCAGAGCATCGCAAAGGGCTGGAACTACCACCAGGGTCCCGAGTGGGGCTTCCCGCTCGGATGGTTCCTCACCGCCTGGCTCCGCTTCAGCGACGAGCCGCACGCCGCAAAGGTGCACCACGTCTCCCAGATCCTCCTCCGCCTCCGCGAGCACATTGACTCGGACCCATGGCGCGGCCTCCCCGAGCTCTGCAACGATAACGGAGCGTACTGCCCCGACTCGTGCAATACCCAGGCGTGGAGCGCGAGCACGATCCTCGACGTGCTGCACGAGCTCAACCTCATGGGCAAGAATTAAGATTAGACAGTTGAAATGATAGAACTTTGGTATGGAATCTGATTGCTGGTTGTCAATATGCTGTTGAACGAGATGGTCCAGTAGTGCTAACAGCGTGGTGCCGCCATCAACTTCTAAACAAAAACCTCTGGGCACTCGAGCGGTGACGCGAAGCAGTGTACGCTCCAAGACCATAAATACGAGACATGTGCATGTCCATGCCGCTCTACCATCTACACAGATATACCAGATCACGGGGAGAACATCTTTTCTCTGGCGCTCCCCGCTCCAGCACACCAGATACTAAATCTAGTCGTCGCCCTTCTCGAGCCTGACGGCCGCGGCGGACTTGACGCCAGCGAGGTCCGTCTTGTGGCCGACGAGCGTACGAATGTCCTGGATCTTGTACTTGATCATGGTCGGGCGCTCGAGGGACATGCCCCAGCCGAGAACGCGGACGCCCTTAGGGAGACCCATGGGTTCGAGCATCTCGGGGCGGAAGACACCGGACTGTGGTGTCAGTAAAGTGTACCAGACAAGAGGGACAGAGAGTCGAGGTGGTGGATGGTGGGGTCGATACCACGTTATCCGCCTCTTGACGACATGTGGAACATGGGTGCAGGCTGGGGTGGACCAACAGCCGTCACCTCATTACAACCCAGTGACCACCTGCACTCACGTTGGCAATCTCGATCCACTTGCCCAGTCCCTCGTGCCACGAGAACACCTCCATCGAGGGCTCGGTGTAGGGGTTGAAGGCGGGCTTGAAGCGGAGCTTGTGGTTGCCGGTCTTGGCGAAGAACTCCTGCATGAAGCCTGTAGTGCGTTAGAATGGATTAGAGACAATGAAAGAGAAGAGCTGGTAACAGCTTGGGATCAAATGAGCGAAAGCTGCTCGCAGCCCTTCTCTTCACTGGACTCACCAATAAGGTGACCAAGGGTAATGTCGTAGTCGGCAACGACACCCTCGACCTGGTGGAACTCTGCGAGGTGGGTCGCGTCGGTCGCCTCGTTACGGAACACACGGTCGATAGAGTAGAGCTTTGCGGGCTTGAAGCCTCCGGGCTGGTTGGCGATCTTGTAGAGCATCTCGGTGGAGACGGCGGTGGTGTGGGTACGCAGGAGGAGCTTCTCGCTCTCGGCGCGGTAGAAGGGGGCGCGGTATCCGATCGAGCCGTAGCCTCCGACCTCGTGCGTCTTGGACACGCGCTTGTAGTACTCCTCGTCGCCAATGTCGGCCTTGACGGGGTCCTTGACGTAGAAGGTGTCCTGCATCTCACGCGCCGGGTGCTGCTGCGGCACGAACATTGCGTCGAAGTTCCAGAAGGCCGACTCGACAAAGTTGTTCGTCGGCATCTCGGTGAAGCTAACCGTCAGCATCCACCTGCAGCCTGGTTTACTCACCCCATGTCGAAGAAGATCTGGCGGAACTCCTCACGGACCTTGAGGAGGGGATGCAATGCGCCGCCCTCGGTCGGCTGGCCGGCAGCCGCAAAGTTGTACTGCTTAAACTCGGCGTCCTTCCACGCGCCGTTCGCGAGCATCTCGACAGTCAGGTCCGTCTCGAGCGTCTTGACCTCCGTCGCAAACTGGGGGCCCTTGGCGGCAGAGTAGTGCAGGAGCTTGCGGGGCGTGACGAGCTTGCGCTTCTGGAGTTCCTTGAGCACGGCCTCGCCCGAGGGGTGGGTGCCCGTGCTCTGGACCGCCCGCAGCTGCTCGGCCGTCTCGTCCACTACGCTGTCGACTGCGCGAACAAAGCCGGCGCCCTCCTTTGAAATCCACTTGTTCTTGAACGCGCGTCCCTGGCCGATCTGGACCGTGCTGTCGCCAACGAGCTTCTGCACAGTGTGTGAGTACGAGATACTGTACGGTGATCGCCGGAGGTCCTAATGTTTCGACTTTGAGCTGTTATAACGCACCTTGAGCTCCGGGACGGTCACTGGTGCGCCGGCGCCCTTGGCGGGAAGAGCGTTCCAGACGCGGTACTCGTGCGAGCCCGACTGTGCAATCTGGCTGCCCTCCTCGGTGAGGACGTAGACCGTGTTCTGGATCTGGGTGTACTCGATCATCTGTGGAAGTCAGCAACTATTATTACGCCGAGGCCGGGTCATGGGCACCAAGCAGCAGCTCCGAGAGCCCCCGCAGGCTTGGCTTCCGGCATATCCACTGGCATGACCACACCGCCCGCCGTGCCACTCACAGCCTTGCTCAACAGCGAGTCAAGCGCGGCCTTGATGACGGCCTGTGCCTTGTCCGACTTGAGCGTTCCATTGTTGAGCTCGCGCGAGTCGGCGATCGTGCCGTCCGGCGACGCCGCGAGCGTCTTGAGAATGATCGACTGCGCCTCCTCGACGGTAGGGACGGACATTGTGGGGGTGTGGGGAGAATAATATAATGCTGCAGCAGCAACCAACGACTCGAGCTCAATCTCACTCACTGCACCTGCTGGCCACAGCCGCTCCGACTTTCTTGACAGCGAGCTCGAACTGAGCGACTCATTAGAATCCTGTGCATGCCTAATTGCAATAAATTGAAACTGCCACGTTATGCGCCTAATTTATGGTTTCCTGAGAAAATAGGTCCCCGACGCGTTTAGTCCACACACCCCATGTTTATTTGGTTCCTCTACACGGTAGCTCCGTTTCCTGGTTGCGCCTCAAATTCCCTTCCTCCAACTACACTGCTCTCATCAGCAAACGCGATCTACGATGCCCGACCTGTCCAAGATCCCAGCACACGCGAAGAAGGTCGTACAGCGCGCGAACAAGAGTGGCGCGCTGGACCGCGGCGAGTTCACGATGGCGGCGGCGCGCGCGGCGGTGTGTGAGAGCATGGGGCTCGAGGAAGGCGCGTTGGATGAGGGCGAGGCCAAGGCGGCGGTCAAGCAGGCTGTGAAGGATGCTCTTGTGGGTTCACGATACTCAAGTAGCCACTGACTCCAGACTGCGCTTGAGGAGGGCGAGGAGGGTGAGGAGGGCGAGGAGGGTGAGGAGGGCGAGGAGGGTGAGGAGGACGAGGAGAAGCCGAAGAAGAAAGCCAAACCTGCGCCCAAACCTAAACCCGCCAAGGCCAAGAAGGAAACACCCAAGCCAAAGAGCAAGAACAAGTCGAGCTCTAAGAGGAAGCGCGCCGATTCCGACTCGGAGGATGACGATGACGAAGATGACAATGCCGACTACGGGGAAGATGAGGACGAGGACGGCTCGGAGGAAGAACACGTCGAGAGCGAGGACGACAAGCCGAAGAAGGGCAAGGCGTCTGCTAAGCGGAAGCGAGCGTCTAAGGCTGCCGACCCCGACGATAGCGAGGAAGAGGAGGAAGAGTTCGTTGATAGCGAGGACGAGAGCCCGAAGCGCAAGAAGGCATCGAAACCCGCGTCCAAGTCCAAGGCCAAGGCATCACCGAAGAAGGCGACACCGAAGAAATCTAGCAAGCGTGCGGTGTCCAAGGAGGAAGTCGACTCGGATGAAGAGGGTGGGGGCGGCGACGATAACGAGTCGGTCAAGGACGCTGCCGAGAACGAGGTGGGTTCCCTAATGATCAGCCGGCTGACCCACCAGCCCGCACCGCCCTCCCCGTCCTCATCGCTGTCGAGCGTTTACGACGAGCCACCAACGAAGCGTCGCGCGAGTGGAGCAGCCAAGGGCAAGGGCGCGAAGGGGAAGAAGAAGGATCCGTACGAGGGAGTGCGTTTACCTTCTGACACCAGTCGACCGAGATAGAACACTGACTGGCAGATGTCCCCTGATGAGGCGCGGATCGCTGAGCTCAAGAAGATCGTCGTCGCGTGTGGTGTGAGGAAGCAATGGTGGGTGTAGGAGGCCGAGGGCGAACTAACCCGACAGGGCCAAGGAATTTGCCGATTGTCCTACAGTGAGTTCTATATGCACATGAGATGTACATTCGGGCGTCGACGATGTCCCCAATCCGACTACCACGTCACATATTAACGTACAGCCCCGTTCCCAAATCTCTCACCTCCTGTCGCTGCTCCAGTCCCTCGGCATGAAGGGCACGCCAGCGCTCAGTAAGGCGAAGGGTGTGAAGGAGAGGCGCGAGCTCGCTGCTGAGCTGGGTGAGTGATTGCAGCACGGCGACCAACTGACACTGTCAGACGCCGTCAAGGAGTTTGAGGCCGCTCGCGGCGTATCATCGGACACGGGACGCGCCCGCCGGAGCGCCGCCCGCCGTGTCAACTACAAAACGACGAGCGAGGATGAAGGGTCCGAGGAGGAGACCGAAGCTGCGGAGCCCCGGAAGGACTCGGCCATGACTGCAGTCATGGATTTCCTTGATGACCAGGACAGCGAATATGATAGTGACGACTAGGTAGGCCACATGCTTTGAGCTTGTAGCAGTGGCTAGTGGTATCTTGTGCACTCCATGTATCCAGAGATGTGGTAGATGCCGTCGATCTCTAACCCAGTTTCGTAAAACGCGTCCCGAGTCCTAACAGGGATTTTCACGGGACGTGTCCCAGGGTTGTGGATGATCATCGTGTTGCTCTGTTTGTCTCAGAAACTAATGTCCGTGCGGAGACACCCTCAAGAGTGTCGGTATAATAATGTGCCTGGGCGGCTGGGAAGACGGGTCGAGACGGACAGTCATAACTTTCTTTGCATGAAGCTTGTTAACGGCAAAGCACCGCAGTCTCTCTCTTGGGGGCAACAGAACGCTTCCCGTCGTCCACAATGACCCTGCGAGTTTTAAATTGAGCTAAGCGGTTGCATGGCGCTCCTGCATATTCACGTGCCTGCCTCGGTGCGACCTCGATACCTCCAACCTAACTTGTTGAATCTTGAACTCTCACCATTCGTGCTTGTCTACTTGCTCACTGTCGCCTGTTCGGACGCTCGCGGGCTTGAACGACCAAACCTCGATCGACAATGGGGGCCGACTCGCCTCCGCCCCGCCGGCCGCTAACGCTGCCTAATCTGAAGGAGCACAACCGCAGCCCTCCACCGCTCCGCTCTCCGGGTTTCCTGTCCCCGCGCTCGCCGCGCTCGCCTCGCTCACCTGTCGCGCTCTCATTCAACTCCAGGCTTCCGCGCAGGTTCACCCTCCGCGGCGTACTGATCCTAGCTGCGCTCGTCACCGTCGCCATCGTCGCCTGGCACCGCGGCCATGTCCCTCAAGTGACGCACATCTCGTCCCTGCTGCACGGTGCGCGGTTCGGGCACGAGACGGCGTTCCCACTCGAACCGTACGACCCCATCGAGCACGACCACATTGTGCTCGATCTGCAGGAACACTTGGCGGGGACGACATATGATGGCGGTGAGTACACGAGACTGGTACTAGTGGGACAAAGTGCACGGCCGTGGGGAATGGAGAATCAAGGGTCACATACACTTATTTCGCATGTAATACTAACCATTATGCAGGCGTCCCCGGCTACTCGGTCTTCTCGAACCTGTATCTCTTCGAGGGCGCGCTCGTGGCCGTGAGCCCCGATGCCGAGGCGGGCAACAGCATACCCGCCCCGCGCGCGATCATGAGCGGTCCCAAGAAGCCGGACGGGGGCAGGCCCCCCGCTGGCGAGGACCGCTGGTCCCAAATTACCGATCCGAAGCTGGCGCAGCAGATGGGGAAACGCGCAATCAGGATTCCGGGTATCACTGTGAGTTCTAATGGAGATCAGCGTTGAGGCTTGGAAAATGATTGAGGCTTGGGCGATGACGGGGGTATGAGCGGACAGCTGACGCCGACAGTACATCTTCAACGATCCGCCAGGCAGGGAGGGCTACATGGCGTTTTACGAGTGGGTATTCAACTGTTGGTCAAACTGACGGGCTAGGCACTTTATCTCGGAGCTGGTCGTCCCTGCCGCCCGCGTCGTAGCAGGCACGGTCGCGGCGGAAGGCATCGAGTTCGAGCCCGAGGACCTGCTCCCGACGCGCATCATCTTCCCGCGGTGCGCAGCCGACCCGTCGTGGCGTGACGACAGCGGATCCAGTGCGTATTTGCTGTTTCGCGGTGATTCTAATTTCCAGACCGCTGGTTCCTCCAGCACGCGCTCCCCGGCACGATCATC
>Ga0160505_101368_pt1 | contig 11612 bp, 9 predicted proteins | sample DIDeMG_FD_108225 | JGI IMG/M metagenome (GOLD analysis project Ga0160505, IMG submission 108225) | Enriched chicken feces microbial communities from UW Madison campus, WI, USA - DID2874_E49_Stillage MG | ecosystem: Host-associated > Birds > Digestive system > Large intestine > Fecal ...
AAAAAAAAAAAAGGAAAATAAACTTTGAATTAAAAAAATTAGAATTTCAAGAAAAAAAAGAAGATAGGAAAAAGAAAAACTAAAGAAATGTGGCAATGAGACAAAGAGTATATATATATGTATACAAAAAAAAGAAGGAATTATAATCAAAAATTAATAAAAAATTAAAAATAAAAAATTGAAACCAAAAATCCAGCATTTTTTCCTATGAACAGAATAGCAAAAGCAGCAATGCAAAAGTCGCTGCCATAATGGGAAATATAAAACGCATCCTCTTAAGTAATCAGGATGTATGCTTAAATTATCTGCAGTTACGTAATAAGCTTATAAATAAGGTTTGGTTTAGAGAAGCCCAAAATGAGGTTCTTAAACATCACATAGCGTTAATTAGGCTAGAATTGTGCATAAAAAAACCACAAAAAAAAAACCACACAAGAAAAAGAAAATTGATGACTCAAATAATGAGTAACGACTTCAGCATGGTCAAGTTTTGAAACCCATTAGGTCTTCATTTTAAAATCTCTTTTATACCGCAGAAAAATAGATACAAACCCACAAAAAGCGAGCTCTATTTAAGCAATAGAAGATTGTTAGCTGGCCTTTCCTTTTCTGGGCTTTTTATATCATTATTTCAAGCCAGTGTCATCTAAACTGTAATCAAGCCAAACCACTTAAAACTCTAAATAAAATTATTAAAAAATAAATACAAAAACTAATTCAAGCCAAGACACTCACTCAACAGAGAATTGGCTTCTTAAATAGTTTGTCTCGACAGGGCTTAGAACAGAGTCAACTGCCAAGTTGTTGAATCCGCTTAGATTCTTGGATCCTCTTGAAACGCTTACTTTGTTCCTTTTCCATATTCTATTTAAACTTTCTGGTATAAGCAGTAATATCGGTAATATCATTCACACATGAGCATACGCCCGATTCTTTAACTTTTTTGATTTTCATAATAATAATCATAATAATTACTTAAGGCTCTTATTGTTATTAATCGAAAATATGTCCTAATTTAGTGCATGTTCCAAAACTAGAACAACCCGTTGAATACCGATTTTGGTATGCTAAAAGCGTTATTAAACACTGGGTCTTACTCAGAGTACCAATCAGCTATCGTTATCTTAAAAGTCCAAGTTTTTTCTCCTCGTTATCGTCGATGCAGATGGATTCTTGTCCGCTTCAGGCCAACTACGTGTTCTAACCACTCAATCGAAAGTCACACAAGCTGTCTATGTCGTCATGGCAACCACTTTATGCTTAACCTTAACTCCACTTGTCAGTATGTTGGTGAAGAGCCAAGTCTTATGGGAATTGACTGGGTTGATTTTATTTTTTTTTTTTTCCCTGATTAAACATCAACGTAAAAATCGGTAAGTCAAATTCATAGCTTGAGACTCGGTTAGATCAATTCCCACAGCACTCAAAAAGCCCTCCAATATGTCTCAATTTCATAAATTATCATGATCAATTTTTTTTTTTTCACTCTTCATTATAGGTCATTATTCATGGTATCTATAAACACTTTACCAAACAAAAACAAAAAAGCACACACGGTTTACTCCTTCTTTTCGTAGAGATCAGGGTTTTTCAGGCCGTGGTTACCCTTGTAAGGGGCAAACTTGGGCTCCTCCCATCCTTCGAGCAGCTTGTCATCAACAACCTTGTAGACCTCGACACCCAAGGGTCTGCAGCAAGACAACATATCGACTTCTCCACCCTCAGAAGTTTCACCCCAACCCCACAGAGAGAGATCTCCACCAGGGCAGGCTGACAAAGCACACAGCAAATCAGTTTCAGCAAAGAATTCAAAATGATCCTTGTCGGTTGACGGGCACGTCTCCATAAAGTACTGCTCCTTCTCGTTTAGGCCTGTGACCTGGAAAACATTGAGCACATCGTGTACATCAAACTCAGTGAGACCAAAGGGCAGGACCGCCCGGGTCAAATTGGAATGGCAGTGAAAATCCATCTGCTCACCGGCGAGCAGTGCATCAACGTAAGGATCGCAGCGGGTTCCGAGTAAATCGTGGACCCGGCCACCCCACTTGTCAGTGCCGTAGCTGGGACCAAGAGTGTCATCAATAATGGTGGCTAAGGGTCTCAGGTAAGGCAGTGTCGACCACAAGCGGTCATAGGTACTGACATGGCACTGGTGGAGCTGGCGGGTACGGGCAGCCCAGAATCGCTCACGTGGGTTGTGAAAGTTCCAAATGTTCAAATCACCAACCTGGGGGCCCTCCGGGGTAGTCAGGCGGCACACGTGGCCAGCGGGGACCTTCCAAGCCTTGGCAGAACGGATAGGGATAATGAATTTGTCAACCAGAACACGCTGGCTTCCAATGCTCTCGGTCTTGCCCGTGTCAGCAATAGCGTTGTAGAACTTGCGGTCAACATAAAGAGGAGAGTTTTCCGAAGTAGGAAGGTAAGCAGGCGTGGGAACCTTACTCTCGTTGGCAGACTTTTGCTGGGTGTGATCAATAGACATGATGATGATGCTTATTCGGCTCTACTTGAGGAATGAGAATTTAAAAAAAATCATTGAATTGCACAGAGGATCCTGGGGGAATTTATAGCACTGGGAAATCTACCGGAGTTGGGTTCCCGGTAGTTTGGTATTTGGAATCTCCCGGTGACTATATAAAATCCGGATACAACATGGTCCTTTCCGTTGTAAATAAACGGCTTTCTATCCGTCCGCCGAGATATCAATTAAAGAAAAAATTAATGAAAAAACGTTTGAGTTACTATCAGCATAGTGTATGCAGCTGTCAAGTAGAAGCGTGGTGCGTGGGTGGTTATCTACGCGATAACAATAATCTCAATGGGATTTTTCATTTTCCCGAATTTTCTTTTACAGTAACTGCCGTTCGACACTACACGGCTTGCCTTGCCCTTTTTGCTCCTCTGTTGTTATTTCACTCAATTTCATCTCCAGATATCAAAAAAAAAAAATTTTAAATATTTAAAAATTTCTATCTTCCACCACAACTTTACTTTTGCTCTCATATTCAAGGCATTACAAGATAAAAGACGCATTAATCACACTCGGTTTTTTATTTTTTTTACTTTGATGCACGCTGATATGAGTCAAATCCTGTCTAGCATAGGTCCCATGGGCCCGAAGGACAGCTACCTGCTACTTGCCAAAGACGTTTGCTATGGTATAGGCTGGGTAAGAAAAAAAAACTGATCTCTGTCAATTCTGTTATAATTTCCGCATCTACTAATACTTTTATTTTTACTTATATATAGGGAGTATGGCAATCTAGAAAGCAGCTATGGTTCAATTACGTTGTGACAATTGCTGGTGAGCTGGTATTGCTCTGCGCACTCTATCTCGTCAATTATCTTATGGAATTTAGTCATGTTCTTATCCCCGCATCTGTAATTTGCATGTTGCTGATGTTCCTAGGGCTTCTGCTACTTGAAGTCATGATTGGAACTCGCCGAGTTTCTGTCTTGCTCAAGTATCTTAAAATGGGTACAGGGTTTTCACTGACGTGGATCAGTCTTTTCTTTACGCCAGCATTTGTGCAGCTTCCACTTGCCGAAAAGGTTTCTGTTGCAGAAGCATTCGAAATTGGCGCAGTTTTTCTTTTTGGATGGTTGATCACAATGGCCCTAATGGTCTGGCTTGTGTGGGGGCTGCGGTTCTTGATAGGAGGCAAAAAGAAAGGTTACGATCGCGAGAGCGCCGAGAGTGACGATGACAACGCAAGTGGAGAAAATACAGGCTCTGGTGTCGAACTTTTACCACAAAACACACACGCATCGAATGAAACTTCGGGACTTGAAACCCCGGAGCCAGTAGCTGAGATCAACCGACCTAACAACCCCGGTGTTTCTGTTGATTTCAATGAGGAGGATGAACTCTGCGCACCTCAACACCCAACAATACACCAAGAGCCCAACGAAGATATGATTCTCGCCTACCGCAAAAAAAGAATTGCTGCATTCGTGTCAAATACCATCGATTATATTATTTATTGGGTGATGTTTATTGTGGGGGTGGGAGTCTACCTTGGAACCGGATATACTATGCCATTCCAGCTCGCACTTGTCACTTTGTCATTCAAATACGCATTGCTTCTTCCCCAGAAATACAAAGTTTACCTTCATCCGATCTTGGTGTGTGCAGGAATATCAATCTTGGTCATCTACATCATGTCTTTAATATACGGGGAGTCCCTTTTCACAAGCCTTCACAAATTCAAGACAGGGCGTAATTATCTTACACTATTTAGCAAGGCATACCGGAACGTGTTGCCAGGTGCGGGCGACATTATCAGCACTCTATTAGACACATCAATTGTTGTTCTCGCATACCCAATGTACGACTATCGATCGGACCTGAAAAAGAATTTTATTTACCTAATGGTTCCATCAGCATTTGCAGCATTTGCATCGTTTTTTGTCTATCCGCCATTGTGCTACGCCGTTGGAATCTCCAGCACCCGGTCTCTTGCATTTATCGGTAGAAGCGCCACGTTAGCGTTAGCCCTACCGATTGTTGCTGCACTCCAAGGTTCGGAAACAACTGTAGCAGTTGTCGGTATCTTGTCTGGCATCATTGGCGTCATTATTGGTAGTTTCATACTGGGCAAAAAGTGCCTGCGGGTACGAGAAGACGACTATGTGGCCCGGGGTGTCACGTTAGGAATCAACTCATCTGCAGTAGCATCCGCACATTTGCTTACCACTGATCCACGTGCGGGCGCACTAAGCAGTCTTAGCTTTTTTATTTTTGGCACTATTTTGATTGTGTTGTCAGCTATCACACCTCTTGGCAATATAGTGCGGTCGTGGGTCGGCCTGGGCCCGTTATGAGGGAAGGTGGCAACCCGGAGGTATGTGGCAAGGTGATTTAGGCTTTTGGATTGCCATAAACTATAATTTCATAGACCACTAGAGAAGGGCTAGTATGTATTTTTATTTTCCCCATAATACTGACATTGCATTGTTTTATAAATCTGTTTATAACTATTTGGCGTAAGAACAATAAACTGATTATCTATATACTGTTATTGGTGTTGTCGTTGGTGAAGCGATAATATAGGGACCATTATTAGAAGAAAAAAAAACAATTATTCTTGCAGTTGATCTGCAGCTCCGGGTCAGTGTTCCAGTACAGAAGCAGTACTAGTTGAATGTTGTGCATTAAGATTTAGGCCAATCTTATTTAGAGTCCTTTGCCAAGAGCACAGCCAGCGGACAAAAATGTCACAGTCATGTGGAGTCATCCCGATCTTTAAAGAATCTCCAAGAGCTTAAGACTTTATTAGGGGTCAACCAAAGTTTAAGGCTTGACCAAATGGTAGTTTCATGTGAATTAAATCTCGTCAGGGTATCATAATAAATGTGTGTGTACATATCTCAGAAACAGTAAATTTTTATTGCTGTTGATTTGTTAGTTCATTTAGGATTTTACCAGTACATTCGTAGGGGATGAATAGCAAGAATTGATACAGAACAATGTGGTCATAGTATATTGCTGATACTGTATGAAAGCAAGAATAAGAATCTGACTTGATAGTACTTTCCTTTTCTTTTTTTTTTTTTTCTTTTTCCCAACCCATTATAATTGAAACATCCATAGCTTTATTTCTTTCATTTTCTTACTGAGGTTTAGCATTCTAGTAGACCATGGAAGAGGATCTTTCGATATTAACTTAGTTTTCAGGCAGGTATAGCATGGTATTTTCACATTTCTATAAAAGTCGGACTTAATACCATTCTTGGCTGTATGACCTGTAGAAAAAAATCATTGAATGATATATGAGATGAGAATAATAAGGAAAATAATAACAATAATAATAAAATAATATGAATAAGATCAGATAATATTCGTGAAAAAAAAAAGTCACTTCTTGTTTCCTCCTCCTATGCTTCCTGCAAAGAATACAAAAAGACCAAATTAATATTCTTCTCTCAAAACCACACCCATATTATTTAATACTTGCCTTCTCCACCTGTATCTATCTTTTTCTCTTTCCACTAACTATTTGCTTTTCCTAATTTTTTTTTTTTTCTTTTCCTTTTTTGAACCTGGCATTTGCCTGCTCGCATTTTACCATTCTACTTTTATACTAATGACGATATTAAAACAACCGCAAGAGCCGCGTCGTATTTCGCTCGGCTCAAAACTCAAGAACATGTTCAACATGTCACCCATTCCCCACCCAGCCACCAACGCCAGTGCGACCAAAGAGAACAGTAATACGCCAAATGCTAATGGCACCTCCCTGACGGTGACGTCGTCAGAAAAAAAACCTACATCGCCTATCACCACGCCCGAGCTGAATCCACAACAACAGCGACAGAATGTCAATGCCAGCTCCGCTTTAGACAATTCTATGGGTAGCACCTCCGCACTCGCTACTCACCAAACAAGCTCCAGTTCGGATTCATCACATCCTGCTACCGTTGCCACCACATCATCAAACTGTGCGCCCAGACGGTTTGTGGAGCTGGGAAATACCCACCGTCACGAGCTCAAATCAGCCAGACGACAAGAGAAAATTGGCAGCATGCTTCGTGACATTTTAGGAGGAGGAAACGGCAAGCTCCGTGACGATGCTGTCTCTGCCGTTCCCGATCTTAGTTTAATGTCTGGACTGATATCACAGATTAATAACACAAGCAAATCAGAGGATACAGCTGCTGCACAGGTTACTTCTGCGCCGATGCTCAACTTTTCACAAAAGTATGGAAAATGCCAAGAGGTAATTGGGAAGGGAGCATATGGTACCGTTCGCGTGGCGCATAAATTTGACCGCGAAACAAGAGTTGAGTCTTTGTATGCCGTTAAAGAGTTTAAGCGCAAAAATATGGAAACAGAGGCTCATTTTAACAAACGGCTGACGTCTGAGTTTTGCATTGCGTCCAGCCTTAGGGATATAAATGTCATTCATACACTCGACCTTATGAAGGACGCCAAAAAGGATTACTGCCAGGTGATGGAATTTTGCGATGGCGGGGACCTCTACTCTCTAATTCTGAGTAGTGACGGTGGTCTCAAGCAAGACGAGGCCGATTGCTTTTTCAAGCAACTAGTCAGTGGTCTCGTGTATATGCATTCAATGGGCGTGGCACATCTCGATATTAAGCCAGAGAACCTTCTCCTAACATCTAATGGTGTGCTTAAAATTACAGACTTTGGCAATGCCGAGTGCTTTAAGATGGCATGGGAAACGAGTATACACCTGTCTGAGGGCGTGCTGGGGTCGCGGCCGTATATTGCACCAGAGCAATTCCGCTGTGAGCAGTATGACCCGCGCGCGTCGGACATTTGGGCAACAGGCATTGTATACATGGCCATGCGCACAGGTTCATATCTATGGCAGGTCGCGATTCCTGACGAGGACATTTATTACGAAAAGTACCTTTGTGGGCGTAAGGATAAGGCGGGGTTTGAGCCCATTGAGGGCTTACGGCGGTCGCGTTGCCGCAATGTTGTCTACAGTATCCTGGATCCCAATGAGACGCGACGGCTTTCGGGTATGCAGGTGCTGAACAGCGAGTGGGTTCGCGGCATCCAGCTGTGTGAGGCCGGCAAGCGTGGCTACTAGGCTTCAACAGTAGCCAGCGCAACCCAATTATGACCTTGCCTACATTCTGCATCTAGCAGTGGCTCAATACTTTAGGGCAATAATATACATGAAAAGGGTTTTTTTTTTTGGTTACTTGCTTTAAACCTTTGAAAAAAATTAATTATTTATGGGATTTATGAATGCTACTCCTGTTAATAGAGAAATATGAACTAATTAAAGAACAAAATCTGTGTTAGATATTTTGAAACTGTGGTAATAATCTCATGTATATATCAATATAGCACACCGGCAGACCCAGTTTAACATGTGGAACTGGTCAGCAGGCCCCACCGCTATTAAGAGAATCCCGTACTGGTCCCAGTGGAGCTATGGACTGCCGGGAGCAAACATTGCAATTGCCAAACTAAGCTCTGTCATTTTAAATGACCAAAGTTTCACGAAAGCCACATTTTAATATTATGCTACGGCCCACCTCCAATAATGCAGTGATCAAGTTTTAAGTGGAAAAAAAAATATAATTTTTATTTTATTTTTTATATTATGTAATTTTTTTTTTTTTCTTTCCCAATATTCAACTGGTTTCTAGCCAAAAGCCAAAGCTACACCTAAAGAGCAAAAGAGTCAGTAAAAAGAAGACCAACATTTAAAAAAAACAACCATAGAAAAACGGAGTGGTAATTGTTAAATAAGAGGAGGACCCCCGGTTTGAGATTAAATAAGTTTATTGAAAATCAAACAAAATGATGGACTTTTTCTTTTTTGTTGTCAGGTACCACGGTTCTCAACACAAATCGATTTAGACAGGGATAACTGTTTAAAAAAATTTTTTTCATCATATCAAAGAAGAACAAAAGTCCATCCAAGGGCTCTCTCAAAGCCCAGCTGTTTAAAAAGATTTTTTTTTTTAAACAGTGACTAGGCGGGTTGTTAAAAAGAGTTGGATTGTCACTTACAGTTTCTACGACAGCTAATGCTGGCGTTTGACCAAAGACCAGGCCGTGTAATAAAAAAAAAAAGATTTTTACTACACGAGCTCTGTGCCCATCAGTAAAGTAATACAAAGGGGACTAGATTAGACTTACGAGAAAAAAAAAACTTTTTTATATTGAATTTGGGGAAGTAGGGATTACCCTGGCGGGACTACCATCAAGTAGCAAGTTAGGGCTTTCTTGGGTGTGGGCAGGTAGGGTACCGCGGGCTCCTATGCAAGTCATAGAAATCTTTTTTTTTTTTTTGAGTGGGATAGGAGTTGAAGTTTAGCTTACATATTATACGGTATTACATAACTAGCAACAAGCCGGGCTTGTTTTGGGCTGATTACGGAGCCAGTATGTTATAATCTTACCATTGGGTAGTATAGTTCGTAGTACAAAGACTTGAAAAATGTGGAATATGATAGATAATCAGTTTATCCTTATATCAAGTAGTTACAAACAAATCATGAGTTTCAAAAACATTTGTGTCTGTGAAACTGGTAGAGTAGTGGTGCCAGCGCACGTTATAAGTTCAGATGCTCGATGGCACCGAATTCTCCATGAATATTTTCATGGGCTAAGGAGGACTCGTGTAATGATTTGGATTTAAAAGTGGCCCCAAGACACCTGAGAGTAAGTGGTTGCTAATGATCACGCAGAACCAACTCATAGTATTATACCAAAAAAATAAATAATAATAAAAAAAGCCCGACTTTATGGGTGGTCTTAAATACGCTCTGACATCGCTACTTTGTCAGTCCTATAGAGATGAATGATTTTTGACATTCATATTTTCTTTGCATATCATTTTGTTTTATAAATTTGTTTGCAACTGTTTGATGTAAGGACAGTAGACTGAACATTTCTCTAGACCTTACGAGCGTTTATAACAGCATCACAACATGGCTGATCATTTGACAACTACGCCAATGTAGTTATTAATTCTTTATTTTTTTTTCTCTGCATATCAGCTCAAGATTGACACTTTGATTCGAGCTCAACCATTCATATATACGTTGCTTGCTAAAGAACAAGACACACACTACGCCATGTAAACTTAAGGTCTCAGCTTCTGGGCTCTTCCGCTTTGGTTATTGCAAAGCTATCCCATTAGCGAAGATCCTTTTCTTTTTAAACACAATGAATAGCTATTAAGTTGGTATTGTCTTCAACTAAGCTAGTTGGCTTGGCTTTTTATTTTATTTCCCTATTTTTTCTTCTTAATAAAGCCGTCTCCATCACTTCTCCCTTCGGCATCCTCCCTCATTGCCCTCCTTGGACTCAAATATAAGCTTAATAAAATCTTGATGGAAGCGCGCGTGTGTAGTACAAGGGAAAATACTGGACAAAGCTTTACATCTCTGGCTGGGGGGTGTTGAATTTCTTTTCTTAAACAATTCTCATGCAGTAGCCCGCACCCCCCCTTTTTTAAAGTGTGAGATTCCCCAGGTTGTCTTACAGTGACATGGATATGTAGATACTAGTTGATGAGACTAAGCTGCTTCATGTATACATGTATTTAGCGTTTGCTATCGTTTGAACAATAAACATTATTCAAATGGTGAGCAATCCACAATAGTTAGGAAAACAACAACAACAACAACAGCAGCAGCAACCTTTTTGCCATGAAAGTGTAAAGAAATGATTTACTGATGCCAGTTAACATAATCGATACCCTTTGAAAACTGAGAGTAACACTAAGCAAAACCCACAGAGAAAGAGAAACAAACATACTTTTCCTCCCATGACAGTTCAAGCTGCTTTTTAAAGCATAAGGTTTAGTTGGTTTAAGTTTTAAACAATCACTCGTTTACCTACCCAGTGCATAACAAAAAAAAAAAAAGTTTCAAGCAGATGCTGGGTCTTGGCACTTTTTTTTTTCTGTTTCGCGGGGGGCTTTGCTACATCACGAATATTGTGGATGAGGGGGCGTGGGTCAGGTGCGATTGCGGCTGTGGTAATCCGCCCACCGCCGCCGCCACCGCAGCAGCAGCAGCAGCTTGGGCAGCTGATCCCATTTACTTTGATTTCGGCTGCGCGGCTACCAGACAAGCTCACACGCCTGGGGGAGGCTGTACTAGACAAGCTTTGGCCCACCAACAACCGCACACGTGACTCAAGGACCGTTCAAGGTCTTTTTTTTTTTTTTAAAAAAAACAACAACCGATCTAGGCACATGTTATGCCACAGACTTGAATATATGATACTCCGTCTCATCAAGTTACGAGGGCTTTGCATGTTTTGATACCGCGGTCTTTGCCACTGTCTCCGACTTATCCGAAAAAAAAAAAACCACACAGTCAAGCTTCCATCATTTTTGAAACAAGACCTGTTGACCTCTTGGAACCAACTACGCATGGTATTGGTTGCTGGCCGTGATACTACTACTAATACTACATGTCCTCCAAGTTTCACGTACATATAGTGATAAATAGCCTGTTATTGGGGTCTTTTTCTTTCCTCTTGCTAATACTGTTAAACGATTTCGTTAGATTTTCACTTTACTGATACAGTACTTGACTAATGATTCAGTAATTATTGTTACGACAAGCACAGTGTCTCTAATTTGGGCAACGTGAAACTCCTTTTTTACTTTTTTTATTTTTATTTTTTGGGCTATCCTGGCTGTATTCACACTGAAATTCCCTTTGGGGATTGAAAGCCAGTTCTCTGGTTACCCCTGGCTTATACAGTAAAGATGGTAGAACTTTGTTCCAGATTGAGTATCTGACAAATACCGCAAAAGTCGGCACTGCTGTAAAATCAGGAAACCGTAGATGGGAACAACAACAACAACAACGTTGTTCTTATGTCCAATAATAGATGTGTACCATATTGCCAGTTAGGGTCAAAGCACTTTTATACTGATTGTTATTTTTTTACTAGTATCCAAATTCAACTCTGCTAAGGCAGTTGGTTGTAAGGCTGAAACTCCGGACCAAAAAAAAATTATAATTAGATCATCAACATGAATAAACGTGGCTAAGCAGATAGGTCATATGAGAATAGGATACAAAAAACCAAAAAAAAAAAAAAAACCAGAGACCAGAAATCTAGCGGAGAAAAAACAATAGAGGAAGAACAA
>Ga0160505_101369_pt1 | contig 11611 bp, 6 predicted proteins | sample DIDeMG_FD_108225 | JGI IMG/M metagenome (GOLD analysis project Ga0160505, IMG submission 108225) | Enriched chicken feces microbial communities from UW Madison campus, WI, USA - DID2874_E49_Stillage MG | ecosystem: Host-associated > Birds > Digestive system > Large intestine > Fecal ...
AAAAAAAAAAAAAAAAAAAAAAAAAAAAAAAAAAAAAAGGAAAGAATGAAAAATATAAATTAGGTGGAAAAAAAGATTTATATATTATATTTTTTTGTTTGACACACTACATGATCCATGTTGTAGTTGTTGGTTTATGTCGTTGAATACATCTCTTTCTCTCCCCATGTGTATGTGATTTTTACTACTCTCATTTTGGTTGTTTTTGCTTTTTCTTGTGGGTCTGAACTGGTGAAAACACAAAACGACGCAAGAACGAATATGCTGCTAATCAGGCCCCTCCAGCAGACTAATGGCAAATTGGTCGACGACTCTCCTTATTTTTTTTTTTTTTTTTTTGTTTTTTTGTTATTCTAATTCCCCTTTTCAACTATGTGTAAAGCTGTCTGTGCAATCCTTGAAATTTGGTACTTTTTCTTTTTTAGTATCATAAGAGCAAAAAAAAGCCAGATTCCCCCAAAAGATTAGTTTCAGATGCAACTGAATTTGTCCAGTTTTATGGCGAAAGGGTAAACATATCTGTACAATTAGGCAAATCTCTTTCCTATTAAGGTTCAATTGTAGCTTGTTTAACCATATCTCACTTCCTATTACGGTAACACATCTTCCTGTACCTGAAATGTAAACAAACGGCCGGGAGGACTCAACTCATATTTTCAGCCGGTCTTGGATCATATCTGCCTGAGAGTCGCGTTCAGAAGTGCCCATCTAACTTCAAAATGACTTGAAAATCGCCATTTAAACTTAGTTAAATCCAGTTCTGTCAGATCAGCTACAGTATTTAGACTAGTTGATGTTTTGAAATTGATTTTTGATCATTTATTGCATACCCCGATTGGATAATATCAGCTCCATTGGACTTGATTGGAATCGCAATCACTCATTGTAGGAAACATAGAATTTACAGTAAGACCCGAGATATAATCATCAATTTTTTTTGGTATTATTATTCAGTTGTATTGTCAACATCTAAATCTAATGCTTCCAATGTTTTGTCTTCAATAACTATACTCTTATAACAAAGCCATACCTCCCTGATACCTCGGCTACAACACAAATTTCTAATCAGAATTAAGGGTAGCTTATATGTGTTATTTACATGGCATGAATTAACTGTGAAGATCAGTTTATTGTGTTTAACTACTAAGTCAAACGTTGCTGTGTCGCTTAATATGTGCGTTTCCATTCTGTTAAATGGCCACTAACCTTCTGTACTATATGCTAGACGTAGCGTTTTGTGCACCATTTATACTATGTTGCCTTTTTTTATTTATGCTTGCTAAACATCAAACATCCAAGCTCACTTACAAATGCTTTATATTTGCCTCAAAACTATCGTAACAAGGATCCTTTGGGACCCTTAACTTGTACGGTTCTGAGAGCTAAAGCATGTAATCTGTTGCTCTTGTTAGTCCCAGTGTTGTGATGAGGCATCAATTTCTTAATCCCTGTTAAATGCAACTGGCACATAAGATTTCGGTATGTAACTATAATGTAAGCTGCACATTCCACTGATTAAAGCCACAGTACAGTCAACGGATATTGCAAAGATAGTTAGCTGATGAATGGACCCCAATCAAGTTTCAACCTCCTTTTTCTTTTCCCTTTTAATGTCTCGTAAGTCACTACCCAAATTACATGATAAAAATATAGCCTAATTTGTCGTTAGCTCAGTTTATTGAGTAAGCATACTTATGAAATTTTTGAAAAATAGTAATCATATTGATTCAAACATATAAATTTCCTCTTTTTTTTTTTTTTTTCTTTTTCAAATCCTGAGTCTGGTATTTGAGTACTATACATACTGGTATCTCTTATGAATGTGGAAATCTAGACTTTGTAAACAAGGAGAGTTTTGCTAAATTTCCCAGCACATGTCAAGACCCGAAGCAAGTTAAAACAATATCGGTTACATTTTAATACATGACATAGGCCCTTAAAGGACATATGCATAAATCGAGCTTAAAGCTTTTTTTTTTTTTTTGTTTCCTTCAATGCTTATAACGATCTATGGATGTGCTATTTAGGGGATCCTAATTTACATTTTTTTTTCAGATCAAGTATTGCAATCTGATTTTGGTCATCATAAAACTGTATGTTCAATATTCAAAGCCTTCATACGTCTAGATTCAACTGGGTGCGTAGATTACTTTGAAGGCAATATATGGTATATTAGTCACCAATTAGGGGGCCTGCAGCTATACAATCTTTGATGGTTTCAACTGAAATAAGATATTCTATGAAAGTGTTTCAAAACTTGTGAACAGTTTCTTATTACAGATCTTAGCACATGTCTCCCAGCTGATATGTAATGGAAATCCCGTTTGAATTTCGGACATCCGCGCTTGCGTCTGGGCAACGACTTGTCTGAGTGTCTGTTCAAGCCCTATATCTGTAAAACACATCTCTTAACTCATAATCAGCCCATCGTGTCTGCGTGATATACAACCTACTACAACTGAGTATGTACATGGATTTATATGTTGAATTATTGTGATATTTTGTTGTTTTTTTGTTGTTTTTAAGAATTCTTCAACCATTCTTCTCTGTGTTCTCTTGCAAAAGAAAGCTCAATGTTTGAAACTTTTTGTCTGCATACTTCCTAGTTGGGTAGTTTTTCCTTACCCTTGTTTTGTATTTTAGTTTGCCGATGGTGATATCTGACTGAGCTGCTGCCTTTACACATTGGTGCGTTGCGCGCGCATTTACTGCGTACTTGAGTACTTTGCTTAAATGCATCTCCGTGTACATTTACTGATACGGGGGGAAAGCCAAATATCCCATACTACCAATATTTATGCTTATAGACCCAATTTTCATGATTGAAATCTTCTCCACTTCAACCACTTTGAGCCAGCTCGTGAATTAGCAAGGCGCGTCCCACCACCACCTGTTTTACATAACAGATAGAAATAGAAACCGCGAGTTCCAGAGTCTAGGCAACGGATCGTTTTTACATCAATGAAATGAAATTGTCTTTCCTCTCCAACTTTGCTTTCTCGCTACTTCCATTCTCCAGTAGTAGCACCCTGAGAAAGATAGATCCTGGAACATCGATCCACGATGTTATTAAGGATGGCAGTAATACTCTAAGCAATCTTGAGAAACGAGGGGGAAGCTTCCCCGAGTCTATAGCCCACATTGACACCATTATGTCACTCCAACCCAACGCATCACGCTTGTTCGACACCGTCGCATACCTATCATCCACCTTTCCGGATCGCTACTACAATTCAAATCACGGAAAAATGGCCAGTTTATGGTTGCTACGTCAAATCGAAACAATTATTGCTAGCCACATTAATGTGAACGAAGGTCAAAGCCCTTTTGGTAATTCAGGGAGTCGCGTAAGCGTGTCTGTGGAGTTGATCGAGCATCCCTGGAAACAGCCGTCGCTAATTGCAAGAATTACCCCTGTCCAGAGTAGCGCTAGCGCAGGAAATACCAAAACACAGAAGAAAACGAATAATAATAAAAATAGAAAAAAAAAGAAAACCTCCGTTATCGTGGTTTCATCGCATTTGGATACTAAGAATTTCTTCTTTTCAGGTATCACTCCGTCACCAGGCGCCGACGACAATGCTTCTGGATGTGCAACTATTCTCGAGGGATTTCGACTACTTCTTGCGCATTTTACAACTCATCCAGACCAACTTGCAAACGAGATCCAGTTCCATTGGTACGCCGGAGAGGAGGCTGGCCTGAAGGGTTCGCGTGCGGTTCTGTCTAACACTACACTGGTCCCTAGGGCCCGGGTCCGCGCGCAACTTCACCAAGACATGACCGGGTTCATGCCCCGTAGTAGCAGCAGTAATGCTCGCTACTTCTCGCTCATTCGAGACAATACGAATCTGGCCCTCAACAAATTTGTCACATTAATTCTGCGTACACTTTTCCATGATAGCAGCAAGGAAGGAGAAACCAGCATACTGGAGATTGAGATGAATGACCGCTGTGGATACGGTTGTTCAGATCATTTTGCAGCACATGAGGCAGGCATACCTGTTTCCTATCTTTTTGAAGCCCCCCTTCGCCTCGCGAACCCGTTTGCCCATACCCCGCTCGACACTGTCGACCGTCTCGATGCAGGCAAGATGGCCGATCACGCACGCGTAGTGGTTGGGTTCGCCCTAGAGCTTGGACAGTATCAATTCTAATACATGGCTGCACGGATACGCACAGTCACAGCTTAGCTACTTGGGTAACCATGAGTGTTTGACAAATGTTGAAAACAAAGGGAGTGAAAAAGTGGCAAAAGGGATGAAACAGTATAAAGGGCTGTTTATTATCCCTGTCGAACAGGTTTGACTATAGAAGTATGGAAGACTATGTACAGATAGCTAGCACTTACAAGGCTTAATTTGTGCACTGGCCTCTTCTTGGTGCACATAGCAGCAGAATTCTGTAGATTGATCTAGAGAAGAAAAATAAAATAAACAATAGCGAAATATGAGTTTAATGTTGTTGTTGTTTTTTCTATTAGCTCTTAAGCGAGCAGTAATTAACCCCATCTGCATAATTTGGCGTGCTTCTGCTTCATGAAATGGCCACTGCGGTCTGCAGACAGTTACTGGTGACAGTTTTAATGTGCCGTATTTATGTGGGAAAAAAAAAGAATTTCCTCCTACATCTTGTTGTAAATCGTCTTCAGGCTGCAGTCAACACTAGCCAAATGTCTGAACTATCCAAATTGTAAGTCCCGTTTATTAACTATGATATAAATATCGCTCGTTAAGTAAGGCTGGCAGAGCTATAATATGCAAGAATTGTTTACCGGGTCTGGACCCAAACAAAACACTTGGCACACAAATACACGCGTGCGCGCGCGTGACACAGTGCGGAACACGCGGTTAGCATAGACATAGGAACAAAGCAATGAAACCGTGCAGATGGAACTTTTTATATTTAAAAACTCATCCATGTAGCCTGCAAGTGGAGTCGTGACAAATTTGTTCTAGCGGCCAGAGAAACTACCGTCTTTTCATTTCGCTTATAGCAAGACTAGTCGGCACCTTACATGAGAATACAGAGAAGCAAGTTGGGTTGTTTCAGGTTGCTTTTATCTGATTTCGAGTTCTAGAAACGCTTCTACCCTTTATAGTCTTTTTTTTTTCTCTTGTAGATTTATTAATTTTGATTAGCGGGCTGGAGTACGTAGTTTCTAGCTAGAAATAATATCAGATTATTAAAATTATCTGTTTATGCGATTTCGAATGATGCTGCAGTATGGGATAGAGGGCAAATGTCTGAACTATCCTCATATTTTTTTTAGGGTCAAAGCCAGCATCAAGCTATACTCACAAGCACTATGTATTATTTACCATTAGTAGAAAATTTAATAACAATCAGATCAACCGAGCATAGTATATACTAGTATTCAGATTCTTTTGAACCCCCAACTGTGTCGGTCTTTCTATTATTTGAATTCTTTTGTGAAATTTTATTTAACAGTACTAACTGAATCATTAAATCTTCTCTTGCTTCATGGCTTTAATGCTTTTTTATGCAGTTTTACTTGGAACCCAGACGGCTGCTCCAGTCTTTATGTAATTGATTGTTTTTATGTATGAGCTAATATATGCGCCTACTAGGCTCTTCTATCATGACACTTGTCTATGTTGAGTATGTTGCGTAGACTCCCAAAATTTAGCCCCTCTATCTGTGTACATTATCAAGCTGTTGATATATCATTCTTTGAGTCCATCCATTGAAAGTCCTGCAAAATCTCATTTCAATCAGGTTTCCAGTTTAACAGGAAAACAAGAAATGCCTAAAATATTTTGGCTCCTAAATGTGGCCAATTCAGGAACAATCAATATAATACACCCATATAAGCCTTGGGGAAGTGTTCATAGACTGAATATGGGATTAATACTGTCTCTATCTCCAGTTTTATGATGTTGCATCAAGCTGAATACCTCCCACGTTGCTCCTTGCCTACCTTTTAAATCATGATTATAACTTTACTAAACTCTCAAGCGCTATCCATGTTGAGTAATGTATTCAAATCTTTTTGGCAGTAATATCAGTACTGTAATCATGAAAAATTCCTGTTTCTGGTAATTAATGACAGTGATCGTGAAGTTTTGGGGAAATTCATAGCACAATTTTGCCTATACATATACTTCTTTTAGAAAAGTATAATAAGAGAATATTTATCATAGGTTTTACTGCATTGGAATATTTAGTACAGTGATACCCTTTTTGTGTTGTTAGAGATGAGTTGTTGTTGTTGTTGTTGTTGTTGTTTTTAATCACTTTTAGAAATAATTAAACATGAAGTTGTTGGATATATGAGCATGCTTTTTACAGCACATATAACAAAAAATTTGTTTTCCCTTTTTTTTTTTGATTGTTTTTTTTCCGTTATATACATTTGGGTCCAGCAAAAGCTACCGCCATAACTGCTCGTTCTATATATATCTAAGAGCCTAGGTTCGGTGGCCATGTGGCGAGCCAATGGCACGCAAACTTTGTGTGTAAATCTAATAGTGAATCTCCCGCTCATGCCATTCTTTTGACGCCATTTGCTTCAATCGACTTAAAGCACGCGCAAACGCAAATCGCTCTTCATCACCAGAAAACAGCTCATTGTTTTCAAGTAAATCACCCTCAAAATCAAGCTCTTTTCCCTTCTTCTCAGCAGCTTCTGGTGCTGTAGAAGCGGTCTTTCTGGCGACCTCCTTTACAATATTGGCCGTGTCTTCGTACTTGGGGATCTCGTCGGTGAAAAGGTGTTCAAAGGGACGTTCTGCTGTAACAGCCATCTTGGTGCCAGACTCATACGCGGCGTCAAGGAAGGTAATGAAGCGGCGCGTCACGTCACGCTCGCGCACTGAGAGTAGTGGAATATCGGTGATCACAATGCAAGGGAAATTGCGCGTGATCTCAAGGTAGTCAGCAGCACTAAGGGCGCGGCAGCAGAGTTCCTGGAAAGTGAACTGGGCAGCAACACCAACAACACATTTAGGGATGGTGACAGGACGGCCCCAAATGTGCAATTCGACGTCAAACTCGGGTTTCTTGCCCTGTGAAAAGTAGTTAAACCAACGATCAGCGTGTGCCTCTGCTTGGGGCAGCACGCCCTTGAGGTCTTTACCAGTAGGCGGGAAGAAGTACGTTCCCTGGCTGGGGCGGTCAATCTTTCGGTAGTCCGTGGGCGACTTGAGGTAAATAACATGGGACTGGTGTTTAATAAGCTCAATGCAAGGAATAAATGAAGCACGCTGAACACCATCTTTGTAGAGCTGATCAGGAGCTCGGTTAGAAGTCATAAAAATGACGGATCCATGTGAGGCTGACAATAGAATATCAATGATTCGCCGCAGAATCATAGCATCTGCAACATCTGTAACCTGGAACTCGTCAAAGCAAAGCACATTTGCCTCGCGTGCAATAGCAGAAGCAATTGCTGGGGCTGTATCATAATCGCGGCCGTGCTTTTGGTGCAACTGGAAATTGCGCTTGTGAACGTCTTGCATAAAAGCATGGAAATGGATACGTTTCTTGGTGAGATGTGGCGGGATTGTCGAGTAAAACATGTCCATAAGCATAGTCTTGCCGCATCCGACATCACCATACAGATAAATACCTTTAGGTTGTGTACCGGGGCCCTCGCTGCCATAATCCCGTTTAGACTTAGACGACGATAAGAAGCCAAAAAGACTGGAAAGCCCCTCGGACTTTTTAGGTGTTGGCTCAACATCCTCGGGAATTACAGGTGGGGTGTAAGCACGAAGCTCTGCGTGGAGTGTTTGCAGAGAGGAAATGATATTTCTCTGGTATGGATCGTTTCTGATGCGGCCGACGGAGACAAGATAGTCATACTGTTGAAGCGGGTCTGGGTATTAAAGAGATTAGCAAAAGTCCTGGTGACAAACTCCGCTGGAATATCACTTACCTCTTTCTGAAGCCTTTGTAGGCACTTTTTCGGTAGAGTAGAATTTATTTTCCAATTGGTTATTAGGGATATACTGCCGAAGAGGGGTGGTAGAGCATAGGGACGGGGCCGCTCTTGCACTGCTTATCTTGTTCGAGCTTGTGACAAGGTGAAATGCACGCTGGCTAAGCGACTTCTGGGCGACAAATCTGCTAGATGATAGTCTAAGTAAAGAAGCGGATCTGTGTCGAGAGATCATGAGTAATGAAAAGAATGGGATGGAGGGGGAGGATAGGTTGTGGTGAAGAGGAAAAGGCCAATGACAAGCTGCAAATATTGAAAAACAATAAGCGTAAGTGGAGGAGGGATCCTCGGGACGAAGGAGGGGCTGGGCGAAATTTCCTGGAACGGCAAAACGAGGGTTTTCAAGGGCAGACGGAAAGAAATGAGGAAGCTGTTTAGTTTTCATAAGAAATGAAGTAATCGTCATTACTGACAAGTGACTAAGCACAAAAATCGTGACGCGAACTTTTGGCGTTTGGGAATTGAAACGACGCGAAAAAATAGAGAACACGGCATGGACGTCAGTAAAGTTAGAGTTACCCTAGCCTCTGCGTATATTATACTAGGTGAATGGGTTCGGATGAATACCATATTTGTAAATCTGAAACAAGGCTGAATACTTTTAAATTTTCGTAAAATTCCATCCAAAAAAAAGTGTTGCATGACGTTTTTGGTCAAAGCAGCCCAAGCAGGAAGGTGTCTTGTCCGAAAAGAGATGTAATTGTACCTAATAAGGGTATTTGTGCCCAAAAGCTAAGAAATGTCCGAGAATAGCGATAGCCTGGAGAAATAGGAATGTTACGCTGCTTGAACTGGAGAACAATACAAAATTATTATTCTGATCAATCACTTTAATATTTTATAGTAGCCAACTCAATTATCGGACTCTCAAAGAAACTCTCTTATAGTAGACATGCAAATATATATATTTTTTACAATCCCCTTTGACAGTTGGAAAGTTGGCATGGACAACTTTGAATTGTAGAATTTGACTCCGATAAACTTCATGGAGTTGGTACGTTCTTTATGGGTACGGTGAGGGTATACTAGCAAGAGTGTAATCCCTATGTGAAAGGCCGGGTTATGAACCTGTTTTTATTGCTGTTTACTTGTCTAAATGTACTAAACAATGTGGATTATACAATCACTCACTTTCTCCAAGCACCGAGTGTCGTACCAATGTGAACTCCAAGTTGCTCAACTTATCCCTCGTATGGCCTCGTGCCGCTTTTTATACAGTTCTACTTGTATCTGTTGTTGAAGATTGGGGGGTTTAGCTTACAAAGTAGTCGCATTACCCTAGGGGCAATTAAATAGGTTTTTTGAATGCGTAACACAATTTTTTGTCTTTTGTTGATCATGCAATATACTCTAAACCTTCTCAATGAAATAACTCATATATATTTACACGTCTCTTTGTATTGCAGTTGTTAATGTGCCCCTGTTTTCAGGAATTTATTTTATTTATTGAAAAGAGAACAACACACACAAACATAAAGTTGAGTTTCAAAATACTCAGACCGCTACTTTTATCAAGACCATTAACATTTGGGTAGCAAACTTATTATTTGATAACTGATTAAATTCTTGATAGAAAAACGTGATTCATTCTATAATCTACAACATGGTCAAATATCAACATATGAGATAGAACTTTGCACCTCAAGCATTTGATTACCTAGGTTTTTAGTGCGTGCAGTTAAATGCAGCATAAGCTGTAATCAAAAAGCAAAATTCCTGTAGAGAGATCCAAGGGGGTCCGTATGCTTTTAGTGCTGTTACAGAAATAAAGATTGCAAATTGGGACTATGGCCGTTCACTTATAATTACTATCTTCCATTTGGAAAAAGTCCTAGTCAGGGGGTTTAAATAGCTGTCAGCGGATACAAACCATGATTACTGTTTTCAGGGCAAATAAACAAATGGCCTAGGGTTCATAAACAACAACAACAACAACAACAACAACAATGAATGTTTTCTTGAACTATCCTTAAATTGTTTCGTGACGAGCATTGCTGAAAGTGATTAAAACATCTAATCGCGTCATTTTCTCCTATTAACACTTGATAAGTTTTTTTTTCCAACCCACTTGTTAATTTGAAAAAGAGGTATTGAAATTAAAATAAATCGGAGCTATTTTTGATCCTGTGATATTTAATACAAACTATTCGTGATACTGCTGCTTTTTTTAATGCTACTGCATCTTTTCTCATTTATAAAACGCGCAAACTACAACAAACAACTACATTTTTGAATATATTCTTTTATCCGTAAATTTCAACTTGAAGGCTCGATATTAAATACAACTTCAAAGACTAGTCTTATTCTGATTATGACTTTGTTATTTACGGCCTGGACTGGGTGCCAGACTCATGTAGCTAAGGCAACCCTGTGTAAGTGTTTGCCCATCTAAGCCAAAAAATAAAGCAATTTTAAGCAAAAGCTCTTATCATTTATCAGGGGAGGAAACAAACAATACAAGTGTTATTAAAAGCTGGTAAAATGTACAGTAGGCGCAGCATAAATTAGAACATGTGGTAAGAACAGTATGACTACGCCTTTGTTGGTTCCATTTTGGACAAGTCCGAGAATATAAGGAGTTCGGGTTAAAATTCCACTTATATTAAAAATATGGACCATAGAGGAAAGCAAGGTTAAGGTATGTCTCAGATTGCAAACTAACTCATAATAAAATAATCCTAACCTCTATTTAATGGTCTTATGGTTTGCAAACGAAAGAGATGAAAGGGAAAAAAAAATAATAATAATAAGGAGGTCTTTAGGACGATGGTGTCTACAATAACCAGAATGACTTGTTACAATCTATAAGTGTTCATTGACTAATAACATTAGGAGGCCGTAGGATAAGTAGGTGTTTAATCACGTTAGATGTTTGGTGCTCATTTGAATAGGCTTTATTGAAACCCACAATTATCAAGTTTAACACGCCTGTCGACTATCCGGGTAGTTGAGGTGAAGCTTGAATAAAGCAAACGACGACAAAAAACGTTATGAAATCAGGAGATTACCCACTTTCATATCGGTTTTTCACTTTTTGTTTTCATTTGAAACTTGCGTATGTAGGCATAGACGAATGATTGACAGATCTACGACTGTAGTGTATCATCATGGATACGGGAGACTGCTCAGCGTAGGAAATAACGACAACAATAAATCGCATTGCAAAGAAAAAGAATGTCATGTTTGAAGTCAGGCTGATGGAACAAGATAATGTCGTAGTAACATTATTTTTTTAGTTTTTGGTTTGTTTTGTGGATTTTTTACTGCAACTGTGCCAATTACAAAGGTGTGTTGAAGGGTCTAATAATTAATGAATATTTTACACGTTTGTGGTTGTAGGAATTTATTGAAATACTAAAATGTAGTAAAGTTTATTAAACTTTCATGCTAATTTCAGCAAATTTAATTAAAATTTAAAATTTCCCTAAAATACACTAAATTACATTGACTTAGTATCCTTTGTGGTACGGTAGTAATTTCCGATAAAATAATAATAATATAATAATAATAATTATTATAATAATAATAATGATATTATTGTTATTATTATTATTATTCAAAGCGACAACTCCTTTTTTATTTTTAAATTTTTAATTTTTAATTTTTTTAATTTTTTTAATTTTTTTTTTTTTTTTAATTTCTTCCTTC
>Ga0160505_101370_pt1 | contig 11607 bp, 10 predicted proteins | sample DIDeMG_FD_108225 | JGI IMG/M metagenome (GOLD analysis project Ga0160505, IMG submission 108225) | Enriched chicken feces microbial communities from UW Madison campus, WI, USA - DID2874_E49_Stillage MG | ecosystem: Host-associated > Birds > Digestive system > Large intestine > Fecal ...
AGTTGTTGAGCCAGTTGCTAAGCCAGTCACTGAATCAAACCATAATTTGCAACCATCCGCAGCTTCTGTCACGTACAACGCACCTGTTGATGAGAAACCCAAGGCAAGAGCCAAAACAATAATTGGAATGCCAGAATCCAATTTCAAGCCAAGCGACATTCTTAATGCTCAGCCAGTGCGGCATGCTGAGGATGCGGTTATTCAACAAGTTGTGGAACCAAAAGTTGTGCCAGCCGAACAAGAAATTGATGAGATTGTTGAAGAGCCACAGCAAGCTCTGTTTACTCTGGGCCCCGCATCCCATGATGAATTATAATCGGTAGCACCCTACCATGCATATAAAAAGTACATGCTTTAGTTACATAGACCAAGCGAGCATCTGCTAGTTATGAGATTAGACAACCAAATCTAATTTCTAGGACATTTGTATTGAAAATTTATGATCTCCTTCCAACCTGAAAGTAAATTCTTCTCCTCTTCCAATGTTTTTTTTCTGTCTTTAAAATGTCCAATTTCCCCGCCTCAATTACTCATCAAGTCTTCCTACTACTCTACGCAGATTAGATCGCGTTACACGTTAAATCTATTCTTATTAGCACCACATGTCTCGTCCACCCGGTTTTGAAGCCTCGGACTGGAAAGACACCAAATTGCCTAAGTTGGCACAACTTGACTCCCTCCAGAGATGTCTAATCTGCAAAGACTTCCTTAGGGCCCCTGTCAGCACGTCTTGCAATCACACCTTCTGTTCTCAGTGTATCCGCGAGCATCTTCTAAAGGAAAATCTGTGTCCACTATGTAAGTCGGAGCAGTTTGAAAGCAACTTGAAACGTGATATCTTGCTCGAAGAGATCGTGGTGTGTTTCCAGTCTTTGCGAGATGAGCTTTTCAATATGGTCAGCAACCATAACGAAAGAGCGCCAGAAACGCTAGTAACGAGCAGAAATGGAGGAGAATCAAGTAGAAACGTTATTTCCACGACATCAAGTCCAGATCCAGAAGTCATCGAAGTCACAGACGAGTCGGATTTGGACAGAGCCACTGTTTCTAAGTCTTCTACCCCACATCCACCTTCTGGCACGGCAGAATGTCCCATCTGTGGCGACACATCTATGTCGGCGGAATATCTTCAACTGAAACATATTGATGAGTGTCTCAGCGGCAAAAAGAAGAAGCTGAGTGGTGTCAAACGGAAGAGAAATGAAATCTCGCTGTTTTTTCAACCCAAGAAGAAGCCCAAAGATATTGACCACCAACAGTTCTACTTCGGACAAGCTGACAAGCACCACCATGAGACCAAACGAATGCCTCGAATCGATTTTGGCTCGCTATCGACGCCAAAGTTAAAGGAGAAGTTGGCTGCGTTGAAAGTATCAGTACTGGGACTGAGACCACAACTTGAGTTGCGCTACAATCAATACATGCTCTATTTTAACTCGAATTTGGACACTAATCGGCCTGTTTCGGAGTTGGAGTTGCGCCAGAAGCTCAACCAGTGGGAGAAATCGCACCTGGCCTTTAAACCCCAGGCCCTCAATTCCATCTTTGGGGATTCCTTGGCTCACAAGAATATTAGTGACAAAGACTTTCCGATTAAGGTATGGGAGGAGAGGTATCGAGAGGAATTTCGGGATCTAGTGCGGGCTGCTAGGAGATCTAGGAAAGTGATGAAGGTGAGCAAGGAAGATTCTATGGATTCAAAATCCGTGAATTTGAAGTCTGTGGATTTAACGTCTATGGATTTGAATTCTACGATACCCATGAAACCTAACTCGACGGACTCCACAATCATAGATTTCTCGTTTACTTCTAATTCTAACTCAAATTTGGCCTCCGAGTCGACTGCTGATACCTCAGAATATCTCCCTGGTTCTAAATCCTCAATATCTACGTCAGACTCCAAGCTGAGAAGCACAATCGGGGATTCACATTCAATACGAAATTCAGACCCAGTCTTTGAAGAATCACATTCTGCCTCTGGTGAAATACATTCTGCCTCTGGTGAAATACATTCTGCCTCTGGAGAATCCTTTGGAACCACTGGATCATCACATTCATCTGCAGGTCAATGCCAACACCAACCCGGCTATCCGGGCTCAAGTCAGAGCAACTGCCCCACCACTAATGACCATATCGCCGGACATGCCGGATTGACTCCAATCCACCCCTCTTCCCCTCACGGTGATGCTGGCGATCTGGAGATCGGAAATATGTCCAAAGGATCTTCAGATTCGTTTGACTTCTCTACCCTGATGCTTTTCGTTCCTCTGAAGCACTAGCTAAGGTCACTTGACACGTCTGGCTCAATTGTTCCGCGCGATATTTCCCCAAGAATGCGACATTAATATCGCTTACCTTACCTGGGACAGGAAATCCTTTCCTTGTTAGAATCTGCTTTTATGCAGGATGAGTCAGGCACTGTGGATGACAATCACTCAATCTCCGATGACATGGCCAGTCCAACTTCTACTTAAGATCGCTGCTTACCACTTCTTAACTCCATAATGGTGGACGAATCGCTATATTTGACCACCCAAGAAGCGGCGCTAGCGGTGGTTGCTACGGCCATGAAGAAGGCCAGATTGCTGATCGATACCCTAGCTGTCAACTCCATTGTTGGTGGTATCTTATTTTCATCCGGAGGAATGTTACATGTCATGGTGGAATCTAAGAGTCCTGAGCTAATGTCAACGAATCCTGGTCTAGTTCAGCTCATGCAGGGCTTTCTATATCCCATAGGATTATTCTATGTGGTGATTTTGGGAGCTGATCTCTTCAACTCCAATATTCTCTTCTTCTCAGTTGGCTTGGCCCGTGGTGCGGTCTCCATTGTTGATCTTATTATTTCTTGGATTGTCAGCTGGTGGCTCAATTTGGTTGGAAACATTTTCGTTTGCTACATCATATGTCATTACTCAGGAATCACTTCTCAGCCTCTTATGGTATCTGGTTCGATCTCAATCTTAGAATCGAAAGCATCGGCAACATTTGTGGAAACTTTGATCAGAGCTATGGCTGGAAACTTCTTTGTGTGCCTTGCCATTTACTTGCAATTAATGGCAAAGCCATTGCATGTAAAGTTTTTGATGATGTTGCTTCCCATTTTCACATTCGTCAGTATGGGTTTCACCCACTCAGTGGCCGACATGTTCATGATCATTGTGGGATTGATTAATGGTGCAAACGTCAGTGTCGCAACTACAGCATGGAAACTTTTTCTTCCGGGGGCAATAGGAAACATCATAGGAGGTTCAGCGTTTGGTCTAGTCATACCATGGTACTTGCACTTGTATGTTGTGGAGAGAGACCAGAGACATTTACACTTGCCACGCTACGAATTGCGTGATGAACAGCCTGAATTGAACCAAGATTCCAGAGTTGTTCGTGTTCGGGTTGATGACAAGGAAGAGGATGAACAGGAGCCGCTATTGACAGAAGAAAAGACTGATGAATACGAGAGCTCTAATTCAAGTGGTCAAAGTCCGGATGACTTGTTGGTGAGAGCCTTGAGCAGAGTCAGCACCAGAAGCCGTAGGCGGAAGCCCTTGGAGATGTCTCCTGCAAATGTTTTCCCTGTTTATGGTATGGGTCCAGCATCTGAGAGAGAGCGGTCTATTGCATCTGGACCTAACGAGAATTTAGACGATGATGGATCGTCTACACTTGACAGATTGGAAACACGGCCCCTGGCGGAACCTCTTGGGGAGCGGTTAAGACGAAGTCTTACCCGATCGAGGACCAAAAGAGATTTGGAGTCGAATCCCAGGCAACCTTCCCCGCTGAGTTCAAGGCGGTCAATTTCGAGCATCACCATTCCAAAACAACTACGGCGCTTCTCATTTGGTAAAGCCAACCGGGCTACTTCGCAGCGTGAGCTAGCAGAGATGAATTCAAGATATGCTAAGGCGGGGATCACTACTAAAGCTGCCAACGCAGCAAGTGAAGCTGCAGGAGTATCCGATTACTACGGATCGGCTATTGATTCACTGGCCCAATCATTTATCGACCCCAATAATGAGAGCATAGTGCCATCTACTAATGTGTCCTCGATTAACGTGAAAGCATACAAACCGGATGAACCGTCCACACCATCAGCATAATTATAGAATAAAGGATAACACGAGAGCATGTAGGAATAATTCATGTTGGATACTAAACGATGATCTCAGCCAAAAAAATAAGAATAAACCAAAAAATTGGACATGACAGGAATCGAACCAGTGACCTTCTGCTTGCAAGGCAGACGCGCTACCAACTACGCCACACGCCCATTTTGTGAAAGAAACTTTTGCTTTAAGCTATCACAGGTTAAAAAAGCTGAAAATCAGATTTTTTTTAGAATTCTATTGCACTATGACCTTTATTCTCTTAAAATTTATCGTCTTGTGTTATCAGCTCTTTTCTCGTCTACATTCCTTAAATTATTAAATGTTAATGTGTAACCTGCACATAGTGTGATGGGCATCACAAGTGATTTTTCCATCTCCATGATTAACAAATAGCACCCATGGATAAATCTGCCGCTGCCGCATATATCGACGACTCGGCGTCTTGGGACACTTTTGGTCTCGATGCAAGACTCTTGCAAGCAGTCGACCATTTGGGTTTCAAAACTCCAACCTTGATTCAATCTAGTGCAATTCCACTAGCCTTAGAAGAGAGAAGAGATGTGATTGCAAAGTCCAGCACAGGCTCAGGAAAAACTGCAGCATACTGTATTCCTATTTTGCAAAACATATTGGCAGAGGATTCAGGGGAAAAATGCGTGAAGAGCATCATTTTAGTCCCCACTAGGGAACTTTCCAACCAGGTTTCCCAATTTATCGAGAAGTTGTTGGTCTATTGCAACAATAAAGTGACCACGGTAAACCTTTCATCGAATGCATCAGACCTGGTGATAAACTCGTTGTTGATGAGTAAACCTGACATTTTGGTGTCGACGCCAGCCAAATTAATTCAGGTTTTACTGGAGAACCTCAGCAAGAACTTGATCGATCTCTCCAAGGTGAAGAACTTGGTCATTGATGAAGTAGACTTGGTATTGTCTTATGGATACATGGATGACTTACAGGAGCTCGAGAAGTACTTGCCTGTGAAGACAAACTTACAGACGTTCTTGATGTCTGCCACCATCAACGACGACTTGAATGAGTTGAAGAGCAGATTCTGTTCCAGACCTGCTGTGTTAAAATTGAACGAGGACATGTTGGCCAAGTCCAAGCTTGTCCAGTACTATGCACGGACCACCGAGTTCGACAAGTTCTTGCTAGCGTATGTAATTTTCAAGTTGAACTTGATCAAGGGAAAGACGTTGGTATTTGTCAACACCATTGACCGTGGATACAGATTAAAGTTGTTCTTGGAACAATTTGGTATCCGATGCTGCATCTTGAACTCTGAGTTGCCCGTCAACTCCAGATTGCATATCGTGGACGAGTATAACAAGAATGTGTACAACCTCTTGATTGCCACTGACGAGACCAACGACTTTACCTTCGAGAAAGATGAAGATGACAACGACGCAAATACTGAAAACGCCGAACCGGTGTTGAAGAAGGAGGAGGACTCTGAAGAAGGCAGCGAAAAGAAGCTGTCCAAGAAGCTGAAGAAGAAGCAAAAGCTCAAGACGGACAACGAATACGGAGTCTCTAGAGGTGTGGACTTCAAGAACGTGGCTTGTGTGCTCAATTTTGACTTACCCACTACATCCAGAGCTTACGTACACCGGGTGGGAAGAACAGCCAGAGCAGGCAAAGCCGGCATGGCATTATCATTCGTAATTCCTGAAAAGGAAATCGGAAAGCACAGAGTTGCCGGGTTGCCAACAGCCAAGAAGGACGAAAAAGTGTTAAAGAGAATTGAGAAGCTGCAGGGTAAAAATGGGTTCGAGTTTAAGCCATACCAGTTTGACATGAAGCAGGTAGAAGGATTCAGATATAGAGCTGAGGATGCTTTCAGAGCAGTGACTTCTGTCGCCATCAGAGAGGCCAGAGTCCAGGAATTGAAGAATGAATTGCTCAATAGTGACAAGTTGAAGAGATTTTTCGAAGAAAATCCTCAAGATTTGGCCTCGTTGAGACATGACAAGGAGTTGCACCCATCTCGAGTTCAATCGCAATTGAAGAGAGTGCCGGAATACTTGTTGCCAGCCAGCGCTCGCAGCAGTGGACAGAAGGATCTCGGGTTTGTCCCTTTCAAGAAGAAGGTGCAGAAGAAAAGAAGAAAGGGACGGAAGGCCGACCCATTGAAGAGAATGAAGTAGCATATACATGGGACTATATTCAGTGTCGATTTATGAAATTGGCGATTGATGAAGGATGCAGTAGACTATTATGTAGAGCCATTAGGTTAGCCTGCTGAGAATCACGTTCCAGATGAAATTGGCCACGCAGTTGCAAATGACCATTCGTTCTGGAGGAACCAAGGTGAACATAGCTGTGCTGATGAACGGCCAGTAGCAATAGCTATAACGCAAGGACCGTATGAACGCTGCCTGTATTGCTGGAGTCAGTTGGCTATCGCCATCCCACATGTTCGATAATATGGTGAATGTGAGCTGAAAAAGTGGAGCCCCAATAGTTTGGTCGATGATAATTCGGAAAATCGGGCTGGGTACCTGGACGACTAGCACGTCAAGCCAGAGGGCTGTGAAGAGGCCGTTGATGGCACCCCAGACGATGAACTTGAGCAAACGCGAGTCAGAGAACTTATATTTCATAAGCTGATTGAGTGACTGTGCTAATGCAGCGGTGGCGGCGCCCATACACGCGGGACCCAATTGTCGGTATATGGTGGTCAAGTAGTCATAGTTGAAGTAGACTGTAAGGGTGACAAACGTCTCAAATACCACGTACAAGTAGGCGCTAGCAGGTCTATGAAGCTTTGCCTGAGGATCTATATCATAGAACGGTTTATTGCGTAGGTCGGCAAGTTCGACGCTGCCTGGCATGAGTAAAGACAAGGATTAAACATCGACTGCCAATGTGTTATTGTTACTCGATCACGGTGTACGGGTGTATCGAAGGTGGTGGGATATGGACACATGATAAGAATCGGGCAAGGTGGATGTGAAGTGGATTTCTTTAGAGGTAATCTGTTGGCAGAGTTGATGGATTTGATTGAATTTATTAATGCGCAAGCAAATTTTGGCTCTTGGGTTCATTCCACATATACTAATTATGGACTTAAAGCTTCCGCCGTGTTTCCAAACGCATAATTTATGCAGGAGAGGGAGGTTTGATAGAAAATATGTCATTCAGCTTGTATTCAGAGAGGACTGGATTCGGGGAATTGACAAAAAAAAAATATCTCATAGCTGCTAGGGTTGACGTTGTGTGCTTAATTTTTAATTGTGAGTGTGAAATCGTAGTTAATGAAGTGGTCGAGGAAGTGATGCACGAATTGAGAAGTTGATGGTAGAGTAAGAACTCTAGCGGAAAACAATTGTTGATAAAAAAAAATTAAGGAGAATTATCTTTTGACATTACTCAAAAATCAAGTTTTTCCTATAGACACGGCATATCAAACAAAAGAAGACACTGGAGGGAATCAGACCCTGCTTCTCGGAGTTTTCCAAAACGTTCCGTCCTTCACAGTCGCGCTAAACTGGAACAAACCCACTTCAATTGAAAGTGAGCGATTAAATGGTGACCTATCATTTGAACAGATATATCCAGCATAATTTCCCAGGCTTGTAATATCTGAATACGAACTATTAGACCGATCAGGCAATAGGCGAACGCACGTGATTTTAAGTCAATCTGTGAGATTATGAATGTCACTTCGGATGTACCACTCGGGTTCGGAACGAGCGGAATTTTTATTTAGCTTGGAGCCACGGCTGGCATGATGACTAATTTCGTATCCTATCAAACCCAAAAGTGGAGACACTGATTTGCTGAATCATTGACCTTGACTATTCAATTCTGTTTTCAATTCATAATCTCCCATACATTCTTTAAACAGCTCTTAATCGTTTTGTAGTTGAACATGCTACGGCACGAATCGAAACAATTAGGTAACACCTAGCTTCTCCTCTTTCATATTATGTAAATATCAACTAGACATGGCGCTAAAGTTTGACCAGTATATATTCTGTGATACTTTCCTGCTTTCACGCATTCTGTTTTCCTGCTTTCTTGCTTTCATCGTTTAAGCTCTCATACTTTGCTTTGTCCTGTAATCTCAACGTCTTCCTCAACACAACACACCTTCAACCTCTCACTTCTAACCGCAACACAAAAGACATCTGCAGTCAAGAATGTGTTCCCCAATTTGTCTTTCATTTCTTAGGAGAGGCAAATTTTACCATTGCTTCTTTTCACCGTTCTTAGCCTTGATGTAGGAGCACTTATCTCTGCGTAATATGATAGACACTACCCCAACCGGTCATCTGGAGAACGCTTTTCCTATAAAAGCTGCTTGTCTCCTCATATATTCTTGAGGCTATATTGCATTGTTAGCATATTGTACCATCAAACCATTGCGTCTCCAGCATATCCAACTGATTCTCCCTGTTGCCTGTTTGTCCAAACACATTATTTTTGCTCGTCACCGCTTGCTGATCCCCTGCGGCACTTCTTTTCACATTTCCGATGTCTATTTCTCCGAGCAAAGAGTCCGACATTAGCGATTCACTAGACTTCGAGGTCCAGTTCGATGGTTCCGATGATGATATCGAGGATGCTCTCCGTCTCTCAGATCTTCATAAGTGGCTTGTCGTGATAGTTGTATCTTTGACCTCCGTCTGCATCACTTGTGTATCATCGGTATGGTCCTTGGCCTCCGAAAACATCATGGAACATTTCAGTATCAGTCATGAGGTGTCAACATTGGGAATCTCCTTCTACATCTGGGGTCTAGGTACTGGAGGAATGTTTCTATCTCCTATCTCAGAATTCCACGGGCGGAAGGTGGTGTACAATGTGGGTTTGTTCTTGGTATTTGCTCTTCAATTTGTGCCAGCATTCAGCAACAATGTCGGCTCCATCTTGTTTTCTCGGTTTGCATCAGGTTTTTTTGGTGCTGCGTTCATGGCAGTAGCCAGTGGAACCTTCAGTGATCTTTTCCGCAAGGTCGACAGATTCCCCAACACAAAGAGAGACCAAACGAAAGAGCTTAACAAGGCTTTGGTCATGTACTCTGCGTCACCATTCTTGGGTCCTGGTTTGGGTCCGTTGATCTCAGGTTTCATTAATCAACACACCTCATTCAGATGGACCTTCTACGTCATGATTATTTGGACCGGTGCCCTGTTCTTATTGGTTTGGATTACTGTTCCTGAGACTTTTGAGCCAGTTCTTCTCAAAAAGAAGGCTGAGCGTATTAGAAAGGCCACTGGCGACGACCGTTGGTATGCACCCATTGAGAAAGAGGGAACAAGTTTATATATAACTGTGTTGACATCCTCCAGACGTCCCTTTGCGCTCATCTTCAAAGATTACATGACAATGGCACTATGTTTTTACACTGGATTCACGTTGGCTATCGTGTATATGTTTTTCGTGTCGTTTCCTTATATCTATAGGACTGTTTTCCACTTCAGTGTTCAGGATCAAGGAATTGCGTTCATTGGATTGATATTGGGATTGGCCATCACTGCTTTGGTTAGTCCCGCAATTGTGCAAGTTTACTATGAGAGATTGGTGGCCAAGAACGGAGGAGTCCCCAAGTGTGAATTCAGATTCCTTCCATTAATGGTTGGAGTATTCATTGTACCAATCGGCTTGTTCATCATTGGTTGGACATCGTACTCCAAATTGCATTGGATCGGTCCCATAATCGGTTCTTTTATATACGGCATGGGTACCATCCTCGTCTTTAACGGTATCTTTGCATACACAGTGGAGGCATACAGAAGGTATATTGCATCGGCCATGGCTGCTAACTCATTCATCAGATCGCTCATGTCTGGTGTTTTTCCCTTGTTTGGATTGCAGATGTACGAAAAGTTGAGTATCCAGTGGGCCACCACCTTGTTGGCACTTTTTGCATGTGTGCTTATTCCTATTCCATTCGTGTTCTACAGGTATGGGGAACATCTCCGGGAGAAGAGTGTCTACACTTGGTCAGAATAGTCAGATTATAGAATATATAGAAATTCTGCCACTATCGTTTTATTGGAAGCATTCATTTGAAAATTAAATAACATTTACGGTTGATGTCCATTAATGGTGGTAATCATTCGCACTGTACAGAAATTCCATCATTTTCCACGATTTATTACGTCTGCGAATCTTTTCGATATTACCTTGCAACAAAATGGTCGTTCATAATCCTAACAACTGGTATGTGTCATAGATCGTCTAGCTATCAAAATCTGTTCCATGACTAACATTCAGGCACTGGGTGGATAAGAACTGTCTTCCCTGGACAAAAGAGTACTTCAACGAGAATTTGGTCAATACCTCATTTGAAAATGATGAATTGTCTGTCCTGATCGTTAGTGTCGACGCCTCAGGTGACTGTGATGTCACTCAAAGAAAGGGAAGGGTTTTGTGTATATACGACATGAAGCTTCTGTTCTCGTTGGGAGGTACCAAAAAGGCCGATGACTCTAGTATACTGGCTACTGTTGTTCTCGAAGAGTTCGTTCACGATCAAGACGAGGACGAGTACGTCTTTGAAGTCACTTCGGACCATGCTAGTGAAGTGAAGAAGCTTGTCATCCCTTCGCTTCGTACTCAACTCATGAAGTTTCAGAATGACTTGATCAGTGCTCACGAGAAGGACATTCAACATTCCTCTGGTCATTAAATCGCATTACTATATCTATATACACCAACATGTAGGCTAGTATTGATCCCTTAGTACCCGTCAAACCCTTCAGGCACTCCCTGAGCATGTCTGGCACCTTCTCTTCTGTTGAGATATATTTCCACAGGTCCGTAAGTGTTCTGGTCCTTGGGAATACTGTACCAAGGTATGACACCCAGCTCGACTGCTTTGATGACCAGGTAAACTTCCTTGCTGCCATATGGAAGACCTGTGGCCGGGTCGAAGTATCTGACTTCTTTTCCGGAGATAAGACAGATCTTCTTGTTTCCGTTGGGGAGGTAAAGTCCCGTGGGTGCCTCTGTCTTGATTTGGATTTCTGAGGTGGCGACGTTGCTCTCAATTTCTTCTTCCTCCTCAAAGATTTCCTTGTCACCGAATCTAGGCAACTTCCTTAGAGAATCAAACATCGCACTGTCATCGGTAATTTTTGTCACAGGGTTGAAAAGCTCGTCTTCTTTTTCCTCCTTGGGAGCAGCGTATGGATTGTCCAGGCGAAGAGAGCTTTTCAAGATTGTTCGGAGATCCTGAAATCTTCGTGAAGCACCAAGATTGGCATCATCTCCGAAAAGAGCAGTTTTGATACGCATGTCTGTTAGTCCCCATCTGTCTTCCTCTTCGAAATTCAAAAGAAAAACGAGGTTTCTCGCAACATGCTGAACAGGGCCCTCAAAAACAGTTCCGTCTGCCTGCGGTCTATAGATTGGTGTAGCAGAGCGTGATAGTTTCTCGGCCTCTACCTCCTCCTCAGTAGCGATATCCTGCTTTACTTCTTCTTGTTCTTCTTCTTGTTCGACACCTGCAAATGTCACTTTCTTTTCGACCTTCTCGGGG
>Ga0160505_101371_pt1 | contig 11597 bp, 3 predicted proteins | sample DIDeMG_FD_108225 | JGI IMG/M metagenome (GOLD analysis project Ga0160505, IMG submission 108225) | Enriched chicken feces microbial communities from UW Madison campus, WI, USA - DID2874_E49_Stillage MG | ecosystem: Host-associated > Birds > Digestive system > Large intestine > Fecal ...
AAAAAAAAAAAAAAAAAAAAAAAAATAAAAAAAAAAAAAAAAAATAAAAAAAGAAAAAAAATTGGAAAATTTTTTTTTTTTTTTTTTTTTTTTTCTTTAACGGCGATCAAAGCCCGTAAGAGTCCACATACCATTGTTTGTCAGGAGACAGCCCAGCGCCGGCAGCAACTCAACCTGGAAGGGATGGCAGGGGAACTGCTCGCCGTCAAAGGACAGATTGCCCTTGGAACTGCTGCCGCCCCGGGGCACCAGGCGGTAGGCCTCGGCCTTGGAGTATTCGATAAAGTCATGTTCAATGTGCGTGCCAGTTTCCATCCCCGCGAGCATGCGAATGGCCTGCGGCCGGCTCATTTGGTTTGTGTTGGTGATAAAAATGTCCATGGTGCCGTCGGTGGGTAGTGTGGCGGGGAACATCATGCAGTCGGACGAGACCCACGGCATCTTACCACAGTACATGATTGACAGGCTGTCGGTGTCTGAGATCTTGACCCAGTCGGCCGGCACAGGGTCGTTAACGGTGCCAAAGCGCGGCGTCAGCAGATCAGTGTCCTCCTCGTGGCTGCTGTTGCCGCTCGTGCTGCTGCTGGGCGCCGATGGCTGATCGTAGTCAACTTTGGAGCTTAGCGTCGCCGTTGACGCCGTGCCAATGTTGACGTGGTGCTGCTGCAGACTTTGAATGTAGTGGTTTTTGATTGCATTGGGCGTCTCGTGAGAATACTTGATATAAATGTCGCAGGGATACTCCTTGCCCTGAAGCGTGTACTTGAGCACGCCGTAGACAAAGCGCGTGCCACCCATCCACCGTAGGTGTTCAGTGCCCAAGTCCGCATCGGCAATAATGCCAAACGTCTGGGACAAAAACGACAGATACTGGCCGTCGTCCTGCGTAATAAGCATCAGATCCACAGGGATGGGCACTCCCTTGACCATTCCGAGCGACGCCATGGTCGGGCTGCTGTTGCCATTGATTGAGTTAGCCACCGAGTTGCCCGACCCACATGGCAGCTGGCAGAGGGCTAGCTTGGCCAGAGCCTCGCGGGCGTCGCCCTGACGCTTTGCCAGCCCGTTAATAAACTCATGCGGCGTGCCGTCGCCCGAGCAACAGATGACTGCATCGTACTTTTTAATGTCCGGTGTATCGCGCGCAATCTCGAGCGCGTGGTAGCGGTGGGTAGTGACAATAACCGTTGTCTGACAGCGGGCCATACTTAAGAAGGGTGCACAGATTGTTTTATAAATTTGCTCGCCCTTGCCGGGTCCACCCTTGGGGTTGATGAGAACAAGGAAGTGCTTATTGCGCTTGGTGTTGGCGTACGCGCGATTAAGAATGGTTGCAACGATAGAGCCGTCCTCAACAGTGCCAGCTACTGACGCGCTTCCTTTCGCCCCGTCTTTCGGCAATAAGTCATTCATGCTGTCGGCAGATGTACGGCCCAGCGTTGGCTCCAGCTCAGGTATCGGCTGGGGCTGGAATAAAATGGGCGACGTGAGGTCGTTATTGACTATGAATTTGACCGTGATAGTCTCCGGACTAAGCGTAAGTTTACCGGTTTGATCTGCATAGAAAATCTTGACAATGATGACCTGCGAAGAATTTTTGTGCTCTATCTGCTCGGCCCACAGAATGTTGTAGTACGGAATAATCTTGGGGCTCGTTGAGCCAAAACAGGAGCCCAGACAATCGTCATTACTGTCTATAAGAATCAAATGTCAGTTAATGATCGGCAGAAAAAAAACATTAACACAAAGAAAAAAAAAAGGGTTTTTTCCCCGGAAACAGCGTAACATGACAGAGCATGAACGCGGGTTGTACAAGAGGTTTGTGCATTTCCAACCACTCAGGCGACAAAAACCCTCGAGACAACCTGGGAGGTACCGACACGGCTTTATCTACTGCTTACCCTTAAAATCAACCAGGTGAAGTCCATCTTCGGCCAACTTGGCAATGTATACCGATGCCATTGTAGTATCTTATTGTGGGCAAAGAAAGTGGAATAACGACAATCTCAATGGGACCCTTGCAAAAGATTATAAAACAAAAAGAAAAAAAAGGGAGGAAGAGAAAGGATTGGCGATAGCAGTTAAGAATGAAAGAAAAAAAAAAAAATAAACCAAAAGAGAAAAAAATAAAAATGAAAATCTATTTACCTTTGTTTTTGAGACATTAAAAACTGCAAACAGCAGATTTCCTAAATATTCTGAAATCAATTGAACCTGTTCAGGTAATATAGGTCTCCAGCCGACTACCGATACTAGCAAGTAAACAGTACTCGTCCAGACACAGATGAGATCAAGACACCCAGCGCAGACCGAATATTTCACATGAAAAAAAAACCCAAACAACTATAGCAATTGATCAACAGTAGAGAAATACAAAATAATAATAATAATAATAATAATAATGATGAGAAATAAAAAATATTAAATACAAATCTGGCCGGTTAGATGCAGACCTACATGATCAGGGTGGCATCGTCAGGCTTGTGCACAAGTCTATATGACATGGACGAGACATAAACAAGCTTTTGCGCGTCCTGCTTCAGCACAAAGACAGCCGAGAAGGTCATGACGTTTTTGCCGCGCTCGGTGCCGATTTTAACCTTGCCGGATGAGTTGAGAATGAATTGCGGCCCGTTAGTGGTCGACGACGGCGACGGCACCGGGTGCACGTCAAAGCTCGTCACGGTGTGCGCTGTGGTTGGCATCCGGCTGTACATCTCGAGAAAGGCATCCTTGCCGCCGATCGGCGTTCCGTTCCACACTATCGCGCTGTCCGGGAGCAGGAACTTGGGCAGGTTTTGGCGAAAGTCGTCCAGCGCCTTGAAGAATTGGTTTTGAAAACTTTCGGCGCCTGAAAATAGGAATAACAAAATTATGCGTTAGAACTTGATTATTCTTAATCCCAAAGGAATAACAGTAATGATAATAATAATTATAATAAACATACCTGAGATAGACGCGGTCACGATTTGTTGGATGTCATTCTTGGGCCCTTAGTGAGTCAGTCAGTCAGAATGACACAGCAAATCACAAGCAAATACCTACACTCATGCTGGAGGTTTTTGAGAAGTCGGGTTATCGAAATGTTGGCCGGAGCTAAGTCAATCGGGTCGGTCAGTCAGAGAGAGTTGGAAGAAGAGGGAACCTTGTGTGCCTAAAATTTTCCCGCCATACACAGGTCAGGGTTAGGGCCTCTAGTATCACAAGCCCAGTAGAACTTGTTTTAATATAACTTTCATGAATGGAAACCAGAATAAACTGGAAACAAAATGGGTTATAACTCATCGGTATGGTTTATTTTAGAGAGCTGATTAAAGTAAACTAGAAGGTTGCAAAATCTTTTTTTATTTTTTACTTTTATGACAGGCAGTTCTGCAATGGATGCTACCTTGCAACGCTTGCGGCATTACAGAAAGCACCAGAGTTCACAATTACCAAACAAAAGCATACAATTACATCCTATACCTTCGCGCGTAATGGGTAGCCTGTAACTAAATCTGAATGTACACTTTAGCAACATTCTAGCTATTAATATAACCAAAGCGGCCTGATTACAACTGCCAATTATGATATTACCATCTGAAGCCGACAGACTTAGTCCTGCTGCTGAATAATACAAGCCCATTTCTGCTTTTGTAGTCGATATACCCAAAGAATATCGTATAATGTATCAGAATTTATTTCCTGAGGCCTCTGGTGACCAAGACTAGATCCAATGGCTGGCCATCCTCCCGTTCGAGACTGTCTACCAGCACCAGTTCCAACTGCCCTTCGTACACATTGTACCATTCCATGCCGCGTGCATAGCCCTGGGATGTCACATAAAGCGTGCCCTGAACATGCTGCACAGCAGCGTTGTGCTCCGGTTTAGCTGTAGTAGAAGTGCCAGACTCAGCATACGTAAGATTTACAATTTGCTTGCCAAATTCACATCTAGTGCCGTCAAATTCCGGCGTCTGAATATAGGTCTCGTCATCATCAAGATCAAAGGAGTCCAACATGATTTGGTCAATTCCGAGACCGGTCCACTCAACTGCTGCTGCCCGTGGGAGCCCGTTGACGCGAACAACAAACATGGGTGTCTCCACGCCACTTGTGTCCTTATACTCAGCCCAAGCCTGGCGCGCCACTGCGCCCGCAGACTCACTACTGACCACTGCTGCAATGTAAGCAAAGAATTCACCCACGCCAGAAAGCGCTCTGCGGACCCGGTGGATATGCTGCAAACTAAGAACAGCCTGGAGCGGGATATTGTCTGCGGGAACAAGGTCCATTGATGCGGGGATAAGTGGAATCTGGCCAGCAAAATGTGCTACGCCATGTGCGCGCGTGGCTTGCGAGTAGGGCCCGATATTGGCCGGGGCCCAATAACTACGGCCTTGCACATGAATGCCCGTCTTGGTTTGGCCCGGATCAATAAACGTTAGTGATAGCTGGAGTCTCATGTTGTTGATAATGTTGGATGATTCAATACAAACACGCGCAGGGGGGAGCGGTTCTGTGAAGTGCTTGTTATAAATTGCATTTACAGCCGCAAAGTCCGACATGGAACTGAGTACAAGGCTAGCGGACGTGTATTGACTCGTCGATGCAATATTATTTGTGGTTTCAAACTCCGTTAAAAGAGCAAACAGAGCGGTGGCTTCTTCCTCTATCGATTTATTTTTGAATTCACTAGGGGCCGTCAAGTTGTAAACTGCATTAGAAGATCTAGTTTGTTTGATCTCAGCTGGGCCAAACTCATTCACTGACAATGAACCAATGGAAATGCTGTCTTGTGGCTTATTAGCTTCTAACATATCGAGAATGTCTTGAAACTCGGGCTCGAGTAGCTCGGGCACTTTGATATCATCTTTCCAACCCTCTAGGTTATCAATACCAAACGCACCATCAGTCTTCTCAACAGTATCAAAATCACCAAACGTCAGATGGTAAACTTCATCCTTTGAGGATCCCACAACAGACTGAGATTGGGGTTCTAGTTTCCGTGTGAATAGCGGTGAATCGACCACCAGCGTCTCGTACTCTCCGCCCTCGCCGCACAAGTGCAACCCAAACATTCGATTCATCTTGACAAGTTCTGCTCGGATCTCGCCAAGACTTTTACCTAGATGGCGTACTCCGAGGCCATATGCAGCAGTTTTGATGATGCGTGCATCAACGCCCGAAGCAATAATCTCATCAAGAAGCTCTGCTTGCGAACGCTCCCACAGATATGCCAGTGATGTTAGGCCTAACCGCTGACAAACATTCTCAACGCGGGTTCGTTGGTAAGTAGACAAAATTGCTCCCACCGAGACACCCTGTACGTCTGGATGCTCTCGCAGCACGTCCTGCAGCAGCTCGAACAGATCCTCTGTCTCGTCCGACTTTTCCGTTGGCTTGTAATCGAGACTTTGTATCGCCGAGGTGCCCTTAATTGCACGCCGGTACATTGGCACATTACTGCCATCTGCACGGCCCATGCACTCACTATACTTGCTTAGCGCCGTATAGCCGACAGTTTGGTACATGAATGAATCCATTTCATCGGATGCGGAATCGACCGGCGGGTGTAAATTGGCCATAGCAACAATTTCATGGCCCTGAATGACACAATGCAACATATTATAAGTGGAGTCCTTACCACCACTAACCAATGCAACTACCTTCATTTTCTTTTGAGTTTTATAATGTATCGAAGGTGAAATTCTTGGTTCAAAAGGAATAATATATAATAAGAAACTCTTAGCTATCAATGATATATTTCCGAAATTTTTTATTTTCAGATCACGTGCAAAGGTTTGTACAACCTAAAGCTTGTGACTTAGGATGATATACTCCAGTGACCCTCCAAAAGTCTCCTTCCCCGGACTTTCCAGTAATGATTTTGGTGAGCAACTTGCAAAGCTTGACTGTGTTATGGATTTTAACCCTGGTACAATCATAATATCTTAGCGGACCTACCATATGTTTCGGTTTTGTTTCCCTAGATATCACGGTTCTACTACGTCATGCGCATTTAAAAGGAAAAGGAATGGAAGTACATGTATCATCCACTTGTAATCTGATAATTTATATACTTTTTAGATGCTCGTAATTCATTGATAATAATAGAAAGTATATATTTTTAATAGAAAAAAATACGATTTAGTTTCTGAGTAGAACACTCGCTTAGACACCAAAAGACAGAAAGACCGGGCGTTCATTAGCAAAGTCGCGGACACAAACGCGCCAATATACATAACTCCAAACAATCTTGGTCCACTGCTCGTAAGCCCAACCGTGTGCGCTAATGGCCATTGGATAGTGTAGACCGGTTTATTCACTCATTTGATTACGGTTGGTTTTCAAGCTTTCACATGAGTACACCCAGATTCTTTCAACATGCAAGAAACAGTATCTGTGGAAACCGACTTATCAAGTGCTTGGAAGATCTCTCCTATTATTATATAGGGCTCCCGCTTGACTAGGAGATGAATGAATTCCTTATAACCCTTAGTCAGGGCTTTTGGTAGTCCGGAGTGGGAATTTCTGGTCTCGTAGTAGATGTCTTGTATTTTTCAATAGTGGCATTTATTGTTGAATAAGGCAACCCCGTGGCGCGTTGAATATAAATCTTTTTCTCGCCGCCAAGATATCAGCCAACTATAACCTCACGCAGGAATGTTTTCAAATTCTTTCTGCTGGTTTTTTTGAACTTGTAGGTTCTGGAGGTGTCTGAGGCATAATTTAGGTGGTGATGGTGAAGAAGAGGTAGTATATCAGGTTGCGTATCACAGGTTGCAATGGATATATTATTTTTCCAAACTAGAAAAATTTCATACTCAAATAGGAGCAGCATAACCTAACGCAAAACAATAAGATATTTAAATACTTGACTGTCTTGCGTGAGATTATTCTGCTCTTATTTGAATATAAAAATTTGTTGGATTATTACTATATTATTATTACCTGAGGAGGTGGCCGTACACAAATCTACCGAATGAACAGGGATAAGAAACAGGACCAAGGAGGGTACTCTTCACGCTTCTATTCATGTAGCTAGCATTATTGAATATTGATTTGATGAGAATAGTATTTCTCTTCTTGACTGGCCCCATACTCACCCGATTTGAACCCTATTGAGAATGCATGATGATAATTATTCTAATACCTTAATAAGATCTATGGAACACCTTGTTAATGGTGTTTTAGAGACCAAGAGATGGCATACAACCTATTAATTTATAATAAGATATATATATATGATATTATTTATACACCATTCAGCTATTACATAATTAAATATCTTATTAAAAGATTAATATCTGCTTTTTTTGTATGATATTATACTGTTCTTAATTGAATATAATTTTTTGTTTTGGAAATTATGGAGACTTTTGAGGAGTGTCCGTAATATAAGAATAATGTTGGAGATTACAACCAACAAAACCAATAATAGATCAGATAATCAAGAAAAAAAAGTACTAAATCCCATGAATATTATTATATTTGCTATACCAATCTCTTACGCTTGTTTAGAATAATCAATTAAAAACGTTAGTTCTCCCAGATCTTTCACAGGGAGTGTGATGGGCTGACCAATAGGCTGGTCGCCTAGTGTAAATGCAACCTCTCCAAGCTCTTCGGTTCTGCCCAAAGACCGGTGCTCACGGACTTTGAAAATAATGGCCGTATCAGGGGTAGCATTGATAGAGAAAGTCTCATCAAAAGTAAACTGCTCGTCGCTGTACCGGACGCTCTTGGTTTTGTACAGCTCTTTCTCCTTTTTGTGAGCAGCCACAAAGGCCTTAACTTGCAAGGTCGGTGTGCCAGAGAATCCAGTAGCATAGGAAATGTTGATTTGACCCGCTGCACCCTGGCCAGAACTGCCATGGAAAGCAGAGGATGAAATACTCTTGGATGAGGGTGATCTCTGATGTCCAGACGAAACAGCAGAGCTAGGAGGTTCCAAATTATAAACAGAACTGGCCTCATCACTCTTACTACTGTTACTGCTACCACCAAACTTGAAGGGAGCCTTGAGCTTAGAAGTACCGCCTTTAATTCCGCCACTGACTCCTCCTAGGACCTTACCGGCACCACCAGCAACACCACCAACAATCTTTCCGGCACCACCGGAGACACCACCAACAACCTTTCCAGCACCATCAGCAACGCCACCAACAGCCCTGCCAGCACCACCGGCAACACCGCCAACCATCTGGCCAGCAGAACCAATAATTTTACCGGGAATGGCAGCACCACTAGAAAACGTCGCACCAATACCAGCAGTATCAACCTTGCGAGCGACATAAGATGGCTTGAAAAGAAGATTAACGGTAATTGTACCAGATTTGCCTTTCAGTGGCAGAGTCAAAGTTGTTGGTGTCAGAGGCTCCAAGTTAGCAAGATCAATATCAACCTCACCAAGGTAGTCATCAGAACCAGGACCCATGTCCCAATCGTAACACTCCAAAGTAAGTTTGTCGTTGATTCTCGAGAGGATCTCAGCGCTGAAGGACTCATTCCAAACAGGATTGAGAGTTTTCTTTATAATCTTAGTCTTGAAAATCTTTTGGCCATTAAGAACAACGTTAGTGTAAGGATCAGAATAACCAGATCGGTCTGCCGCAGGAACATTTTCTGCCTTGACAATTTGACCGTTCAGCAAACCCATGTTGTTGACACTCTCAGATGGATCAAGTTCCATTAACAATGGGAAATATCTCATTCGGATAGTAGCAGAAGCAACATTGTTGTTTCCGTTTTTGATAGTAACGACATAAGGCTCCTTATAAGATCTCTTTAAAAGAGCAAGGGTATCAACCTTATAAGAAGCAATAATTTCATCTTTCTTAGGCTTGTTAACCTTAGAGGTAACCTGGAAAGTGATTTGTGACCATTCCAGCTCACGAACAATAACTTCGCCGCTTTCACCAAGAGCCTGGGCCTTATTAGTGATTCGAGGAGTTGAATAGGCTGGATATACAGCATCATCGATGAAGACACGAATAAACAGATCAGTATCGTACATTCTGGCTTCCATGAATGTGATGGCAGCAATACCACTTTCATTCTTGATAAGTTCTTCCAAAGGAATATCCTGGAGACCAGCATTCAAGGTAGTGGTAGTTCGCAAAGAATGGTTGTCATCATCAGGAGCCGTAATCTCAATGGAAGGATTAGCCTGCTCCGCAACAACCCCATCAGCAGCCTTCTTTTCAGCTTCAGCAATCTTCTTCTCAGCCTCCTTGCGAAGATCTTCAGCAACATCAGGGTTGAGAACCTTAACAGAGGGAAAGAAAGAGAGAGTGTAAAGCAGGCTTCCTTTAGGGGACTTTTTATCGAGGGTAAAGCTAGACTTGCGAATTTTGGGATCAATAAACTCTCGATATTCCCCATCCTCATCCTTGGTAATAAAATCAGCAGTGTTCAGTTCAAACTGACCAAGTGACCTATCCTTGCCAAGATTCTCAGCATCCATAGCCTCGATAACAAGTCTCTGACCAGCCTTCTTTACTGGAATATAAACAACTTCATTCCAGGTAGGTGACAACGTACTAGGAATAGCCATGGTTCTTCCACGCTGAAAACCGTTGAGGAAAACTCTGATATAAGGATCAACCTTACCAATAGCCTCCAAATTGCGAAGCTCTTCACCAGCCTTCATGATATGAAGTCTAATGCTACCAATAGGTTCAAGATAATTTTTAGAAGCAGCAGCACCTTTCAGCGCAATAGGTTTCCAGGTTGCGCCTAATCGAACACGGCCGGTAGGAGTAAGGTTGAACCAGTCATTACCAGACGCAAGATTGTCAAGCAAGGTATCAAGTTTGATTTTATAGGTACCAATAACAGGATCCGTGGCCAGACCTCGAGAATCCTTGACACGAACACCAAGATTACATTTGCTTTTATCGGTAACTAAAAACTCAAAGTGATCTTCCCAGACAGGGTCGTTCGTACGCTTCAAGGAGGTAGATTGATGCAAAAGATTGCCATTCATCAAGAGATCAGAATAAGGAGACAGTTGGCCAACAAGAGACTTGGTACTATCAAGACCCTTACATTGATGGGTAATAAATTTAACAATACCAGTGTTGCTTTCAGGGGGAGGCTCAATGGTACCATCTTCAAGGACATGGTTTTTAAGAACAGGAAACCAGTGAACTTCAAACTCAAGAGTACCACTTGACTTACCACCTTTAGTTAACTCAAGGGAGATACCTTCTTGATCAGGGTTGTCTGCGAGAGACTCTAGAGGTAAAGAAGCAGTACCAATGGTTTTGTCCTTCTTGAAATCCTTGAAATGGAGAACATTAAAAGTCAAAGTCTCAGCCAGGCTGTGAACCAAAATATACTTAGTCTCATTCCATCTAGGGTTCTTAGTGGCCTTCTTGATATCAGATCTAGCAAGCTCCTCACCATTATTCAGAGAGAGTTTCAGGTAAGGATCCAAATCCTTGCCAATAGACTCGGTACCACTGAGACCACTGGCGTTAAATATAGTAACAGCAAGAACACCAATAGCAGAATCAGGTGCAGCAGCAGACATCATTTCCTCAACATTAATTTGAAAGGCGTTGGGAGCGTAAAGCATAGGACCCAGATTAGAGTTGACCATGCTTTTAATAAAGGATTCAAGACCAGGAATAATATTGATATCAAAACCAAAGGTATCACCACCAATGGGTTTTAAGACAAAGTCAATCTGAGGAGGCTCAAGAAAGGAAACATCAACAGTTTTGACAAGAGGAAATGTAGGCATGAGCTTGATGCGAACACGCATTAGACCGCTCGAACTCATATCCTCAACAAGAATGGGGAGACCCTTGGAAACAACACCCTTACCAACTCTGACACTAAGTTCAACCTTGGGGTTCTTTTTATCCTTAAGCTGACGGGCAGTCATGTCTTCAGTATCGTTGGGAGTGAAAGCAAACTTCCAGTCCATAACAATGACATCTGGATCGGTTCTGGGATAGGATCTGACACTAATCAACTGAGGAGGTTTAGTGCCGAGAGTAAACTCCTTAAGACTGAGGGACTCAATGAAACCGGGGGTAGCACCAGCGAGGACCTGGTTAGCAACTCCAATTACGGTCTCAGAAAGAACAGGCTCGTAAATAAGCCAAAATTTGACAAAGAAAGAATTAAGCCACTCAAGACTTTCAATGTCAGTGTCTAATCTCTTGAGAGCGTTCTCACGAGAAACGTCATCTGTAACATTACGTTCGATTCTTTTCACGCCATTTCTGTAAACCGTTGCAGAGAAGGCAAGGACTATGAATAGCCATCCCATACCACCACCGCATTTAGCGACTAACCAAGAAAATAGCGCGGTACCAAAAACTAGATAGGTGTTTTCAAACCAGTCGCCAATGTAACGGTCTTTGATATATGATTCCAAGAGACTGGCGCGCTCTATGAGATCGGCAGTGTCTTCAGCCGAGATTCCCTTTTTAAGATCCGGCCAACCACCAATCTTTTTCCATTCATCATTCAAAGCAAAGGATGTTCCTTGTGTTGAGGCGGACGAACGAACTGAGCGTTTCGAAGATTTTCTGTCCAAATCCGAGTGTTTTTTAGGCTAAACATATGACATATGTTAGCACGAGAAAATAGAAATGGTA
>Ga0160505_101372_pt1 | contig 11592 bp, 13 predicted proteins | sample DIDeMG_FD_108225 | JGI IMG/M metagenome (GOLD analysis project Ga0160505, IMG submission 108225) | Enriched chicken feces microbial communities from UW Madison campus, WI, USA - DID2874_E49_Stillage MG | ecosystem: Host-associated > Birds > Digestive system > Large intestine > Fecal ...
CCCCCCTATCGCGACGGCGTCGAGCGACGGTCCTGGTTCCTCCGCAGCACACAGAGATTATGGAACGCCTTTTGCTTCTGCTGCCCCCCTCCTGCCCCCACCTGCTTCCACCTCCGCTTCCAGACCCGCCATCCAACATTCTCAAAGATGTCCAGTCCCAACACGCGAGGGCCAGAGATGAAAGCATCGAAAGGCGCTGAAGACCTGCTGCGCTTCCGCCGATCCAGCATCGTGGCAACGAGGCTGACGCTCCCCCCTTTGGCGTTCGTCGCGCCCATCCTATCGTCCTCTACCCCTGATCCTTCCTTCTGCACTGCTGGCCACGACAATCTACGACCGCTCAGCGCCTCCAGACGTCAACATCGGCGCCAAAGCCAAGCCATGCAGCCAACCGCCTGCGGGTCCTAAGCTAGTCTGTGCGACCGCCAGCACGTCTTACGGTGTATACCTCTGCCTCTACCAGGGATAAGGAGTAACCCCATAATGGGCGATGAGGACATGAAGTCACGAGGCAAGGTTGCACACTGGACATGCACTCGGTTGCTCGCCACACTCGATCGTTGCACTCGTCGAAAATTGTCTAGTGTGTGTGGTGAGATTTCTCTCCCTCCCTCTCGTCTCTCGCGATTCTCCTTTGTCCGTCGCTGCAGATCGATGCAATCGCTCTCTCTCGCTCTCTCGCACGCTCTCTCGTACTCGAGTGATCCCAAAGAAGCATACCTCCCGACGCCCATTTTAAAACCGACGGACGTCTTTTAGAGATCTGCCCTCTTTCATCACGTCCATCTCAAAAATCCCATCCCACTGGTACGTTGCATCACACCAACATCGCTGCGCGCTGCACCACTCCTCGTGTATGTCGTCCAACTCTAACATCGCAGACAGGACACTTGTTTTCTGATCTGGCCTCGTTGCTTTCTCGCATTCCTCCTCGCGACACACGTTTTGCGACTCGGCGTTCCATCCTGAGGTTTCTTCCCGTAAGTACGCCATGTTTGTCCCCATTGCAGCGTCCCTCAATGTCGACGAGAGCATCGAGGCGTGCACACACCCTCTTTTCTCGCTCTCTTACTCGTCGCTCTGGTTTGCTCTCTTGCTCTCTTTCTCCTGCCGCAATCACACAGCGATGCAACGGCGCACCCCACGGACCCTCGGCTCCGCCACCATTTTGTCGCTGTCGACTGTGGCTGGAGAGTTCATCTTTCTCGCACCGAACGCCTTTGCGGACATGGCGTCCGCTCTCGGCTGAGTGGCTGGTGAAGGCAGAGGCCGGCTGCGAGATGCCGGTTGCGCTGTTGCGATGCTGGGAGGGGAGAGAGTGCATGGAATCAACATGGTTGATCGCGACTTGATACCATACCCTCCATCATCCATCACTCGAGAACATACGCTGACCCTCCTTTGGCTCCAGAAATCCATATAAACCGGCCTCTAGACGTCCGAAAGATCCCCAGACCCACCAATCACTTCTCTCTTTCGTCTTTCATCTCTCCAGCCCTCATCGCTTCCCATCTCTTCAACAAAAGAACATTCCTCGAGCTTCCCAACTCAAAACCACCCTCATCTGCATCTCCGCCACTGGATCACTTGCGCTCTTGATCACCACACCATTACTCACTCTCGAACACCAAACACCAAACACGACGGCTACATCTCTTCAAAATGGTTCGCATTCGCAAGCCCAACTTCAACAACGACAGCGACAGCGAGAACGACAACCACAACGACACCGGCAAACCCAAGGGCAACCGCAAGGGCAAGGCTCGCCCCGCCCGCAAGTCGGCGTCCTCCAGCCAGGGCAACGCGAAGCGTCTCGCTGCTGGCGTTGAGCCTCCCCCCAAGAAGAAGCGCAATGTCCGCCCTGGCAACTGCGCCAACTGTGGGTGCGATGAGGTGAGTTGTTCTCGTCGTGTGTTTAGATGGGATCGACGTGCAGAATGATTGCCGGGCCGAATGATCACGATCTTCTCCCACTTTTGCTCGTCCTTTGTGCTGATCTCTTCTAGACTGAGACCGATCTCTGGCGCACAAACCACTATCCCACCACCCACAACAACGGCATGGTCTGCAACGCCTGTGGCTTATGGGTACGTTCAACACACACTTTCTTGCATAAACTAACTCTCAACAGGCTCGCGACCACGGGTGCGCCCGCCCCAAGCACATGTGGAAGCATGTCAAGGCTCGTGTCCAGAAGCGCGAGCAGATCCAGGCGGCCAAGGCTGCCGCCGCTGCCGAGATGACCAACGGTGGTATGCAGTCCAGCGCTGAAGGCGAGTCTCCCTACCAGGTCACTTCGCCGGTCCCTTCGTCGCCCTGGACCGAGTCCTCGTCGGAGTACTCTGACCTGGCCACTCCTTCGGAGTCGCCTCGCCTCCCGGTCGCCCCTGCCCCCTCGCCCGCTGGCGAGTACTTCAACTACGACCACAAGGGTCCCAAGGCCGACGACCTCGCCGCCGCCAACACCCTTTTGTCGATGATGACTCTCAATCTTCACCAGGTAAGTGTAGCCATGTGTGTGTGTGTGCTTTGAAGGATGTGCGTGTGTTGACAATTCACAGGGCCCTCCTCCTCTTGCTCCGGCCCCCCCGTCATTCACCAACCCCTTCGGCTCGCCCAACTTTACCCAGCGCAGCCACACGTACGACGGTGACGACAACCGCGCTGCCCGTGCGCCCCGCGCCGGCCGCCGCACCAGCGACGCCGACATCCCCAGCTGCCACCTTTTCCAGATGGCCCCGCACACTCTGTACATCCCCTCGTGGATGTCCAACCAGCGCCTTCCGCCTGTCACTCCCACTACTCCCAACGGCGCGTACTATGGTCGCCGCCACTCGTACCCCACCACTCCTACGCAGACCACTCCGACTGGTCCTCGCCACATTGTTCGCCCCTCCCTCGAGAACATTGTGCAGCACGACAACTACTACGACCGGCGCGGCTCGCAGCCCTCGCCTCCGAGCTACTCTTCCTCGATGTACACCTCTGCTCCGTACATCGGCAACGGCGCCGTCCACAATAACCCCCTCCCCAACCGCCGTCACTACTGAACCATCTTCCACGGCAAGCGCCCAAGAAACCACCAACATCCCACGTTCCTTACTTGTATGTACACAAAAATCGACAAAAGGCACCTCATCAACCTGTCACTCCTTTGTTCCTTTTCCGCACATGTTGTACTCCGCAAAGGAGAAAAAAGCAACCTAGATGGACGGTACCCGCGCCGTGCTCTGTACGCTGCACGCTGTACTCTTATCCATCCCTTGCCCATAGAATATCAGTCCCTGTCTCCATCTGTGTCGCTACAATCGACGAATGCATCTGTGTTATAGACGTATCTCATTCAAAATGTTGGCGGGCATATGGTGGCGATACCCACGGGGAAAAGAAGCATGGGACAGTGAATCATTGGAGACAGCCGGCGCCTACTGATATCCATATCCATTCCCATTCCCATATTGTCATTATTCCAAGATCAGGAAGCTGGACGTGGCGTTTATCAGATCAGGTGCCCGAGAAAGTTGTGGCTGAAGTGGTACTCCACCAGCAAAGGCAATCCGCCGAGCCGGCGGCAACGGACTAGTGGCACATCCCTTTGCAGTGTGACTCAGCAACAGTAACAGCAACGGCGAAACGCGTCCACCTGAAATGCCGCCGAGGCGGACCACGAACACTATGCAATCGCCAAAGGAAGAAGAAAGGAAGCATGAGATGGAATAATGAACGCCCGAAGCTGCGCCCAGGTACGGTGCCAACGCCATGAGGCACAAATGAAAGTACAAAGTCGGAAGAACAGGAGGCACAAAATGAAGAAGTACAGGAAGGCTCGGAAAAGGGAGCCTGCCTGGAGAGTTGGACGACGGCGCACGGATCTCCAGAGCTCTGTTCCACCGCGATTCCTCCACATGAAGAAAGGGGGTGGTGTGACCCGTTCATGAGCAGGAAGGATAAAGAAAGGAGGTTGTCCCTCGCGTCTATTGTATCCTCGATCGGGAAAACAGTTTCATCTCTGGGCTTTTGCGCCGTCATACCGCGATCGGGTCTACCATCTCGTCTCATGCCATGTTCTCGAAGAACAATAGAACAACACGGATGTTGCGCGGCCAATTTTCGGCAAGATGCGGACAATAAGATGGAGGTCTGGGCGTGATGTGGTCACGAGGTACGATGGTAAGGCGTGAGATGCGATGAGGTGAGATGAGACGAGAAGGGGCGTCGCGATGGTCCAGATGCCAGCGACGGTGAGATTCTACAGAAGTTTTCATGTCTCGGGCACCAGATTCCCATCGCTACCTCGAACTTTCGATTAGGTGGGGCGCTCGAGCGTGTCCTTGCACGACCATGACTCACTCGGAAGCAACCTGACGACTCCGAACTCCGAGTGTGTGGAGGGCGCAAGATTCTATTTGGTCTGTTCTCAAAATATCCCAAGGCCGCGTCCACTGCTCGGAACGAGCATTAGGACGATACGCGAGCACGGCATGAGGACAAGTCCAAAGAGATGGTGGCAGGGTGCACGCGACGCGGCGCTCTGTCACCTGCTCGTTCCGAACGTAAATCCAGCACGAGTCCCATATGGGAACTAGGATAATGACTGGGCCGCCGCCGCATTCCAGAAAGGTTGGGGAGCGATCGAAAGGAGGATCTCAGCGGTCGCTTGCCGAGTTCGGCAGGGTCGCTAGTGAGGCACTGTATGAGATTGGGGTGCCCAGTGTTCCTTTGTCGCGAGTGGAACCTCCACGCCATTCCTTTCTGCCTTGTCTTCTTGGCCCTCGCGAGTAACGCGGTGACGCCCGGAGAAACATCGTAAGAGTGGCACTCATGGAATGTAATGTACTTCTGCACGTGACCACCATCGTTTGCGGACGATGAGACGAGGCGCTGGAATACGACCAACCCCTGTTCCGTCCTACACCATCCCTCTACAGGCGCGATTTGCTTACTTCTTCATTCGCCGAGGACGCAGGTCACGACCGGTGAACCCAGGCGTTGTAGTTACGGCGCGATCTGGGAGGTATTCCGGACAAAAGGAGATCGTGTGGGGCCTCCAGGCCTCAAGAGATCATAAGTTCTTCTGGTGCGCGACTCCAATATTCATGGCATCTGACGATGCTGGGACAGCCACACTAGGAAGCGCCATAATGAAGATCTGTGTGCGTCCATTAAGTTATTCTAGGCAGACGAGAAGGAGGTCGTGTGCGGCCGCCACATCGAACCGCGACCATTGCCTTCTCAAGCGCCACTCCAGTATTCATTATTTGACAATGTTGATGCTGTCAGCCACTGGGAAGGCCACTACGAGTTCTGGTCCACATAGCCGACACGGATACCAGTGCTGGAACGACTCAGCTCTGACGAACCTGTCACGCTATGCTGTACGTCTCACACCGATGTAGCCTGTAGTGCTCAGCGGAGAGGTCAGTTGGGATGTATCCGGGTCAGGTCAGGTTGGCGCCAGCAGCTGGTAAATCATGAACATCGGAACGGTCCAATCACAATGTTACAATGCTACATTGGCCCTGCCGGCAGAGTGAATACCTCACCAACACCTTGTTATTCATTCCACAACGTTTGCGCGACGTGAACATGCATCTTTGTCAACTCGCTTGTCTGAAATAGACAGTAGTGAGTGAGGAGTCACGAACCTATCATCCCGGTGGAAGGTGAAGCACCAGCAGCGCCCCCAGCTTGAAGAAACCTGGCTGTGTTAAGGCTGTAGGTATCAAATGCCCTGGCACTCCACAAACGAGCGGACCCCAAACCCAGGTTCAGGTTCAGTCAATGGGCCAAGCTGAAGTACCGTGTCTCCAAAAGTGGCGCTCCCCCAACCTCCGAACTCCGGCCGCTGGGCCGCCGAGTTTCCCCCGCGCGGCCCCGCTCTTCCCCGCTTCCTTCTTCCTCCCTCGACCTCCTCTAAAAAGGTGGCTTGGGAGGAACCTAATCCTCTCTTGACGAGAGTGGGATTCGAACCCACGTCCGAAGACTGCGGAGATGCTCGGTGCACCTTAACACAGCGCCTTAGACCGCTCGGCCATCTCGCCGGTGACCAACCCTTCGGAGGTGGCGGGCACGCGTGTGGCGGTGGCGAGGGGCCAGTTTTGGCGTTTTTAGCCGTTCAAGTTGTTGTGGATATGCGGGAGATGTAGGAGAGTCTGGATATTGGTTCCGGGGTCTCGTCGCGGGTCGGAATCGCTTTCGGATAGAGTTGAGTGTGGCACTCATCTTGGGCTGGTCTCGGAGCAGAAAAACAAAGTGTGCTCCGAAGACCGTGTGCGTCTCCGAGGCCGTCGCTGACGTTTGGCGGGGTCGAACCGCCGACCTTATGCGTATCAGACCGCCGTCAATGGTCTGGGGACCAATGGCGGCGAGGGGCGTCTGTTAAGCATACGCTCTAACCAACTGAGCTAAATCGCCGCGGACGAGTGTGGATCGGGGCGCACCTCCGTCAGCTCAGTCCCGGTCTCCGTGTCCGTCTCTGTCTCTTCCTTCTTTTCCGGTCTCTGGGTCTACATGATCTCCTCAGAGGGTGAAAGGGGACGACACAGACTGATATACCAGCGAAGAAGCCACATTCAATGTCAAGGACGGTCCTTGACGTAGCGACGAAGGCTCCCGTGTGATGAGAAAGTGAGGATATCGCTGGGGGTCGTTGTGAAGATAACAAGAGGGTGGTCAAAGGGTGGCTGGTGTCGGGCGAGGCTGAGCGATTTGACATGGGGTCACAGAACGGGAGCGGTCGTAGTAGACCTGGAATGACGACGGAGAGGCTTAGAGGAGAGAAGAGGGAGGCCAAGCGCGGTGACGGGCGCTGGATGAGGTCCCGAGGTAGTGATAGTAGAAGGGAGGTTAGACGTATGAAATGGGAGAGAAGAATTCGTAGGTAAGGTAGCAGATGAGAGGACGGCGCCCAGCAAAGAGCACGTGGAAAAGGTCAGAATATGGGTCAGGAAGAACAGTTTGGGAGACCATATGAAAAAAAAAACAATGTCGCCAGTTAGGACGTTAGTACACAAAGGGACGACGCGTTCGTTCTCGATCTACCGCGGCTGCGCATCCTGTCGACCCGAACGGCGTAAGCAGGAGGGTCGTAGTGAAGAACATCCTCCAGAAGGATGTAAATAAGTCAGACCGTCCCACACATCAACATCATCAAATCAGTCGCACATAACTATGCACTCCTATCCCTTGCCAATGCAATGCAATACAATCCCACACCCTCGGCCCCTCTCGTATCTATCCCGTCATGTCGCGCTTGCGTCCACGGAGGCGCACTGTCATGAGCTTGTTTCAGGATGTCAAAACTCACCCTCCTTGAGCTTCAGCTCTATGGGCTTCCACTTCTTGTCTCCCAGCCCGGCGGCATACGCCTCGAGCACCTGATGTCAGCTCATTGGCTCACAGAAGCTGCACATACCCCTGCATAGAGGTTCTCGCTCGCGGGGTGAGTAGACGCAAATGCGCGCTCGAGGACATAGAGGTCGACGGCGTAGTGTTCCGGCATGGTGGCTGTCGACGCGAGTCCAAAGTCGATCATGACCTTGTGTGAGTTCAGCAACCTGATGTAAACTCACAATCTCGTACGGCTCAGCCGCGTTGGGCGTGAGCCGGACCATCATGTTCGACGTGGTGAGATCGCCGTGAATGATGCCCGTGGCATGGAGACGCGCGAGAGCCGCGCCAATCGCTACCATGAGCGCCTCGACAGTGACACCGATAGCCTGCAGCGCCCGCATGCCCTCCGGGACGGTATTCCCGGCTTCCTCACGCGCCTTATCCGCCGCCGCGACGGCGTCCGCAACCGTCGCGCCGGCCTCCTGCTCCACCTCCTCGTAGTCTTCAACCTCCATCTCGCCCTCGGCCCCGCCACCAAGCACCTCGCGGACACTCCATCCCTCGACGCGCTCCATGCCGAGCACGCCGGCCGGCTCGTCGACCCATAGCACGCGCGGCACGACGACGCCGGCGCGCTGCGCCCGCGCGAGGGCACGGGCCTCGAACTGCAGTCGCGTGCGTGTCAGAGACGCATCGAGCGTCGGGTGCCGGTACGTCTTGGGGAAGCGGTGCTTGAGGATCACGGGGATGGGTGCCGGCGTGGACGAGGAGGCGTGCGCGTTGTCCGGCCAGAAGATCTTGGGTTGCGGGAGGAGCGAGGAGAGAGAGTAGACGCGGCCCTCGGCGCCTTGCTTGATTAGCTCCCCTGTCGGTAGGAGCTGGAGCGACGGGGAGGTGTACTCGTAGGTCATTGTAAAAGTAGTGTCGGGTTGATGAGGAGCTGGCAAGAGTCGGAAATGAGCCAAACGTCACTGCTCATGCTGCTCACTTGCAGAATCGAAATGTGGAGGAAGTGAGGCGAGTGAGGCTGTCAGTCACGTGGTCATGCGCCTGGCATCGGAGATCGTGCCATGTCCGCAAAGCTGGGACCTGAATGTAAACAAACACTCGAGGTGGAGGTCAGTCGCGATCGGTCGCCTTTGTCCATGTGTTCTTCTCATGTGTTCTTCTTCGAGCGTTTGTACGTCGCGATACGAGCCACAGTAGATTCCACTGCAAGGCATCGCCCTGATCCACTTTGAAGCACCGATGTAGCCTGCGTGCCTTCATATCTGGTGGTTCGGAGTGCCTTCATAGACGGGTGGCTCGTAAGGGTGGTTCAGCACTCCCAAGAGGTCTAACGGCCGCCCCCTTGTCTCTTCGGTGCATCCATGTCTGACACCTCGCCTCTCACGACCTGCCAACGGCCTCTCGCTACCCCAAATGCCAAGGAGTTAGAGGGATGCCCAATCAATTGGCAACTGTCCCTACATCTCCCATTTTACCTGGCAAGCTAGCCAATCTCGACCATGGCCGAAATGGCGGGTTGTCCGAAAGTGGACTAACGACAGTTCATCAACGCCTCTCCGACACCTGAAAGCTGAAGGCTCGCAGCGTATTCCTCATGCCCTTCAATGAAATATGTACCGCCATCCCGGAAGACCCGGCATGGCTTGGTCCTTTGGCGCCTCGGGTGAATAGAGCATCTGTCGCCGATTAGCCCAAATGGGAGATGCAGATGTGGGCGCAGGGGAGAGCAGGAGTAATACACGAGTGCTCCACTGATGATATGCAGAAGCAACGGCCAGTAGTGAGACCTCGTTTTGTTCTTCGACCCTTGTTGCCGAACACCCATTGGCTAAGTGTGGATTGTGAAATGGCGACTGATTTTTAATAGGTGCGAGGAGCGCCAGTGGCGTCTTCAGGGGTCCACCACTCGACCCATCCACCAAGACATTTCAGAACAATGATGACAGACATTAAGATCTCTCTCGCAGTCGTTCCCTGATGGACGTGCGGTATTCGGTAGCAAATGATGCACTGGAACTGGTACCGCGAGCAAAGATTGTTCCTCGGTCGCAAGCTAAAGACTGTCGGAAGGGTCCGAAAGCGCGCCAATGCTCATTTACCAGGGTTAGCGCCATTCCTAACTGAATAGTCGGGGTCACCCACGCCGCTGACGCCAGCAACTGCAGAGGACCTGCCGGACTCATATCGGGGGCGAAGGAGGGGATGGATGGAGGCAGTCTAACAGGCCTGGTCTTCGGCCTCGCGCCTGATGGTACAGTTTCTTGGCCACTGTGTGTCTTGGCAGATTGCAGACGACGTACCCTCGCCTCGCACCATTTCTTCTTCTTCTCCTTTCTCTGCATCTTCTCTTTCTTCTTTCTTTATCACCATCACTCTTGTGCAATTTCTTGTCACCCCCCGCATCAAGCCCGGCGCTTGATCACGACCTTGACGGTCTCCACACACATCCTCGACCTAGACGGTCTCCGCGGTAACCTCTAATCGTAACGTGTCGGTAGTCTACTCCTACCACCACCCCATCCCTCCTACTCTTATCTTCCAATGGCGCCGGCTGCCAACCTCCTCGTCACGGCGCTCGCGCTGGCCGCGAGCGCAGACGCCTTCCCTACACCCAACCTGGAGCCGTTCAAGACGTTCCTGAAGCGGTACTATGGCGACTCGAACGGCCTCACGCGCCCCCCGCCGCTGATGGATAAGCGCGGGCTGCTCCCAAGCGGGTGGAGCTACGCGGGCTGTGGCACCGAGTCGCACTTCCAGCGCCTGCTTCAGGGCTTCTCGTTCCGGTCGAAAGTCAACACGCCGACAATGTGCATGAACGAATGCGCGAAACGCGGCTTCACGATCGCTGGCACCGAGTTCGCCGACGAATGCTACTGCGGTAACGCGTTCACTGGCTCCGGGGGCGTCGTTGTGCCTGATTCCTTCTGCGCCATGCCGTGTGCCGGTGACCACGGCGAAAAGTGCGGTTCGGCATGGTACCTCTCCCTCTACACGTACAATGTGACTGCCGGCGAGCTGTACTGTAGCAGCGGCACCAAGACGGCTACGGTCGAGACGCCGAAGGCGACACCCACGACGGCGACTACTGCCCAGACGACAAAGGCTCCAGCCACGACCCCGACAACCACAACCGCGACGTCTCAGCCGACCACCACTGCGGTCCACCGATGGTCTCCCCTGGGCTGTGCCCTCGACAACGTTAACGGCGTCCGCGTGCTGAGCGGCTTCAACCAGTTGAACGTCCCCGATATGACCCCCGAAGCGTGCCAGAAGACATGCGCGGCGAAGGGTTTCTCGTACGCTGGCGTCGAGGACGGGGACGAGTGCTGGTGCGGCTCGTCGCTTGCTGGAACGGTTAAGTGGGACTCGAGTCTCTGCCAGAAGCCTTGTGCTGGTATCTCGGGCACCACTTGCGGCGGCTTGTGGGCACTCCAAGTGTATGAGCTTTCCAACTCGGCTGGGTCGGTCACGAAGACTCCTGCTGTGCCCACTACCATTCTCACAGCGACCCCGCACCCTGATACGACTACCACCAACAATGCGCCGCCGACAATGACCACCAGGTCGATCCCCCAGTCGCAGGAGCAGCACTACGTGTGGGCACACTACATGGTCGGTAACACTTTCACGTACTTCGAAAGCGACTGGGCGGACGACATTGCCAAGGCCAAGGCCCAAGGCATCGACGGTTTCGCGCTCAATGTGGGATCCGAGTTCTGGGAACCGAACCGCGTTCAAGCTGCGTACCGCGCTGCCGAGGCCGCTGGCGACTTCAAGCTCTTCCTCTCGCTCGACATGACATCGCTCGGCTGCGGATCAACCCCAGATGCGAACGACCTCGTCAGCCTCGTTCAATCTGTCGCCTCCAGCCCCGCCCAGGCGAGGATCAACGGCAAGGTGCTCGTCTCCACCTTCGCTGGCGAGCAGTGCACTTTCGGCACTGGTTCCGTGACGGCATGGAAGACGCTCTTCAAGGACCGCCTCGCTGGTGCTGGTCTCCCCGTCGATTTCATGCCCGCCTTCTTCGTGGACCCCACCTCATTTGCGTCGTACGACTGGATCGACGGCTACATGAGCTGGAACGGCGCGTGGCCCATGGGCGACTACTCCATCGAGACTAACTCGCTCGACGCCAAGTACGTGTCCGCGGTCGGCTCCTCCAAGGCGTACATGACGACTGTTTCGCCCTTCTTCTTCACCCACTTTGGCAAGGCGACCTGGAACAAGAACTGGATTTACCGTTCCGACGAC
>Ga0160505_101373_pt1 | contig 11575 bp, 6 predicted proteins | sample DIDeMG_FD_108225 | JGI IMG/M metagenome (GOLD analysis project Ga0160505, IMG submission 108225) | Enriched chicken feces microbial communities from UW Madison campus, WI, USA - DID2874_E49_Stillage MG | ecosystem: Host-associated > Birds > Digestive system > Large intestine > Fecal ...
AACGACTGGACAAATATTTTTAAAAAAAAAAAAAAAAAAAAAAAAAAAAAAAATACATTTCTAGTCTATATACATACCCCAAAGCTGGTATCTGCCTAGGGCTTCTCCATATCTTTGGACCCCCTAAGAATAACGATAAAACCTTTTTGTCCAAATCAAGGTAAGAATGATCTATAAAAGTCATTTGAAATAACAGCTTCAAGCTCTACTAATGATCCTCATAACTGTGTCGCATAGGTGAAAAGTAATAAATAACAATATACTTGAAATTTTCAATTTGATCAGTGAATGATTTAACGACATTGTTTTGGGGTCTTTAATGTATAAAAATTTGTTTTATTCAAAACAAGTTTGATTTGCTACTATTCTCACATTTTCTCTCCTTTAACCAAGCTTATGAGCCAGTTACTCTGGGATTTTATAACATGACCTTTTCTTTTTTTTTCTTTTTTTTTTAATCCATCTTCACAGCTTGACCTTTTTTTTGTTTTTTTTCTTGCACGATAGAAGCCAAGTAAAATGATTTTTTAAATTGAATATTTATTCGTTACAAGCTTCTTTTTTCTTTTTTTTTTCCTTGGCTAGTAAAATACAAAATTAGTGCAAAAAAATTAATTGTAATGCTTTTATGAGCAATTACTAAGTTGAGCCTTCTGCTTCATAGTCTTTTTTGAGATTTTTTGTTAGTGTACACAATATCTGACTAGCAACAGTGCCCTGAATTTAATATGCACCGTTATGAAAAGAAGGTTGAACCGTTGAATTTTCTCATGCCAGGAACTAACTCCGCAACTGTTTCTTGTTGAAGGCTCCGGCATAATAAAATCTGATAATCAACTCAAAAAAGCTTCCCAAATGTCTCTAGATCCCTTGATGAGCCTAGACCGTTTGTTTTATGAGAAGTTTTAAATAGCTCATTGATTCTCCATGAACTTTATTGCATCTTTAATTTATGAGATGCTACAGATTTTGAAATAAAGCTGTATTTATTTTATATACTATACTATTTCTTATTAACTTCATTTAATTCTTTAAATTTTTATGCTGAAATTGAAAGACTAGATTAACTTATGCAATATCACCTCTGATAAACGTGTGAATTTGAAGAATCGATATCACATATGCTTGTACTTTTGGTCTCGAAAAGTCCTATTGACTGTATAGTGTGGGCCACCATCGAGGTCTATTAGAAATTGGTTCAGAAATCGACCATTTATCTTGGTAGTTTTGTGAGTACACAAAGAAATCATCAAAAAGAACCAAACTTTGAGAAACTCCAGTGTCTCTATTCAACCTTTAATCATCTAGCATGGAGGGCTGTAACCAATGTTCTATAGAGTTTGTAGCATATAGAAATTAATGAAAATATGACAATATTCAAGGAAATCAAAGTAGTTGTTAAAATATGATTCAAGGTCTACATATGATATTATGGTAATAGCCAGCATATTTATGTACATGACAATGATATACAATGCCCATCTTGAAATAAACCAGCGGACAATAATATCCACAAAATCAGGGTTCTTACAATTCTAGTGATCAGTCTCCAACAACTCTAGTTTTCAATGGGCTTTAAAGCCAAAAATATTTAATACATATATAAAAATACAAAGGAATCTCATCAGGTTTAACTCTATGCAATTCTTGATATTTACTGACCAAATACAATGTGTTTTCAGATTTTATAGAGAAAGTGAGGAAATTATGAAAAATTAATAAGTTCTATTGTATATTATTCCATGTTCTTATGACACGAAATTCGAAACATTAAAACGTTAAGGTTTGGGTTGGGCAGTTTTGTGTTACAGCAGATCTTAAACATGGTCCATTTGAAAATATGGCCAAGTAGCTCTTTTCTCATCACACTTAAATGGTTGTACAGCTTCTTTTGATCATAGTCTTATGAATCTTGAGAGTATTCCAGTCTGCAACTTTCAATGTTTTTAATATCAGTCCTTCATTCTTTGTTTGCATAGTACTCTTTAACAAAAAGTGGCTGTCTAATGGTTATATTTGTAAAAAAAAATTAAACCAGAATACAAAGCAGGTTGTCAATGTAAAGGGTTTAACGAATCCTAATGAATATAGGACACACTAGCTGTAGTCCTAACTCTCAACATGTTAATAATAAATAGAGTTCTGGACGAAAAATAGAAATCTCCTTACACAAAATTACATTAAAAACAACAATGTAAACGTCGTGCTAGTGCTCTGGAACCTCGGAATTTGATGTGTTCGGATGCTTGTGAAAAAAGTCTCACGCAATGGACAAAGCATATAACCTGAAGTTTTAATTTTAATTCTTTACTTGCAAGGTTTTGGAAATTGTCAGCCTTGATTGAAAAGATTACTCAACTCATTTAAGAATTGGTTTAAAACACTCTGTAGTTCTTGAATACACATATTCACCGTAGCTTTTATTTGAAAAGGATAAATATTATAATATATAATATTTTTATTCTTTTACTATACATAGTACTAATGAGTGTTTATCAATATATTTTGTAAAATAAATATAGTCAAATTAGTGGTGAGCTAGCTCAACTGGTATGTTTGGAGGTGCAGATATTCTACTATAACTTCGTAGCCGTATTACATCTGCCGTAATTTAATTACTAGCCTCCAGAGTTCTTTAGTTAATTAAATGTTTTATTAATAATTAAATCTTATCTTCAAAACGGACATACCTGGACAGGAGCTCTAATATCAGAAGGTTCATGTCTATTCATGTACCCATATATTTACTGAATAATTATCTTACAAGCACTTTTTTCTTACTCTCTAACTACAGTATATTTTAAATACCAAATTTTATAACTACATACAAAGCAATAGATACAATTACAGCTGACCACTTGATTTTTGCTCTCTAAGTTTATAATTGATTGTCATAGCCACCTAGTACGCTCAACGAGCTTTTACCAATTTGATGGTGTATTTTGCTAATGTTTGTTTGTAGCCATGTTGAATGTAAATTGACATCATATTTTAACAACTGGTCATGATTATGAGTATTTGACATTAGATTTTCAGTGGTTATTAACTATAACATTTCACCTCACAGTAAGGTAGACTTGTATGATCAATTGGATATCGTCGTCCTGGCTATTTATTATATATGTGGGCTCTAGAAACTTCAGGTGTTCAAGCCTGCACCTAATAAAAGTGGGTCGACAGCAGCTCGAGGAAAATAATAAAAGCTATTCACATTTAATAAAACCATGGGCTTATTTTTCTATTGAGTGAATAAATATGATGCTCTACGGTTTACTAGGATTTCCCCGTTGGCCCTAATGAGGAAGTTCTAACATGGATCAAATTATTGTTTTATACCAGAATATCTCAAAAATAGTTTTCAATATTCGAGTTTCATCTTTACTGCGAACATTTTTAAAAAGGTCATTTTTCAAAACTTTGCAAGTGATACATTTAAATAAAATCAAGTATCAGCAGCCATAAAGTTTAATCTTCTCAAGTGTCGATAACTAGTTGTCGTTTTTTTTTTCTTGTACTTGCGGTTGTCTATTCAGTCAAGCCAGGCATATCCAAATAATATGGTGAAATTCCAGTGTGAATAATGCTAAACTCAAAAAGCCGAGGAGAACAGTGCTACAACCGGCACTGCACATCCGCCAAAGCGCATACCTCAAGCTCGACTGTATTTCATGAGGAAAATAATACTCAGTCTGCCATTTCTATAATTTTGTCAAATATATGTGCAGTATGCAGTTGGTTAAATAATATCAAATGTACAAATGTAGAACGCTAAAAGCACCCTATTAGCTTAATCGGTAAAGCATCCTGCCTATGCGAATAAATACGATCTATGTACTACATTTTTGGGCACTTGAAGTATCCAACTCTGTTTTTTACTAATCTTGCTGACTTTGTGATTATATGCTTGGTCCCGAGAAAATATCGTAAACGATGTCTAATATCAGGCAGCTGCGTGAATAAAATTTGTGCTTTCTATTCTGCAAAAAAAAAACTTACTATTCATGTCTCTTGGACATCTTTGAAAACTGGTGTGTAAGTCAGGTAAACCACGTCTTGGGTACATCTTCTTAGTCAATCAAAAACCTATCTTTGATAGCAAAAGATTTGTTTTCAAAAAATAATAATAAAAGCACATGTGGTGGCTTTACACACTGCGTATGCAAATAACATGTATACGATTAAACTGGCATTTTTATACATGAACAGTGATATAAAGTATCAGGATGTTTTGAATAATTATTATTTACTTTTTGCTATCTTTAAGACTTCTAATGGTAACTGAAAAATATTCATATTCACATGAGAATGTCTTCATAGAAATATTCCTAGATGGCCGAAGTGGTTTCAAAGTACTTTATTTTGAGCAGGAGTATAGTAATTACAATGTTCATGTTTAGAAAAAATGGTAAAAAGTTTTTCAGCTTTTCAGGTTGCTGGAGTTTGTACTAACATAACGTTTGTTGCCATAAGAACGTTCAAATTTAAGAAGTCTTTCAAATGCTATCATGACCTTTCTGAAAAGTAACTGTAACTATACAAACCGTCGGAATTTCAGCTCAATCCAATATTACCCTCTTTAATACGCGTGAAATGTGCTATCCTGCCAGCTTAGTTGAAATAAGTCTTTCAGTGCTCAATGCCTTGTTTTGGATTTGGTCTTGGTATTGTAATATTAAAATGACAAGCATTAGATATGTATATACAATCAAATAAATCTATTAGTTTTGCTAACTTAGGTTTCTATTATAAAGTCCACAACAACATTAATACAAATTCTAAGAGATTTACACTCTTAGGCCTAGATTGCCTCATACTTGCGTTTCATATTGCTTTACTGCAGAAGGTTTTATAAATACTTTTTAGGATAGAGAAGGAACTAGCAATTTTGTCCATCCTTTTAAATCAGAATATAGTTGAATAGATGATTAATTTTAAGAAAGCCTGTCTACACAAGCTTTGCAAATTTTTGCTTAATCAAATTACAAGAATAATGTCAGACTTATGAAAAGGAAATTGTTAAATTTTGAACCTAAATGTATCTAATACCAGTACATTATAGCAAGCGGTTTCTTTATATTCTCGATTCTACTTGAGCTATATTACTTTATAGACTTTTTAAGGTTGAGTAATAACATCAAAAGTTCTATAATCACTTCATGACTTTTGATATTAAAGTATTATTAAGAGCTACCAATGAGAGTATTATGAATGACCCCTCAAAGATTTTCAGTCATTTAAAACTATGACAGATTATAAATTATAAAAAGATTTAAAATACCAAAATATCAAACACAATTATTGTTGTATGAGAGCCCCTAAGTGATGTGAACTCAAGGTATTCTATTTTCTCGTTATTATTCAACGTAACAATCTCCAATACTAAGTTTTCGTTACGCTGGATGATCCGTGTTTTTCCACAACTTATTCAAAAGTTTGGATTGAAATTAAATTCAAAATATTGAATACTGTAGCTGCTAAAAAGATTATTGGTTTCAATTTATATTGTCTGTTTTGATCAGCTTTTTCTTTTGTTCTTTTACTGGATCCCCTCGCTTTGCACTTCAAGTCCCTTCGCTGTAGGTATGTGATAAAACTAGGTTTTTTAACCTCTACCATACAGCAGTGTATGAAAAAAATGATAGTCAACTTGTAAGAGTCTTTTGAGGGATAACTTTTATGGCGAGTTAGAGTGTTAACACTTGCATAGTTACTACAGGATCCCTCTATTATAGTATTCATTTTTTTACTTTCATTAATACACTACTGGCGGCAAAAAATCTTTTTTTTAATTTTGGCAAGAGTCTTTGAAACTCAATTGTATTGCAAGTTTACATTTCTTAAATATCTGGAAGTTGGAGGTTTGATAAAAGAGCATTATTTACCATAACTTATTGTATACGCCATACATACTATAATAAAAGTAAGCTAGTGTTTAACGATGCGGCTGGTTGTTATGGGAGACAGTCATAATATCATTGAGTCATTTGAAGGTAAACTCGGGGTCTCCGAGTTTGCTATCCTGTGTATCAATCGATGAAATATAATGGTATAATTGTACAAAGACAGTTGTTGTGAGTCAGGTTTATTCTTGGCTGTTGTAGAAGCAAGTTCTTAAAGTACTAGATCCTCCCAAGCCTATAATAAATGAAAATGACTGTGAACTCTGTAGCACCGTAGAAAAATCTGGCTTGAGTAGTACACGATTTTTTGGGTATCATAACTCAGTCACATCTAGTGTGTTGTGACCCTTTCTAACATCTATAATCAGTCTTCCTATTAGAATCCTTCTTCATTTCCAGGAAGTAAGATTTCAATAGCAGCGACTGGACTTTAATTTTTTATTTTATTTTAATTGCAACGTTATTTTGTTGAAATGTTTGTATAGAAAGTAGAAACAAATAACGGTTGAATTATTTTAGTAAGGGACTACTTGTATAGATGGCCTTTATAATCAAAAAGCGGAGTCATCAGCCAATTACGCCATCTTAAATAATCCGCTGACCCATTACATAGCCGCCAGCTAATCACCCTGAACCCTAGGTGTTGGCCATTTTAGAAGCACTAAAGGCATTTAAAGCTCCATATTAACATGCTGTTTAGCTATTGAAGACACAGTCAGAAGCGTTTACCACCTAAATTTTTTAAATGGGTTTGTATCTACACTGAAGATAATCCTACCTGTTTTTCTTGAAAGAATATGAAACGGCTTTCAATTTAGCAAAACGAAGTTAATTATTTCTACGCTTTCAGCACATCTCAATAGTAAAATTGATCTCTTTTTTTTTATCAATTTTTTATATGAAGCAGAAGATCACGAGGGAATAACCTCCTCTTGTCATCTATTATCTTTGTGAGTTCAGCTAACTTGCTAATAATTAACCGTTATGACTGGGTTTAAATAATTCGGAACGGAGTGCCTTTTATGGAATTTTATTTGACCACAACTATCAAGACCTTGTAACAGTCAGTACGAGATATTATTCATATTAGAAAACAAAACAAGTCTATACGCTCGTTATCACTCGGTTTCTCGTCCTCAAAGACATATTTTTCAATAGTAGCTTTTAAGCTTTGCAAGATTTAAAAAGTAGTCATTGCCGCTCCTCATCAGCTCCACCAACCCAGTATATAAAGACAGGACGAAGGTTCCTTTTTTTTTATTTATTTAAGATTTACATTTCTCATTAAAAGAAAACAGAAAAAACTCTCGTATATCTACACCAACCCCATATTCCTAAATCAACAGTCACCAACAATGTTTATGCCTGACAATTATGCTGAAAACGATACTGAAATTCAAAAACAACACATCAGAGATACTGGATTAGGCACAATTATTTCAACTACAGCAGATGGTCACTACAATGCCAACCATATCCCGTTTATCTTGGAAGAAAGACCAGATGGCAAGCTGATTCTTCTGGCGCATTTCCATGTTAAAAATGACATTGGTACTGAACTGGCTAATGCCGATGAAACATTGGTCATTTTCCAAGGCCGCAATGACTACATCACGCCCTCTTGGTATCCTACTAAGCAAGAGACAGGCAAAGTAGCTCCCACATGGCTATACTCTACTGTTCACGTCTATGGCAAGCCCCGTGTGATTAAGGATAAAGACGAGATCCATCAGATTCTCGAAAAGCTCACCAACCATTTCGAGGCTCAGTCATCTAAGAAAAAGACTTGGTCGGTTGATGAAGCGCCCGAGTCTTATCTCAATATGTCCAAGAAGATCATCTATGGTCTTGAAATTGAAGTCACAAAAATGGTTGGAAAGTTCAAAATGAACCAGTCCCAGCAGCCCAAAGACATTAAGGGAACTATTGATGGATTCAAAAGTCGCAGCAATGATCCACATAGCTTGAAGCTAGCTGAAACTGTTGCCGAGACCTCTGAAAGATATGAGGCCAAGAAGGCAGCCAAGGCAAAATAAACAGTTACAAAGGCCTTTCCCTACTTTCCAGTCTGCTTAATGTTATGTTTCCTGCCATAATTTAGCTATTAGATATATAACTTGTCATAACAGCATTATAATTTATGAAAACCCTTTCTCTGATTATTCTATTTTAAGAGTTTGAATCTTATAGAATACTTTTGAGGTTTCTTGTAGCCTGATCTACGAAGTAGAATACTCATGTGAAAAGCATGTCTGGCTCAACATCATTTATTGACATAACAAGCTTTCCATGCGAATCGGTCTTTCATGCCTTTTATTACCCTGTTGTATGCTTTGAAAATGTACTGAACGGCCATTACCAACGCTTTGTAGTGTAATTAATTACATCTCAGGTCCAGAAAGCGGATAACTATTAAGCGGCTTAGAAAAGCCTTTAACGCCGTTGCTTGGGTAGAGCCTCTTTCAACACGGATGTAATTACATTTGACTCTCAACAGGGGAGAATACCTTTTCTGTCATCATTAGTTTTTCCGGTTGACTTGCCCTTGTTAAAATAAACTTGGTTGCGAGCGCATACCTGAGACTTAGCTTGCTTCAACAATGGCATTTCCCTTATTCTTATATGCAGTACCTTAGCAGTAATGAGAGAGTTTATTTTGGATAGACATAAATGCTACACCAATATTATTGTTTTCCAATTTCACCAGTTATAAAGACTAAGAGTGGTTGTTTACTCACTGCTCTCATTGCTTAACATGAAAATTTTCTTGAAAAACGGAATAGCATATCAGGCGGAAAAACTACAGTATCCACACAAATAAAGAAGAGTTTTTGTAACTCAAACTGATTTAATCCGTAGAATGGCAAGATATTAGGAGGTAAATGCTCCCTTGGTACTCATCAGTTTTGAATTGTTCAAACTGCTCACTTTTAATTTCCTGTGGCGATGGCTGTGATTCCTCCTTATTCAATTGTATTTCTAAAGTAAAAAAAAAACTGCTCAACGTTAACAGATTCTTGTCAATTGAGTGCTGCCAAAACTATATAAGACATCAAGTCATTCCATGAGTTTTTTCAATATCTTTACCTACACAGACTTACAGAGTGCTCTCTATTGAATCAACTACTTATCACTGCACAATCTACCCAAAAAGAAAATCAACACTTTGTGCTTTGAACCATTAATTTAAATAAATGCCTGATTTAAGTTTACCTTCTGAGGAATTCCATATTGAGGAATCTTCTTTTCACGAGCGTGTGCTTATTCAATACACCAGAGGCTACGATAATGAGCTTAAGTTCTTCTTTGGAAAGTATTGCACGTTGCTAAAAGATAATTGGGCTGTATTTGTCAAGCTTATAGAACGGTACAAGTCTTTGCAGACCAAGAAAAATGAAATGGGTGTTAGTGAAATCTACATCACATGCAAGCAGTTGTCAACAAGTCCGGGTACAGGATTTCTTTTGAAGCTCATTGATCAGCTACGCACAACAGCAATTCCAGCTGAAGGCATCAAAATCAGTGAAGTTCAAATTGGTTTGGAAAACCAAATCAGGGGTGTTATTCAATTGAATGTCGGTGAAAAGGAAGGCACCTTTGATAAGTGGTTTGAAGGCCTTGTATTGGGCGAAGCTAAATTAGACCTTGCACAATATAAGGTCTGTGTCTTTGATACCCACGACGCCGAAATGATTACTGATGTGTTTGACAAGGAATTGAGAAACATTGTTGAAAATGATCAGTGGGAAGCTGTTGGAAAAGACCATTTTATTGAGAGAGTTCAGTTTTTTACCTCTCGTCGCCTTCAGGTTCAAGCTTGCCTACCAGCGTTTCCATGCAAGTCTTCCAACATAATGAAGGTAGCAACTAATGTTCCGGATAAAGGCGAAGAACTTGCTTTAAGAAGACTTATCAATGTTTGCAAAGTTGTCAAAAAGATTTATCCTCCTGGAATGAAGGTCTGGATTGTTAGCGACGGTCATGTTTTTAGCGACTGTATTGGTGTCAATGACGAAGTTGTGGACAACTACGGAATTCAGCTTCGAAAGTTGTATGAGTCTATAACTGACGGGGACCACATTTCCTTCTGCTCATTGCCCCAGCTTTTTACCTCAAACCTTCATGTCTTTGAGGACAACTACACTAAAGATGTCATCCTTTCTCATCACCTTGACACTAATATCGATCCCCAGTCTGAAACTTGTCGAAAGATTTTGATGAGTGGATGTTCGACCGACCCCAGTATTTTGAGATCTCTTATTGACAATAGCGACCCGGCCAAGTTGTCCCTGTATCGTGGATTTGCCAAGTTCATGCAAGAGGATCTTGCATTCCATCCTGTCACCATGAGAAGTTCTAGGAAAGCTTGCAAAAAGATTGCCTCTAAAGTTGCTTTTGAAATGATTAAGGTACGTGCTTTTTTTTCCAAACGAATTAAGATGTTTACTAACTCTCTGGTCTATTTTAGCGTAACGAAGCTTACTCCAATCTTGTCGGGCTATTAATGCCCTACTACCTTCGTCTTTCAATTCACGCGTAAGTGTCAAATCCCTAGAGGCCTCGCATATATTAAGATAAATTAACCTTTTTTTTTTTTACAGTCATGACAACAGTGGGCCCAAGTTTGGTATCAAGCTCCTCTCACATGATAACTGCAAGACAGTCAGATCTTTAGAGCTGGATGATATGGGTGCGTCTGAAGATTTACTTCATATTCCCACCCCATGGCATAATTGCGTGGTTCAACTTATGGACTACAATTGCTACTATGTTACCAAATCTCAAATTATCTCCAACGCTCTCAAGGAGGGTGAGTATATTGGTGGATGGTTCAAGGCTAACAAAAAGGGTGGGCATTTCAACGTCATGCCATTGCCCAAGGATAGCCATAAAGGTGTTGAATCAATCTTGGCCACCAACACTGGAACTGATGTTTTGGATCTGAACATTGAACAGTCTGATTCAAAACCTGCAAGAATGCCACTGGTTTATGGTATTTTCGCTCCGCCTAACTTTAGAATCGATCAGGTTACAGAGGTTCTGAAAATGTTGATCATGGTTAAGAAAAGACATGAAAACATTAAAATTGAGATGATTACACTGGACACAAATACACCTTCGCATGTCGGCGGTCCCTCTTTGCACAGCCTTGACGACTGCCCCAACTTGGATGTATTCATCGTCCCTGGTGTCAGAAGAGCCCAGGAACTGACAAGAGATCAGTTGGACAAAGTAGCTGAGATATGCAAAAAAACTGACCATGTACTTGGTATTGAGACTGGTACCCTTGTGTTGGCAGAGTCGGGAGCTCTTGCTGGAAAGCCAGCACGTTGCCAGTCGTCTACAAACTCTGTTTCCAAGTATCCCAATGTTCATTGGGACTACTCTTCTGTCGGTGACTGGAAAACTGATGGGCACTACTGGACCTCGTCTAGCTCTGTTGGTACAAAAGCTTTTTTTGTCATGTTCATTGAAAAAATGTACCCCAAAGGTGATGCTGCCAATGTTGGTGCCAGATTGGAGACTACGAAAGAAGCAAATGAGCTTCATATGTAAGCAGATGTATGAGGCTGAAGAAATCTGCAAAAGCAATATCTGACTTGCAAAAAAAAAAAAAAAAAAAAAAAAAAAAAAAAAAAAAAAATTTTTTTTTTTTTTTTTATAATTATATATAA
>Ga0160505_101374_pt1 | contig 11573 bp, 8 predicted proteins | sample DIDeMG_FD_108225 | JGI IMG/M metagenome (GOLD analysis project Ga0160505, IMG submission 108225) | Enriched chicken feces microbial communities from UW Madison campus, WI, USA - DID2874_E49_Stillage MG | ecosystem: Host-associated > Birds > Digestive system > Large intestine > Fecal ...
ACGAGAAGCCGAAGCTACCTCCCCATCCTTGTTACTCTCGCTGACAGACAGATGCCCGCCCGGCGAGACCCCCGGCGAGAGCCCCGCACAGATGACCGAGCGCGTCGACCGCGTCATTGCGCGTATCCGCAAGATCCACGCCGACGCCGAAAAGTCGCCGTCCGAGCCCATTGACGAGTCGGACGTGATCATCTTCTCGCACGGCCACTTTTCGCGCTCGTTCATTGCGCGCTGGTGCGACTTCCCCATCCAGGCTGGATACCACTTTGCCGCTGATGCCGGAGGTGTGAGTAGAACATGGCGACAGAGGAGGGGTGGAACCGTGGTGAGGGGTTTTTCGTGACTGACTTTTCAGGTTGCTGTCCTCGGATACCAGCACAACACGCTCAAGGAGCCCTGTAAGTTGCTGACTCAAATGAATTAGTTCGTGACCGGTGATGCTGACGACCAGCGCTCATTGGCCTGAACTGGTACACGGAACACCAGATCCAGTCCAAGTAGAAGACGACAGCGAGTCTTGGCACGAAGCGTCTAGACCTGCGCGTGTTCGAAAATTCCTTGCTGGGTCCAGAAGAGTCGAGAGCCAAGACGTCCGCGTTGCTTCAGTATCCACCTCACCCTGCCTAATATGCAATGACACAGGGTGTGACAGCCAGGTTTCGATGTAGATAGACAGCAGGTATGCACTTCGTCGCCGGCCCGCTCTCCCTTAGCGCTGCAGACTGTTTGGAGCTGGGACTAGCCCTCGGCCGACTTGGCAGTAAGGCATGCCGACGAGCCAACAGCAGATGAGAAACATGCTTTTCTATTTCTCGTCGCGCCATTTTCGCTGCGCTTTTCGGCCTAGTTTTTCCTGTCCTGACCTTTATCAGATTTATCAGATTACACCAAGTCCTGCCAGCCACGGCCCGTACGGCCACTTTGCCCTGGCACGAGGCGTTCGGCGACCTGAGTGACCTCGGGCACGGTCGAGGGGACAAGACATGCGGACATGAGCGGTGTCTCTCCGTCACCTCTCCTCACCGCAAGACCCTCGTGGCCGTTGCACATGGCATGAATCGATTGACTGTTTGCGTGTGCCTTTTGGCAGTGCAAAAAGCGTCTTATGCAGCAGGTACTAGATGCTACAGGTACTGACACTGCCTCTTGTCTATCCGCTCCCGATGGAACCGGTCATGTGTGTGTGTGTGTGCGGAAGCTGCAGCGCCCAGTAAAGTTGGCAGATTTATTTGGCTCAGCAGGCTCCAATGGAGCCAAAGGGAAAGCACAAAGCATAGATCCGCTGGAACTGGAACGAAACGCTTGGACATGTCTGGAGGTTGTGCCTGTGGCTCGAGCATTCTTTGTTGGCTGCGCCGTGGTAATGTGCACACGACGGCCGATCGCCGAAACACTGAAGCTACTGTTGCTAGCGCTAGCGTTCTTGAAAAACCTGTAGGACGTTGACGTCGTCCCCCCCTCTCTCTACTCTCATGATGCCTCACGCACCGGGGGTAGAAGGGGTGTGCATTGCGTTTGTGGATCATATGGCGTGCGGGGTATGTGGCTGCTTTGTCAGTCAGTCGGCCGAATGTGCAGCACCCAGAAAGACGGAGGTACGGAGACCCGGGGGTAAAAGACAATTCCAGTAGAGTTTGAAAAATGAAATTCAAGGAGAGTCAGCCTCGGGCCTGTATCGAGATCACTCGGTCTCGGTGTCTCTCTCTCTGTTGCAGTGCGCTCTTTGTGCTGTCCCGGGTGGCAATGCGGTCACCGCTCGCTCTCCCCCTACCCCCTTGCCCTTTTCTGGGTCGTCGTCCATCTCCGTTGTGGGTAAGCAAGCTCTGTCATGTTACATCCGATTGTCGTGATCTGTCTTTCATGACAGCCCAGTCCAGCCAGTCTCTATTATTCAGTCAGTCGGCCTCTTGTCCCCCTTTGTCTCTTCTTTTCTGTCTTTCATTATTCACACCTGGTCACTATCACACACTGCCTCCTCTCGACCTGTCATGCATTGCACGCCTTGACATCAACACTGCTCCATCCATCGACATCAACAGCAATCGTTGTAATCAGCCAGCCTGTCCCATCACTCAATTCCTCCATTACCCTCGCACGTAACCCCCAGCCAGGGTCCACGTCCGCCACACCCAGGACGTCCTAGAGAAGCATCCCATTTGCACCCTTTTGGTTCCTACCACTTCGACCGACTTGACCGAACGACAAGGCCGCAGCGAGACTTTTGCTCCTTTGTTCGTTCTCTCGTCGCCCCCCGCACCCAAATCAGATTATTAAGACGACGCAACTCTGCAGCGCGCCGGACGCGTCTCCCCTTTTCCGTCTTTGTCCTTCACCACCACCTCCTCTTTCTGTCCTCTGGTCTCGGAAACGCCCATTGTTCGTCACTGTGTGCCTACGACGGGATTTTGCACTCGCACTTGCTCCACTGCATCCATCCATCGCTCTAGCCCGGCCTATCAGCAATAACTACGCATCGATAACGATTCATCGCCCGTCACACCTACCCGCACCTGCACATCACCAATCATCATGCCCGGCCACCGCCCACGGAAGAGCTCCGTCTCCGAGGTGGCAAACGCGCTCCTGTCCCCGATCGCAAACCTCCTCCACCTCGACGCAGCACGATCGCCAAAGGCAGGCAGTTCCGGCGGCGCATTACGACTCAAGGAGGAGGAGGAGGACGGAGATACGAAGCGGGTAGAACTGCGTATTGGTGGAATGACAGTGAGTTTACGCGGGAGCGGGAGTGGTGATGCGGGGCCGCTGCTGGGAGACAAGCATACGGCTTGATCCGGTAGCTGTCAGATCACAACAGCACCGCCTAACGCCTGCTGGTAGTGATTCATGCAATGCTGACAGACAGTGCGGTGCATGTGTCGCAGCCATCGAGGGCCAGCTCGGCGGCATGGACGGCATCATCAGCGTCCAGGTCTCGCTCCTCGCTGAGCGCGCGCTCGTCGAGTACGATTCGTCGTTTGTCGACACCAAAGGCGAGGTCTGGACGGACGCCAAGGTCGCGGAGGAGATTGAGGACGTTGGCTTCGACGCCGAGGTCGTCGAGCGATCAGCCGTCTCGAGCGTCGACTTGCTTGTTTACGGGTACGTTACTGCGACATTTGTGCTTGCTATAGTACTGACGCCCATTTCAGCCTCGATGATCCAGCCCTGGTCCCGTCAGTCATCAAGGAGACGGGTAACATTCCAGGCGTCATGGACATTGAGCTGGACGAGCCATACGACCACCTCGTGTTCCGCCATACCCCGACACTTGCGTCGCTTCGTGATATCGTCGACACGCTCGCGGACAGGTTCCCCCAGCTGTCGTTCTTACCGACTTCGACCGAGAACGAGACCCAGCTCGCCTCGCTGCGAAAGTACCGCGAAACAGCACGCTGGCGCCGCACCTTTTTGATCTCGGCCTGCTTTGCAGTGCCAAACTTCATGATCGGCATGATGCACATGTACCTCCCCTTCATGGGGTGGACACAGTGGAAGCTCATCACTGGCATCTACCTCGGACCGCTCATGTGTCTCTTCCTCACAATCCCGGTCCAGTGCTTCCTCGCCAAGCGCTTCTACATCAACGCGTACAAGAGTCTCAAGCACGGCTCCGCCACGATGGACGTGCTTGTCGTTCTGGGAACAACCGCCGCGTTCACGTACTCTGTCCTCAACATGTTCTTTGGCATGTTCTCCTCTGATAAGGACTACAAGCCCCAGGTGTTTTTCGACACCTCCACCATGCTCATCACCTTCGTCTCGCTTGGACGCTACATTGAGAACCTCGCAAAGGGAAAGACTTCGGCTGCTCTCACAGACCTCATGGCCCTCACGCCCTCGAGCGCGACCATCTTTGTCGACCCCAAGAACCACACAGACGGCGCCCCCACCCGCAAGATCCCGACCGAGCTCGTGCAGGTCGACGACGTTGTTCTCGTTGTCCCCGGAGAGAAGATTGCTGCGGACGGCATTGTGATCTCGGGCGTGACTACAGTCGACGAGTCGATGGTCACTGGCGAGTCGCTCACTATCGCCAAGGCGGTCGACTCGCATGTCGTTGGTGGAACCGTCAACGGTCTGGGTACTATCACCTTCCGCGTTACCCGCGCTGGTTCCGACACGACTCTGGCCCACATCGTCAAGCTTGTCGAGGAGGCGCAGACGAGCAAGGCCCCGATCCAGCAGTTTGCCGACCGCGTCGCTGGTGTGTTTGTCCCTGTCGTCATTTCCCTCGCGCTCTTAACCTTCTTCGCCTGGATGTCCATTGCCATGTTCAAGCGCCACCTCCCCAAGGTCTTCTCGGCCCCCGGCGCGTCCAAGTTTGGTGTCTGCCTCAAGCTCTGCATTTCCGTCGTCGTCGTCGCGTGCCCCTGCGCGCTTGGTCTCTCGACCCCTACGGCAGTAATGGTCGGCACAGGCGTTGGCGCCAAGAACGGTATCCTCATCAAGGGCGGCCGTGCACTTGAGGCGTGCAAGGACGTGCGCCGCGTTGTGGTCGACAAGACTGGTACCGTTACTATCGGAAAGATGATCGCCGCAGACATCTGCTGGGCCCCCGGAACTGTCCCTATCACTGAGGCTGGATTGAGCGAGGCGCAGGCTCTGAGCTTGACCACCGCTGCTCCCCCTCTGCAGCGCCACACTGTTCTGTCTCTTATTTCTCTGGCCGAGTCGCGTTCCGAGCACCCCCTGGCTGTTGCTGTTGCTTCATACGGTCGCGAGAAGCTCTCCGAAGCCGGCCTGTCCCCGCCACTTGGCGACGTCACAGAGTTCGAGAGCGTCCCCGGCCAGGGCATTGAGGCGCTCGTGCGGATGCACAACCGCGACGAGCGTGTGCGTGTCGGCAAGGCGACCTACGTTCTTGCCGAGAAGGCAGGCGAAGGCTCGTCGCAGCTCCCCGGTCTCCTGCAGCGTTTCGCCAACGAGCAGACCAACATGGCCAACATTGTCGTCTTCGTCTCCGTTATTCGTGAGGGTCAGGCAATCCCCGTTCTCGCCCTCTCGCTCGCCGACACCCCCAAGCCTACTTCCGCGCAGGCGATCGCTGCCCTCCGCTCGATGGGCATCAAGGTCACGATGCTCACTGGTGACAGCGAGGCCACTGCCCGTGCTGTCGCCAGGCAGGTCGGTATTGACGAGGACGAGGTCTACGCTGGTGTATCCCCAAAGGGCAAGGCCACGATCGTCGGCAACCTCTCGGCTGACGGCGACGTCGCCATGGTCGGCGACGGCATCAACGACTCTCCTGCCCTTGTTGCCGCTTCTCTCGGTATCGCCCTTGGCTCCGGAACAAGTGTCGCCATCGAGGCCGCCGACGCGGTCCTGATGCGCTCTGACCTCCTCGACGTCGTCGCCGCCCTCGACCTCGGCCGCACAATTTACTCCAAGATTAAGGCCAACCTTGTCTGGGCGACATTCTACAACATCCTCATGATCCCCCTTGCCATGGGCTTCTTCCTCCCTTGGGGCTTCCACCTGCACCCCATGATGGCCGCGGCCGCCATGGCGTTTTCTTCCGTCTCGGTCGTCCTGTCCTCATTGACACTCAAGTGGTGGCGCCGCCCCGCCAACTCGGTCCCGCCCGGCGAGTACGTCGAGCGAGGAGGCGTCGCGCGCGGCTTCTCCGAGGGCCGCGCGATGTGGGACGCTTTCCTCGCCTCCACGGCCCAGGTCACACATCGCACCGCGGACCGCATCCGCAACGTGCCCGTCATTGGTGCACCCGTGTCGCGTCTCCTGGAGAACACGCGGTACGGCCGCGCTGGCCCCTCGGCGCGCATGGACGACTACGAGGCTATCCCCCTCACGGCCGGATTGTAACTGCATTAGTAATGGCGCTGGCGTGTTTTCTGTAGAGAGATGTATTTCTGGCATTGCATAGCAGGTGATGGGCAGAAGCAAGTGATGACCCCCCAAGATGTGTGAGGCTTTGCATGGCTGCATGGCCTGCTTTAAGCTCTGGATGTGGACAGGCCTGATATTTTGCTTCCGCTTGTTTTCATTCATGACCGTGATCTCAGATCACTCAAGTCACGTGATGCCATTTCGAGTGCCCCTGGCTCCTCCTGACCCTCGAACCAAGGCGGCAAACGCGCAGACCACCATTATCGTCTCGGAGCGCGGAGCGCTCGAGTGTCTGGACATTCACCTCGCATTGCTCCTCTACTCTACTCTATCCATCCACCCAACCGAAGCCATCACGAGACATATCCGCAACCTCACAAGACGTTTCCGCCTACTCTTATTCTTCCCCCCGTCTCGTCAATGGCGCCACGGCCTGTAGTTTGCGATGGCTGAGGACCCGAATGATCGACGGAACAAGGATGACGACAGGAAGGGCAAGGGGAAGGGCAAGGACAAGGACAAGGACAAGGATAAGGATAAGGGGAAAGCCAAAGACAAGGGGAAGGAGAAGGAGAAGGAGGGTGGTGATGGGCGAGAGCGGGGGGATACGGAGCAGTCGCCTGAGGCAGAGGCGGATTGGGAGCGCGGCGACGATGATTCCGAGGTGGAGAGTGAGCCTACGGACGTAGAGTATGACGAGAACACCAACTTTGTCGTCGGTGAGTCCGGGAGCGTGTCTGCGCGTGTTCATTTGACCTCGTATACTGAACATGTCTAGATGCTATCAAGTGGGCGCACTGGACGGACTCGCGCCGCCAGAAACAAGACGGCTATGTAGGCTGGGTGAGTTATCGCCACGATCTGGAACAATGGAGCGAGCGAACTGCACTGACACTCACAGCACTACGGAGTCATGGTATGTTCTGCCGTCAAGCGTTGTCGTCGCCGAATGTCTCCTAACACGTGCAGTGGAACGGCTATCTCAAGTCTGGCTCAGATACGTAAGTGGTCTTCACGCAAGGTTCATGAGCGTGCACTCATCATCAGTATCCAGCGCCGCGAGGACTTCGAAGATGAGAAGGGCAAGACACCAATTCTTGACGAGTAAGTCCAATGCTTACTTTTTTCGTGTCGTTGCCATACTTACGCGCGCTACAGGTTCTGGAAGGGTGTTGGAAGGCGTGTCATCAAAGGACGCAAAGAGCCCGGTGGCAAGGATGGGGAGTTTGTGGAGGCCCCACCGAGGCTGTTGAGTGAGTGCAGCCGAGCACCAGCACGGGCCATAATAAATTGCACAAGTTCTGACAATCTAGAACGTTGGTTCCGTCGATCCCGCCCTCGGCGCGATTACGAGGCGTACGTGCGGCGACGTGAAAAGGAAGACGCGGACGAGCCCATTCTCAAGCGCGACTCGGACTACTACATCAACCGGAAACGCATTAAGCGCGAGAAAGAACAGGAAAACGCAGAGGCAGGTCCATCAGGAGTCAAGGAGCGCGACGAGAACAACGCGCCCGCGGACGCGGCCTCGGGCACAGCCGGGGCCAGTGGGAGGGCCGCTTCGCCTGCGCCGTCGGATGTGTCCTCCCTGTTCTCACTGTTCTCCGATTCAGAGACGGAAGAAGAGGAGGAGGAGATCGTCGTCGTCCGTCCTGGGAAGGTTTCGAAGCGAAAGCGCGTGCTTCGATCCCCGGAGCTCTCGCCGAAAAGCAAGAGGAAGAAGCTGCTCGAGGACCACAAGAAGGCCGAGAAGAAGGCAAAGGAGAGGGAGGAGCGCGAGAAGAAAAGGAAGGAGCGGGAGGAGGTGCTCAACAAGGCCGGCAAGATCAAGAAGCGTGACCCCAACGAGATCTCGGCGCCGAAGCCCTTGCCGCCGGATCACGTCGCGTCGCTCGCGCCTATCCCGCCACCTCCTACTGCGGCCAAGCCGCCGAGCAAGTCGCCCCCGAAGAAGGCCCGTGGTCGATCCCCCACCAAGCCATCGAGCCCGCCCCGCCGCTCGCCTCCGGATCCCAATCTTGCTCAGTCGCTGTTCCCCAGCTCCCCTCCGGCCACTGAGTCGCTGTACCCGATCAAAGATCGACCCACGGAGGCCGTGTTCCCTGCGCCGGTCAGGCGAAACCCCTCCCCGCCGCCGGCACCTCCCCTATTCCCACCTGCTGCCTCATCTTCTGCTCCGTCCAGGGGTCCAGTTCCTTCCAACCTTACCACATCGTCGATCTTCGGAACGCCGGATGACGGCATCTTTGGAGGCGGAGGCCTGAGCAACCGCGCACCGGAGTCCCCGCCATCAGCGTCGCAGCCGCAGACGACGCGTCGACGCCCCGACCAGGAGCCGCTATTCGATACTGGAGAGTCGCCGCTGACGAACCCGACGTTCGAGCCGATGGACGTCTCCCCCGAGCTGCCTGCGACGACAGAGTCCGAGCCCGCGGCCGTTGTCAGCGCTCCTCAGCCTGAATCGCGAGCAGAGACTGCTGCACCTGCTGCCGAGGAGCCAGTGGCCGCTGCGCCAAAGGAGAAGTCGCCTGAACCTGTTCCGGAAACCGCTGCGCCCCAGGAAGCCAGCGCTCCCGCCGCGTCTGGTGCGCCCGAGGAAATGCCATCATCCACTCCGACACATCAAATCTCGGGTCCAAGCCTGACAGTGACGGAACCGACGCCCCTAAAGAACAGGGAGGAGGAAACAACGACAGACTCACCGTCCACGACGTTGAGTCTTCACCCATCATTACCTCCTAAACCGATGTCTCCGACTTCCGAGGTCCCTCCTACTAAACCCGCATCTCCCACCTCCGGTCAGCCGGCGAGGCGCCCATCCCTGACATCCCCCTCGTCCTCGTCGGCTTCCTTCTTCAGCAGTCTCCCCAAGCCAGGCTCTTCACTGACTGGGAAGAAGCCTGACCTGAGCAACCGACCAAAGTACCAGCAGCCAGTGCGCGTCAAGACGATCGACGCGCCCATTGACCCCGAGGGAGCCCAACGCATCGCTCGCCGCGGTCCCGGGCGGCCACCGACCTCGCCGATTTCCACCACGCACCCGTTGCCTCCAACTCCCACTGCGCCTGCACCGGGCATCTCGCCTGTCCAAAAGGCCCTTGGGATGGTGGAGCAGGCGGCGCGGCAGAGGGACCAGCAGGCGCATCGTAGACAGCCGCTCCCTCCGCAAAACCAGTCGTGGCAGGTCGAGCGTCAGAATTCCGGGGGTAGGACACCGCCCACGCGTGGTGGTCACCCACCGAGGGGCGGTCATCGGGGCGGTGCGCCGCACAGCGGCGGCAGGTCACCAGCGTATGGCGGCCAGTCACCATATGGCGGTGGCCAGTCACCCGCCCACGGTGGTGTGTCACCAATGGCAGGGCAGCACGGCGGTCGTCCGGCAATGAATGGTGGCAGGTCTCCCGTCGACGGCGCAAACGGCTTCAACATGTCTCCAACCCACCCTCAGCCACCACCCCAGTTCCAGCCACCGGCGCCAGAAGCAGTGTACCAGGCCAGCCGCGACCCTCGGAAACGTCAGCGAGGCGGAGCTCCCGCACCTGCTGCCGCACACCCGCAAAGCAACGGACCAGCCCAAGTGCAGCCGCCGCAACCGCAACCGTCGACCACTACGCGTCGGGGTTCGGACTCTGGTGGCAGCTTCTTGGTGTCTCTCGCAGACCGAAGGCAGCCAGCAAACTCCAACCTGCCGACCGTGAACTTGACCGTTCGAAATGGGGCTGTTGCCAATGGGCGCACCCTGGTGTTAAGGCGTTTTGGTGCCCAGTCCCAACATGCGTTTGAGGAGCATCGCAGGGAGGACTTCGAGTTGATCTTCCAGCAAGGCGCTGCAGTGGTCGAGTGGGGGCAGTTGATTCTCCCCGAGACGGCGTCCACCACTGAGCAGAGTAACTGGGAGGCCGTACGGTCGCAACTTCGCGGAGGCAGGGTAAGTAGCCGACTCCCCAAGCGCAGAGCTCTGGCTGACAAAACAGGTGTTCGTTGCTGTGGATGAAGTTCAGAGCAGCGGTGTTCAAACAGCGCACACCTTTGTCGTCATCGTCAATGCTGGTGATGGACATCTCGACATGGTCGGACTAAATGGCCGAGAACTGAGCAACATCGGGGTCGTCGCCATTGTTGTTACGGTCCCGTTCGACGGTCCCCGAATCCAGAACCTTCCGAATCCCGTCCGTCCCGACTTTGTGACGGGCGAGCCGAGCGGGCAGGAGCCGCTCTCGCGAGCGAATGCGACGCCGACGAACCTTTCAGAGGCGTACGGCTTCGACTCTTCAACGTCTCAGACGTTCAGTCGCGGCACGACCATGCAAATCTACCCGAACCTCCAGCATTACAAACTTTTCCAGGAGGCGATCGCGCAGTCCCGGAGGCTCAGCCTGGCGCCAGTCACAACAAACGGACCGCCTCCCAACTCTATGATCTGCTTCAATGGTCACTGGAACACAACCATGAGGTCGTCTTCAGTAGGGCGCTGCGTTACAGGTCGCACTCGGCTGTTCTCAATGGGCCCCGACTTTGGTATACCTGTTCAGCAGTGGGGTCTGCAGGAAATCTGGAAGACCGGTGGCCTTGTCACGTTCTCGCCGACCCTGATCCTCCGCTCGCCTCACCAGTTTGCAGACATCATGGAGCACATCCGCGCCACACCGGGCTGGGCGGCGTATGTTGTGCCGACGACGATGCTGTGGTGCGAGGAATCATGGGCACTCCAGGCTCGGTGCCCCAATCCTAGCTTGGCGTTTGCGACCCTGACTTCGGCGCTGTTCATGGATGACAACCTTCGGCAACTGGCACGTGGGTCGAATGAAGGTGGGGGTCTGGCAGTCTCATACTGCCCCCCGCCGCTCTCCAACCAGCAGGCATGCGTCCGGTGGCTCGACTGGCTCCGTCAAGTGTTCGAGTGCACAGAGTACGAGCCGCTCATCCAGCTATGCCGCAAGGCGCATGCTGCCCAGCACCAGGCCACCCAGACAAACGCTGTCAACGGCGGCGGCCGCACGCCTGCCTCGGGCAACAACACGCCGAACCCGAGCGGCGGTCGCAGCCCAATGAGGGAGAACGCCCAGCCACCGCCGCTGGATCTCCTGACCGTTGAGCTCGAGGGCATCCGCGACCTCATGGCCATGCGGCTCCGGCCCCAGCTGCTCCCGTACCGCAGGTACCTCTACATCGGCTCGCTCAGCAACCGTAACGAAGCCTACAGGATTGGCGAAAGGGCGATCGAGTTTGTGGAACCGGCAGACTTTGTCGCCATCCTCAGTGGGGTGAGTACACTAACTGCGTCGTGTTTCTGACATATCCCAGAGCGTGTGATTTAAGTGATATATTACCGTGTATCATAAACGAGCGAACGATGCCCCTCGTTGTGTGAGTCCCATTCCGCTGTGATGTCCATGTGTAAAAGATATGAAAGCTCGCGGGTCGCCCACTACCCGCCCGCCTTGGACGCGTCCATCTCCAAACACCCTGCCCCGCGCGAGCCTGCGGGGCGGAATAAGAGTGGACGTAAAGTAGTGTACCCGCTTGGAAAAGAGCATACCCCTCAGAGATGCAGAGGGGCCGTGGTAAAGACCTAAGCGCACAGCGGCGCGTCAGTAACATGACGCGCCATCCTCATGGGTTTCGAGGCCTTCTGCCCGTCTCCGAGTCCCAGACGCGTAGGGAACCCCCGAGGCAGAGCCCGGCGCCGAAACAGGCCGCGCCCAGAGCTTTGGGTTGCGTGCCGAGGA
>Ga0160505_101375_pt1 | contig 11572 bp, 15 predicted proteins | sample DIDeMG_FD_108225 | JGI IMG/M metagenome (GOLD analysis project Ga0160505, IMG submission 108225) | Enriched chicken feces microbial communities from UW Madison campus, WI, USA - DID2874_E49_Stillage MG | ecosystem: Host-associated > Birds > Digestive system > Large intestine > Fecal ...
TTTGTTTTTTTTTTTTTTTGTTTTTTTTTTTTTTTTTTTTTTTTTTTTTTTTTTTTTTTTTTTTTTTTTCTTTCTTTTCTTCTGTCTATTGACTGTAGAAAGCTTGCCAACACTCTGGTGCATGACGGATACCGTGTCGTGTTCCTATTTTGGCGCAAGCAAGATTAATTGTTGCAAACTACTCACCGCGATGCTTGATGATATTCACAAGCATGGAGGTCCATTTTTCACTCTGCTCACATTTCTGATCCAAAAGCTAAGCACTTTTTCTTAGCTTTTCAAGTATTACAATGCAAATTCGTTATTAAACTATAAAAAATTTCTATCTACTTATCACTTGCTCCTTCTAAGCTTTCGCGTTTGACATCACGCTTGAGTGGCAGTCTCATGTCTAGAAAAAAAAAGTTGTTAGATCAATTGTCCAAGATTCTCACAAAGGTTAAGTAACATACCAAATGCATCCTCAGGAGGACTTCCATTTCTCTCGTCATAATATCCGACAACTCTCTGAAATATATCAAACCCAAAACCTCTATACATATTTATTGCCAGGGCGTTCGTGCTCCGTACAAATAGATCCATAAAGTAACAGTCGTACGCAGGATCTTCTGAACTTGTAACGAGTTGCTCAACCAGAGTTTTTGCTAAACCAATTCTGCGGTAGTCATAAGAGACAGTCACAGCGGTAATATGACTATGCCAGTTCTTGTTTCGGCCCTCAGCCTTGCCCATCATGTAACCGGTGCAGACACCATCCTGGTTCTCACTCTTGAAAAACATAGACGGCCATTCACTGAGGTAGCCCAAGTAAAATCCAATGAAGTAATTTTCCGTCAAAACATCCAAATTTACGGCGCTCAATGAGAGCAGATCGGTAGCGCGGAAGGGAGTGATTGAAGTCATTGTTGCTGATGTCTTAGGAAAGTCGTGATTGATGAAGTTCCGTAGTCGAATCATTCGAGACTTATCCAAACCACTTTTTTTATTGTATATTGTTACCCTAACCACGATTACCCTGCGAATGCCATTATAACTTTTCTGCCACTCCTCCTTCCAGTTCCTTCTTCTAAACAACAAACCCGCCTTTTTTGTCCTTTCGCGATACTAAAAGAGCCGACCTTAACCACTTTTCGTCAGCAATGGCTCAATTCATTGGCAAGACAATAACTCTCATCTCCAACAGTGAAAACCGTTATGTCGGTATTCTTCACGAGATCAATGCTCAGGACTCTACCGTTTCTCTGCGCCACGTCCGATCCTACGGATCTGAGGGTAGAAGAAATGGTATTAACGAGTTCCCCCCCTCTGACCGTGTTTTCGAGTACATCGTTTTCCGTGGCTCCGATGTAAAGGATTTGAAGATTTCTGATGAACCTCCTGAGCCTCTTAACCAAGTAAGTAGACTGGGATCACCCACTTAGTGTTTACTTTTACTAACATGTTCTTATTATCTAGCCTCCTCCTCAATCGCAGACACCGGTACAAACACCTGCGCAGCCGTATGCTGGACCGCAACAGCCGCAGCGACAACCAGCTCCGCCTGGACAGTCTGCAGGTTTTGGCCAACAGGCATACCCTGGTTACAACTCGTTTAACCAGCAACAACCGCAACAAAGCCCCCAACAACCTCCCCAGCAGCCCGTCCCCCAGCAGCAACCCTCGTCAAATGCATCTCAGAAATCTTCTGAAGTTCCTTACCCTCATCATCCGAACCAGGATACTCAGTACCCACCTTCCCAGGAGGACGACGAGGCTTCTGATGAAGAAAAGACAGAGGCTGAGACACCTAAGTCTTCTGCCACTTTTATTTCTTCCAAGAACAAATCTCCCGCCCCTGTTCCTACTCAACCCGCTGCCTCTAAAACTAAGCTAAGTGAGTTTGACTTTGCTGAGAGCAACGCCAAATTTTCTAAGGAGGCGTTGGCCCAGGAAGTTGCTAATGCCCCACCTTCTGTCATTCCTCCGGCTGGCAAGAAGGACGAGTTTTACAACAAGTCCACGTCTTTCTTTGACAACATTTCCTCGGCAACTAAGGAGAGAATCGAGGGTACCGATAACAATATGACTGGCTACCAGCGCCGTGGTGAGGAGCGCAAGCTCAACTTGGAGACCTTTGGCCAGGACAGTGTTTACACCAACAACAGAGGTGGCCGTGGCGGCCGTGGCAGAGGTGGCCGTGGCAACAACAACTACCGTGGCAGAGGCAACAACTACAGAGGCCGTGGTGGTTACAACAATAACTATAACAATGGTGGATACAACAACAACAACAACAACACCAACAACAATGGCGGTCAATTTGGCGGCTACAACCAGGGCTTCAACTAAGCTGCTCAAATCACTAGCAGGTTTGCTAATTTTTCTAATGGAGATTCATGTATTTTATGTTATGTTATTTATTGGTGTGCTCAAGTAGATAAATTGAAACTACTTTATAGATTTTGTAAATTCATGGATGTCGCAAATGGAGTTATTTGATATCATTAATATGATATTTGTATCCTAGCTTGCAGTTTAAATCTGGTTATTGTTGACCTTGGCCCACCAGTTACTCAATTTTCCTGTTAAAAACCCATTGTTAGCACATAAACCTGGTTCTGGAAACAGTTGCATATACTTACGTCCCCATGATCCCCCATTTACCGATGCTGCCATACGCCAGCTTTTCACGCCCACCAGCGTCAAGTTCCATAAAACACCCTGGATCAAGGGCATGGTTACCTGATCTCTAATAGTAATAAGCACAATCTTCCACCAGCACCCGTCGGCGGCTGCAATCGAGGCGCGGTAACCGCGCTCAAATCGCAGGTCAGGCAGTTTTGGTGCCAACCGCATCCGTTCCTCAAGCTGCTTCCGCGTAATCCGGCCCCGCCGCCGGCGCTGGCGATGCTGACTACTGCTGTTTAAATTATTCTTTTTACTGTGGCCAAAGACATTCGCAAGAGGGTCTTCGCCCTGTCCGGGTGCTGCTGGGCTCGAGGAGGAGAAAGAGGAGGAGTATGATGACGACGAGACCGGGTTATGGGGGAACTGTGTGGTGAGGTCTGAGAGCAGGCTAAATTCAGTGTCGGTTAGCGAGGGTGCCGATTTAGCCAGCTCGGATAGATTGTCCCAATTCTGGCCAGAGGCAGTCAGCAACTCGGAGATAGATGATGTCGCTTCTGACGTGGACATTTTTTTTTTCTTTCTTCTTCTTCTTTGAATTGGCAGTGGGGATTGCTATGGGGAAAGATATAGCCTGGAGAGAGAATCTGAGAATGGAGAAAAGAGAGACGATATGGAGGTTTAAACGGGGGAGGTCAACTTAGGCTCGGAGCATGCACGTGACTGAGGGTGCTGACTTTGTGTTTCAGTGTTAGGGACCTTGCGTGCAACAATACAAGACGAGGTTTGACAGAAGACAAAAGACAGTGAAAAACACCATAAACTAAGCTATGAATTCCTTTCTCAAGATCGCTACCAAGAAGCTTCCCGGTGCTTCACTGTCGCTGACGGTGTTGCTGGTAATACCAGTATTTGGGCTGTCCCCCCGGGTAACTTTCCGTTCTCAAAAAAAAAGTTTCAACTTCACTCGGAAATTTCAAAACAACAACGCGCCAACCTCCCGACAACGACCCACGATAGAACATACACACACATATATATATATACAACAAGAAAACCATGGAATCAGACGAAGGCCCCAGAATCACTATTAGAAAGATTGGCAAGGATGAAGTTGACTTTGTCATGTCAGACGTTGACTTAGCGTAAGTGCTTTTTTATTATTTATTACTTATTATATTTTACCTGCGAGGTTGCCACCACCGCTTTCGCGTATGCTAATATTGCAAAATGTATATAGACTGGCCAACTCCATTCGACGAACAATAATTGCAGAGATTCCCACGATAGGTAAGAATAAATTGTTTGCGCAGAGGAAATTTGTTTTCTTTTGTTTTTGAAAAAAAAAACATGAATGCCCGTATACTGACACAGCTATAGCCATTGATCTAGTCGAGATTGATATCAACACATCTGTCCTGGCAGACGAGTTTATTGCACACAGACTTGGTCTCATTCCATTAGAATCGACATACGCTGACCAGCTTGAGTATACGCGTGACTGTACATGCGACCAGTACTGCGAGAAGTGTTCAGTGACCCTCGAATTAAACGCCCAATGCACAAGTGACGCGACTTTGGAGATATACACCCGCGATTTGATGGTTAATGGACGTGCCGATTCGCCTGTGGGCCGCCCTGTGCTCAGTGACCCGGAGCAAAAGGGTGTACTGATCTGCAAGCTCCGTAAGCACCAGGAGCTCCGACTCAAGTGTATTGCCAAAAAGGGTATCTCAAAGGAGCACGCCAAGTGGTCACCCGTGTCAGCTATTGGGTTTGAGTACGACCCCTGGAACAAGCTGAAGCATACCGACTACTGGTATGAGGAGAGTATCACGGACGAGTGGCCCGAGTCTGAAAACTGCAAATGGGAAGAGCCTCCCAAGGAGAACGAGCCCTTTGATTACAATGCGAAACCAGACAACTTTTACTTTAACGTTGAAACCATTGGCTCAATGAAGCCCGACGATGTCATTGTGAAGGGAATTGATGTACTACAGAAAAAGATTGCTTCGATTGTGCTGGCGCTGGAGGAAATGGACAGCAGAGCCAACCCGGACGTGGGACCGGCTGGTGCTGATGGCCAGACTCCATTTGACCGTACACCTGGCACCGCCTGGGGCCGTGGCACCGTTGGTGCTGCAACACCCAGCACGCCGTGGTTCTAGTTGACGATATCTATTTATTTTGACTGGGTAAACGAGATTGCCAAAACACACACAAAAAAAAAAAAAAAAAAACATAGGAAGATATAAATAAAAAAAAAAAAAGCAAATGATTACAAACAGAATAATTAATATCGCATATAGAAAGGATTAGAGGACATGGGTAATATGTGTGTGTAAGCGTGAGGTATGGGAGTAGTTAGTGCATGAGTTTGTGTGATTTCCTAAACAGAGCGAAACACGCGTTTATTTTTCGAGCTCGTTGACGCGTTGCTCGAGCTTTTCAAGTTTTGAATACATGGCCATGACCATCGACTCAATCATTGCCAGCTGTTTAGAGACGGTGCTAGCATCCGGCCTGATCAAGGCCTTGATTGCATCGCTGATCCCATACACGGGCTGGTGGCGTGCCCCGCACAAATAAAAGGCCATTTTGTCGGCCAGGAACGTATACATGCCCCGGGCAAAATCCATATGCTGCGTCGTAGTGACGTAGACCCGGCCAATGATTTCTTGACAGTGCGCGCACGTGAGATCGTTATAACTGGATCCGCGGTCAATCCCGAGGTCGCTTGCCACCGTTAGCGTTTTGTCCGGCACGATTGAGCCCGGCACGACTGATGAAACGACCAAGATTTTGAGGTTCTCGTCGTCAATGGCGCCAACCCATGAAGCCGAGTCGGAGACGATGTGTGAGCATTTTTTACATTGAAAGACAGTTATTCCCTGCTGCCCCTGCTGTTGTTGCGGTTGAGGCTGTGGTTGAGGCTGCGGTTGAGGCTGCGGTTGAGGCTGCTGTGGCCGCTGTTGTTGGTACTGCTGTTGGTGCTGCTGGTATGTGCTTGGGCGTTGGCTGCTGTTATTGAGTAGCGTGTTGCCAGTGTTTTTTGGTGGGATTTGCGTGCTCATATTGAATTAATCTGTAACTAGAATGAACAATATATAGATATATGCAACTAAGATAAAAAAAATAACACTTTCTAATGGCCAGTACCGTCAGTACAAATTCAATGCGATCAAATTGGAGTCGTTCAATCACCGTCGTTAAGTCGCTGGCATTTCATTGATAATGATGATGGTGATCCTCACCGTCGCCTCATGTTCAGTAAATTTAAAAAAAGTCAATACAGATGGGTGATTACGTTATTGATGACTCTGCAGATGTAATTGTGTTTTCACACGCGGGGCTTGAGCTTAGTTCGGCTGTTTCTCCAGTTTTATTTATTATTTTATAGTGTTTTATTATTTTATTTTATTTATTATTTTATTTATTATTTATTTATTATTTTATTTATTATTTTATTTATTTATTCATTTTTAATTTTTTATTTTATTTTGGACTCTGACAGAAAAGCAACAGTAACGACACCAATATTAACATCTTCACCCCTCTGACTTTAACTCCTCTTTTGAACATATTTTGCAACATTTTACTCCTTTCACGTACACTGATTTTGTTGGCTCTTAGTCATGGCGGACGCAATTGATCTGGCATTTAGCAAGGCAATCACTTCTATTAAGACGCTCTCCTCACGTAAAGGTCTCCCACAACCCCCAGTTGAGAACAGAATCCATTTATATGGACTGTATAAGCAGGCCACTGGTGAGTAGACACTAAAAAAAAAAAGAAAACTATCAATTGGAACTTGAGTGAAATCTCTCTAACCTGTTAATTATTGCAGAAGGAGATGTGGAGGGAATAATGGAGAGACCAGAGGACGCAACCTCACAGCTAAAATGGTATGCATGAATTCTGGAGAAGCAATAGCCTCGGGATTTTCGTGACACTTTTAGTACTAACCACCATACAGGGACGCCTGGAAAAAGGAAGAGGGTGTGGACAAACTAGAAGCCAAAAGAAACTATGTTTCGTTTCTTATTCAGGTGAGACTATCTCAAATAAAATGGATGAATGACAGCCACTAACTATTTCAGACGCTACGGGACCACGCCAGCGGATCTGAAGAAGGACAGGAGGTGCTTACCGAGCTCAATGAGCTCTGGGATCAAGTCAAAGACATTGATCTGGCTACCCTCCCTGATCCACTGGAACGCGCCAAGCAGGAGGCCAAGGCCATTCACTCCCGGCAACCCAGCGACAGGCCAACTGGCACCCCGATAATTGGTGAATATGACGCCCGCTATCTCGAGAGCCAGTATTGGAACAGTCCACGAAAGAAGCCATTTCCAGAGAGTGGAAACGAGAATTTGCGCAAATGGCAGCGAGACGTGTCATCAGCGCTTGAGTCAATTAATCAAGAGATTGTTGAGATTCGGCGTCGCCATGGGGTTCCTGCAGGAAATCTTGAAAGCAGGGGTGATTACGATACTCCACTGATACCAGGAACCCACTACTACGAAAACACGTACTATTACGACGATAATGACAGACTTTTCATGGCCAACCGGGACCACGCAGACTCTGACAAGGCTGACCAGCCTCCTTCACCACCCAATTACACCAAGTTTCGTGTGCTGCGGTTCTTCCTTACTCTAATCTGGGGGTCCATTAAGCATCTTTCCATTGATGTAGCTGTTCTGGCGGCGGTTTTCACCGCGGCAAAGTTCAGCAGAAGGAATTGGAGCACAGACACACGCAATCTTTGGAATCGCATTGTTTCAAGTGTGATTGACTTACTTCGGGACCAGCTTGCGCAGTGATGCTAGAGCGGTGATATTTATAATAATAATGGAAAGAAAAAACGTTTATGGAATAGAACATTGTTTTGTTTATGTTTTTTTTTACGGGGGTCTTATTTTAATGACTAGAAATATATGTATTGTTTTAACTATGATGATTGCCGTCCTGGACGAAATAACCCAGGAACAGGAAATCTCAGGAAGCAGCCAAGCTCTCTAGTTGTCTCAAACTGTGAATTTTAAGTGAGCTAAGATCGGCATGGAGACCGTGCTACGACTCTGAAACCAAAGGCAGCTTCTACAACAGCTAGACCTGGACTATATGGGACTCTGGCAACGACCTCTCTTTCCGTAAAGTCATTAGGAAAGTAAACCGCTACACAAATAATGAGATGGTACAACTGAGAACTGGTCACGGGGTCCTGAAGTCTTGTTTTGACATAGTGGATGTCTCAGAAAAGAAGAACTGCAGATTTAATCTGTCTCAAATTGTTAGTAACCTCGTGAGGAACTGGGGATTCTGGGATTCTGGGATTCTGGGAGTGGTTACCTGAGATAACCCTCTCGGAGCTGGATCTAAGGGCTTTCCTGGACAGCAAAATGGGGCATTTTGGTGGTGGCCCGGTTTCTCGACTCACTACGGCACCTACTCAACTGATGGTTAGGTTGGCATTATAGCTTGTCGGGGTTTTACCAACTAGCCCTCTCACTGAGACATCATACTGCAGTGCTGACTTCAAACAACTTTTCTTGACACACGAGTCTGTGGAGAATTCGACGTCATCGAATGTCGAAACTCAAATACCAGTTGGGACGACTAGACTTGATCAGCCTCGCGGAGAAAACCTCTCAGAATTCAATATCCTTTTAGATTATTGCTATTGAATTTAATTTAGTTTAACTTTGTCATGGAGGATTAGGTACCATCGACCGCTTGAACTTATAATACGCGTTGATACCGCTATCTTGTCAGTATTATAAAGACAAATGCTTTTGAAAGTCATGCCTGTACGTCATTTTGTTTTATAATTTTATAACTATTTCATCTAAGGCCAAAAACCTGATTATCTATCTATTTAATTTTGTGAATTTCAGATCTTGAAAAAATAAACAGATTTATTATCATCATGATAATTGACATTGTACCTTTCTGTTTCTTCATAAGCCGGCTCTGTTATAGCCCGGAATAAGCTGTGAAAATGAGTTACCCGTCTTATTTTTAACTTTACTTTATTTTACTTTATTTTTTACTTATACGGCAAACATCGTTGAAATCCTTTTTTTATTTTTTTTATTCCCATTTCTCTAGATTCTTTTTTTTATCTCAACATTCTATATCGCCTCTTGACAACATCCTAATACACATTATTTATGGTTTTTTCGTCTGGTCAACTAAACCCCGAGCTGTGGGCTCACTATGATGAGCACACCAACAGCCACGGCTCTGACAACCACCAGCATCTCAGTCCTTACAACCACACATATCACACCGGCCCTTCGTCCGACGGCTTGAGCCCGTTGAGCGGAAACCCAAATGACAGCAGTCCACAAGGGATTTCTAGTGACTCGCATGACATCAACGCGCTTTTGGGGTACGATAGTGCATCTACTACCATCCAGAACTTGAACGACTTTCTGCAGAGTTATCACGCAGATCCCACTCTGGAAACTGCTACCAGTGAATCCATTTACATAGAGAGCGACCTCTTGGGCCCGCCATCAAACAGCAATGAAACCAAACATGATGAAAACAATTTTCAGGGCGAGTTCACTTCTTCTATTTTCAAAACACAGATGCCAAAATTAATAGATTTGTCGCTGCCAAGCAGCAGCAGCGGCAGCGCCGCAGATAGCAATTTCTCCAGTATTTTACCGACAAGCACCTCGGAAGAATTTACACCGCTTTTATCGCCAGCGGTGACGCCGTTTGAGTCAATAACACCTGGAATTTTGCCTGTGCAGGATTTCGTAATGCCTGTGCCGTATGTAGAGGGCTCATCGCCCACTAATGAATACCAACAACCGCCACACCAACAGCACCAACCACAGCAGCAGAATCAACACCAGCAGCGGAAACAACAAACTCCAAAACAGGAAGCCCCAAAGAATTTACGCCCTATACGTGCCACGCCCGTAATAGCTCCTTATATTGCCTCACGCCAGCAAAACTCGAAAGTTATCAAGCAATCGCCCTCAATAAAGCCGTCGCGTCGACCGTCGTCGACTTCAATGAAAAACTCTGGCACATCTTCGCCAGTCATTTCGACTAGCCGGAGGTCGTCATTAATTCTTGACGGCGTAAATGACATTAGCATGCCGCCGCCCCGGAAACCTTTGTCCTCCGTTGTTTCCGACGCAACTGCCGGATCAGCGGCTGTGACACCAGCTAGCCTTATGAATTTACCTGAAAGCAAAGATGTAGAAATGCTTGACACTGCAGAAACGGAACAGCATCTACGAAACGCAGTGCTTGCAACAAAAAATGCTAGTTTCCAAGTGAAGCGGAAAAACAAGTTTATCAGCCCGGCGCCGATTGCGATCTCTCCAAGTATGGCGGTAAGAGGCCGGCAACGATCAATTGCGTCAAGCTCCCCGCGTGTACCTATTGCGCTTTCACCAAAAGTGATGGCGGCGCCGGGGTCTACTAGTACCACGCCACTAATCAAAGCAAAAGTGCTCTCGACATCGGCCAGTACATCTGCATCAATTTCTTCCACCAGCGGGCGTCACGGTAGTCGTTCTACTTTTACTCATTCGCCAAGCCTGCGACCAAAGATTTCTCCTTTGCTGGCGCCTAATAACGAGCCCAAACAAAACCATCACCATCATCGTAGCTCTAGCAGTAGCGACCTATCCGCGTTGCTTGCGTCCAAGTCTAACTACCAAAACATCATGGAGGGCAATCACTCGCAGTTGGGACTATCATATCCAGAACAACTCTCGGCCGAAATCACGTCGAAGCGCACATCCCACAAACTTGCCGAGCAGGGGCGCCGCAATCGTATCAACAGCGCTTTAAGCGATCTCGGCAATGTCCTGGGCGAAGGGTTTCAAGCTTCGTCTAAGGCATCGATTGTTGAAATGTCCATCATGTACATTAAAGCCCTGCAAGAAGAACTAGATCAAACCAAGGCGCGGCTGTCTAAGTATGAAGACGTGAGTAAGTTGTCGGTGACCTCTTCGACCCCAACCAACCCGGAAGCATTGTCTACTGAAACCAAGGATGAATCGCCAGAACCACAAGAACCTAACCAAGATACTGACGAAAAGGTTCCAGAATGATAGGACTTGCCGGCTGCATTTAGGTAAAATTTTTTTTAAATTTTTTTTTTATCAAACCCAGTGTTTTTTGTTTTTATTATCTGGCTGTTAATTATTTATTTATTGTTTTAATGGAATTTTTGTTTATTCATTGCCTTTGTATGTTAATAGTAATAGATAGTACTTGAGCTTTAACAAATGTCTTTTATTTCTTTCTTGTATTGGCTAAGTTGTATCTATTTCTCATTTTCCCCCACAAGTTTTTTGTAGACTAAATCAGGTCCAACTCATGTTGCCAACATTGCAGTTGTGTCCAACTTGAACAAATATATATATATAGATCTATTGTAGGTAGTATGATACCTCGATTACATGTAATTAAGACTATAGGGTAGAAAGAGCCTCTAACTGTTCCTAGGCTTGCTGTCCATTCCTTTTAAATTAAAAACTGGCGTGATGCAGCAACGCACTTTTGAATTTTCTATTTTTTATTTAATTTTATTTTTTTATTTTTATTTATTCACTTTTTTTTTTTTTATTATAGATGAGACAGTACCCCGGATTTAGAAGTTGGATAGAATGGGTGATCACAGTTTACTGTCCTTACATGAGATCGTTACAACCAAACTTATAAAACAAAACAACATGCCAAAATAAAAGAGATGAAATTTGCCACAATATTTCCGGGGGGAGATACCGTATAGGGGGATAGAGTACCGGAACCAGGAGAAACTTATGGCTGCTGTGAAAAGCGAGAGAGAGAAAAAAATTCCTTTTTTTTTTTTTTTTTTTTTTGGGGTTTTAGTCAAAAAAAAAGGGGGGGGGGGAAGAAAAGTGCTCTCTTTTTAAAAAAAATAAAAAAAAAAACTAAAGACTTTTAAACACAAAAAATTAAAAAAAAA
>Ga0160505_101376_pt1 | contig 11565 bp, 5 predicted proteins | sample DIDeMG_FD_108225 | JGI IMG/M metagenome (GOLD analysis project Ga0160505, IMG submission 108225) | Enriched chicken feces microbial communities from UW Madison campus, WI, USA - DID2874_E49_Stillage MG | ecosystem: Host-associated > Birds > Digestive system > Large intestine > Fecal ...
TATATTAACAAATAAATTGTTTTTTTTTTTATTTTTTTTTAAAAAAAAAAAAAAAAAAAAAAAGAACAGATAAATTCTGAGCTGTAGCTTGTATAGCTGTAAAACTCAGTATATATGGCGTCAAACTAATATAAGAGGCTGATAAATCAAATTACGTTTGTGAGACTCTGTCCTGCGGAATCATCAGTGATTGCAGGATAAGTAGAAGAAGGTAGAAAATCTTTCCAGGATGCCATTATGGATTATAATCACAAAGAGGAAGCATTTGTAACAACACTGACATTATACAATGCAAAGAAGATGAATAATTTTACAAGCAGGAGTACTCTCATTGCTGTTTTGATAGCAAAGCTTCAAATTTGGGGACCAGCAAGACACTTCTAGGCCCCACCTTCGAAGCGGACAGGCATGAGCTAGTGCTAACGAGCAACAGCTTTTGTCCACTATTAAAGATAGTAACTGAAGCCTAAGCGTGACAATTAATCCGAGTCATCGCAGCTGATAACGGGTATAGTGTCACGCATTCTTATCTTAGCAAACATCATTTGGGGTGTAACCTGAGGATGTGAGCGTAGGAACAACGCTCCGAAAGCTCTCACTTAACCTGGCTGTGACGCAATTCAAAACCCCGTCATCTTAGTAATACTCAGCGGACTTAAAATAAAACATCAACGGAGTACATGCTCATCTTTAGAGTTGACAGCTGCCACGACTATGGTTGACCCTAGAGCAACTAGGGGACAACAAAAAAAAAGGTTTTTGTTTTACAGTGGTCGGAGTTATAAAGTTTGTAACGGCGCAACTTTCTCCCGTTGCTATCAGCCGTGTCCTCATTCATTTTCCTCGCACCTTATTCTGAAGTAAAATATGACGATAATAATCATGAAAGGATTAGAAACGATTCACAAAAGATTTTAAACAATCTATAGAATGATGGATTTTGAGAAAAAACAACCAGAGAAGGCTTTGGAGTGGATGTTTGGGGTTTCATGACATTTGAGAAAAGGGTTAATGATCCAATGGAGAATGAGTTGCAGAAGATGCCCCCTTGTATAAGCAATTGTAACAGCAGTTAAAAATGCAAATTTCATCGTTGTATATTCACTTTGTTTGGTCAATGTTAACGTCATTATTAAAAGGATACCCACTACCTGAAAAACTGTACAAATTTTTATTCAATCTGCATAGGGCATCTGGAGAATTCGGCGTTATCAAACGCATAAACTCATGGCACACACTAACGCCACTACCTTACCAGTCCCATGGAAACACATTTTGTTGAAAGTCATGTCTGTATGTCATTTTGTTGTATACACTTGTTGGTAACTACTCGATGTAAGAACGATAAACTGATTATTTATCTATGGCAAAGCTTCTCGAGTTTGCTCTTTGATGAAACAATCACGTAAAAAAATCGCCCGTTAACCTAACGCACGACTCGACTCTGTAGTTTTTGGTAATTTCTTAAGTCCTTTAAGTCCTTTTTATTTAAAAGAAAACAACAAAAACAAGCTTATGATTAAGTTTTGAAATATTAACTCCTGAAGTCCAAACGAGTTTTTGGTCGTACTTTCAACGGTCACGGACAAACGATTCAACGAGTGCGGAACAAAGTGACTCCGCTCCACAGATATTTGTCCATTCTGGGAAATGGGGCGTTTCCTAACCAGGAAATTCTTTATTTTTATATTTTTGAAAAAATAATTACTGACTCTTCGAGACTTGTAACAACGCCGCTCTATTGCATATTAGGGGAAAATAATAGTGATAATACAAGCACAAATCACAGTCCAAGCCGTACGCATTTGTTGTTCTATACTTTGCTAATCTATAGAACCCTTGATTCTTCCGTGTCCTCTGAAACCTTTTTCTTTTTGTTCTAATTGCTTTTACATCAGTCTGACTCCGTTTTTCTTTTTTATTCCTTACCAATCTTCCCAGACTTTCTTGTAAAAGACTTCTAGGTGTTCATCATTCACCAAGTATATAACCTGGTTTTAATCTTCTAAAAATTTCCTGGTCTAGATCTATTCAATAAAATCAGCCACTTGCTCATTACTTTCTAGTCCTTTTTTTCTTTGATACTCGTTTGAATCTCTGGTCACAGATAGATTCTTTATATCTGGCCTTTTTTTTTTTTAACAAGCTCCTTTCCCATGGAAAAGTCTCAGCAAGACGAGTCATCCAGCTCCCAGAGCACCGTCGATGACTTAGTTATAAACCAGTTTAGTCAATCCAATAGCGGTTATGACCTTGAAGATGAAAAGGGATCTGCTCAAATGCTTCGCCGCATCCAGTCTGTCAAGAGTCAGGATGCCACTATGGACCAGATCAACATTCTTACCAAGACTCTCTCCACCAAAAGCTTCTCCAACAACGATCTAGATTTAAGTCCCGAACAGTTCAATCTTACCAGAGTTCTTCGTGCCATCTCCCAGCGCTTCAACGATCAGGGATTCCCTGAAGCCTATACTGGTGTCACTTTTAAGGGCCTCACTAGCACTGGTGTTGATGCTGGCGCCAAATACTGGCCAACTGTTAGCGACTTTTACTATAATTTATTTGAAATTCCCAAACTGTTGTCTCAAAAGACACCGCAACGCGACCTTATTCACGACATTCACGGTATCGTCAAGCCTGGTGAGTTGCTGCTTGTGCTTGGTCGCCCTGGCGCTGGCTGCACAACACTGCTCAAAACAATTGCTGGCGAAACCGATCAATTCACCGGTGTAAGTGGTGATCTCTACTACGATGGTGCTTCACCTAAACAAATGAACGACTATTTCAGAAAGGAGGTTATTTACAACCCTGAATGTAAGTATCAAATCATGTTTTCACTTTTTATTTATATAGTTGCTTTGCAACGTAATTTCTGCAAGGCTCTCTCATTATGACTTTTACTAACATATTTGCCCTTTTTATAGTGGACGTGCATTTTCCGCATTTGACTGTTCAGCAGACACTGGACTTTGCCATTTCGCTCAGAACTCCAGAGACCCGGTTTGACAACCAGACTCGCCAGGAGTACAAAAACTTTTCTTTGCAGATGTTGACTACTGTATTTGGTCTTAGACACACTCTATCTACAAAGGTTGGTGATGATTATGTGCGTGGCGTATCAGGCGGTGAACGCAAGCGTGTCTCAATTGCCGAGGCCCTTGCTGCCCAGGCTTCCGTTTACTGCTGGGATAATGCGACCAGAGGTCTTGATGCCTCTACAGCACTAGAATATGCCCATGCCATTCGTGCTTCTGCCAACTTTCTGCGCAATGTTGGCGTTGTTGCTATCTACCAGGCCAGTGAAAAGATTTACGAGCTCTTTGACAAAGTCACTGTTCTTTATGCTGGCCGTCAGATTTATTTTGGTACTACCAAGGGTGCAAAAGCATACTTTGAGAATATGGGCTTCCAGTGTCCTTCTAGACAGGCCACTGCTGAATTCCTGACTGCTATTACTGATCCCAAGGGTCGTTTTCCCAAACCCGGCTATGAGGATAAGGTCCCACGTACATCCGAAGAATTTGAGGCTTACTGGCACAATTCGCCTGAATTCCACAGCCTGGTAAACGAAATCGACGACTACAATGCTGTACAATCATCTGAAGATACCGTTGAGCGCTTTGTCGAGCTTTCCAATTTTCATAAAATGAAGGGCCAGAGAGAGAAATCTCGCTTCACTGTAGGCTATATGACCCAGCTTAAGCACGTTGTCTTGCGAGGTTATCAAAGACTCATGGGTGACAAGGCCTATACTATCACACAAGTTTTTGGTGCTACTGCGCAGGCTCTTATTATTGGTTCACTTTATTACGATATTAACAACAGCACTTCAGGTGCCTTTTCTCGCGCCGGTGTTCTCTTTTTCACTCTCATGTTCAACTCTATATCAGCTATGGCCGAGATTCCTAGTTATTTCACTAACCGCGCTATTGTCATGAAACAAAAAGGATACTCATTATATCACCCGTCCACCGAAGCTCTCCAATACATATTGTCCAACTTCCCGTTTAAGATGTTTACTTACATTGTTTATGGTGTTATTGTCTACTTTCTTTCGCAGCTTCAGCAGGAGGCCGGAAAGTTTTTCTTCTTCTTGTTAATTTTGGTTTTTGTGGCATTCAGTATTGCTATATTCTTTCAAATGATTACATCGTGGTCTCAGAAACCTGAATCTGCACTCGCATTGGCAGGAATATCACTCATTCTTATTTTTATCTACTCTGGCTATATTGTTACTGTGAGAAACATGCGTCCCTGGTTTAAATGGTTGAAATATCTGAATCCACTACAGTATGGCTTTGAAAGTATGCTTGCAAACGAGTTTCACGGTGTTGAAATGCATTGCGATCTTCTTGTTCCTAGTGGCCCTGGATATGAAAATATCACAGTTGCCAATCAGGTATGTGCTTTTACTGGAAGTGTCCCTGGTAGTCCTACTGTTAGTGGTGATGCTTATATAGGTATTACATACGACTACTTTTGGAGTCACGCCTGGAGAAATCTTGGTATCGTTATTGTATTTCTGGTGGGATTCATAGTCCTTTCTGCTATTGGTGTTGAAATTCTTCGTCCTGTTACTGGTGGTGGTGATATTCTTTTGTTCAAGCGTGGTCATAACCTCCTTAGCCAAAACGAAGAAGAAGAAATCCAAATAAACGATGAAACTGCCAGACAAGTCACTCGTTTGCAGGAAGGTGAGCCTGATGTCTTCTCTTGGCAAAACATTAACTACACCGTTCCTGTTGATAACGGCAAAAGACAACTTCTCAAAAACGTTCAAGGCTATGTCAAACCTGGTACTATGACTGCACTTATGGGTGAATCTGGTGCTGGTAAGACTACTCTTCTCAACGTACTGTCTCAGCGTATTAATGTTGGTGTCATCACTGGTGACTTGCTTGTTAACGGCTCCCCTACTGATGCCTCGTTCAAACGTTCCACCGGCTATGTCCAGCAACAGGATTTGCATTTAGCTGAATCCACCGTACGAGAGTCTCTCCAATTTTCCGCCCGCCTTCGCCAGCCCATGTCTGTTCCTGATAGCGAGAAGCTTGAATGGGTTGAGAAAGTGATTGATCTTCTTGGTATGCGTTCTTATGCAGAAGCTTTTGTTGGTAAAGTTGGTCAGGGTCTTAACGTCGAACAGCGAAAAAAATTGTCTATTGGCGTTGAACTTGCAGCCAAGCCCTCTCTTTTGCTATTTTTGGATGAACCAACTTCTGGCCTTGACTCTCAGTCGGCCTGGGGTGTTGTCCAGCTTATGAAGAATCTTGCCGCTGCTGGTCAGTCTATTCTTTGCACAATCCATCAACCCTCGGCTACGCTTTTTGAGGAGTTCGATCGCCTATTGCTACTTAAAAAGGGTGGTGAAACTGTTTATTTTGGTGACATTGGTAAAAATTCAAGTACTATTACCAACTACTTTGAGAGCCATGGATCACGCAAATGTGAGCCCTCTGAGAATCCTGCCGAGTACATTCTTGAGTGCATTGGTGCTGGTGCTACTGCTACTGTCGAAGAAAACTGGGGTGAAATTTGGGCAAAGTCTACTGAGTACCAAGAGACTACCCGAGAGATTACTTTACTTCAGGAAAAGCTGCGCAGTCGTCCCAAACGTGAAGTTACTCGACAGATGACTGCTACGTTTGCTGCCAGCCACTGGACTCAGTTTAAGTATGTTTTGATCCGAACTTATCTGCAGTTTTGGCGCTCTCCCTCGTACATCTTCTCAATTTTTAGTATGCTTGTTATTGGTGGTCTTATTAATGGTTTTACGTTTTGGAATCTCAAGTACACGTTATCCGATCTACAGGGTGCACTTTTTGGTATCTTTCTTGTCATAATTGTTACTCAGCCAATGTTAAATAACATTGTTGTCTTTGCTGAACAGTCTCGCAACCTTTACGAAGTGCGGGAGGCTGCTTCCAACACTTTCCACTGGGCACACCTATTGCTGTCACAGTTTCTTGCTGAACTCCCCTACAACATTTTTTTCAGTACATTGATGTTTTGCTGTTTTTATTTCACCGTCAAGTACGATACTAGTGCGTCTGTTGCTGGTTACTTTTACCTGATCTACTGTGTGATCTTCCAGTTCTTCCATGTTAGTTTTTCACTGGCAGTGCTATACTTTTCACCTAATGCCCCAGCTGCTAGTGTCATTGGTGCTTTACTATTCTCCTTTATGATTGCCTTTTGTGGTGTCACTCAGCCCGTTACCAATATGCCCCAGTTTTGGACTTTTATGTACAAGGTTTCGCCACATACATACTTTGTGCAGTCGCTGTTGGGTGCCGTCATGTTGGACCGAAAAGTTGAGTGTGATGTAGGCGAGTTCAGCTACTTCCAGCCACCTTCAACCTTGACATGTCAGGAGTTTGCAGGTCCATTTGTGCAAAGAGTTGGCGGATATCTACAAAATCCAAACGCTACAAACGACTGTGCATACTGCCGATACTCTATTGGTTCTGAATATCTTGCTACCATTAACATCTATGAGTCGCAGAAGTGGCGCAACGTTGGTTTCTTCTTTGCCTACATTCTTTTCAACATTGTAGCCATGCTGGGTCTTTACTATCTTGTTCGTGTTAAAGTTTGGAAAGCTCCCAAGTTTAACTTGTTTGGCAAGAAGAACAAGACTGAGGAGAAGGTGCCTGAAAGTGCTTAGAGGTGGCCTAGATGTTTGAAAAAGGGCCGAACCGATCAGCCATAGATTATTCCTATCATTTAATTATTTAATTATTTAATCATTATTACTACTATTATTACTACTATTTTTATTACTACTATTATTACTAATATTATTATTACTACTATTATTACTACTATTATTATTACTAATATTATCATTATTTTATTTGATTTAACATCTATACCGGCTATAAGTTTAATGTGAAGTTATTTTGGAATTTGGTGCAAGTAAAGCCATGGGTTTCTTGTAATTTCATGTTGATCTGCTGAATTACTCCCAACCTTCAAAGTGGAAAGTAGAAATGAGACTTTAATTTCAATTTGGGTGCTAGTTTCTCCCACCTTTTTAGCAAGCTAAGCTTTCATCAGTGAAACAACTCGTTGGCCCTTATTTTTTTCTTTCTTTTTTCATTGAAAAAATATTTTGACCATCCCATTACTTCCTGAATGGTACCACAGCGATAAGAAGTAGTTTAAATACATTATTAAAAGGAGAAAGGAAAGTAGCCAGCGATGAGCAAAGCGAAACCTTTGGTAATAGCGCAAGCATTGGCGACCGCGCGACGACAGGGTTGGCTGGATCGGCGTGGGCGGCCTGACTATCTCACTAGCGCAAGAACGGCAGAACCGTACAATTGGAAACGAGTTCCGGCCAAAGCGCCGCTAGCCTCACAGACTAAAGAAACAGTGGAAGCTTTATCAGAATCGTCGTCATCAGCAACAAAATCAGCAGCAATATCAGCAACATCGTCATCAGAAGTTTTAACTAGGGGCAAATTGGTTCTCTCAAAACGTGAGATTGATGAGGGCTTGAGCTTCGATCGCTCTCGAGGTCTGTTGGCAAAGGATGTATGGCTGCGGCAATTGGATCTTGAACACCGTCAGCAGCAGCTTGGCGTTCCAACTTTTCGATGGGATCTTGAGGCCTCTAAGTCAGCAATCATTGATTCAAGCATCAGCAACAACAGCACCATTTCTAACGCCACCCCAACAGCAAACTGGAACAGACAAAAACAAATTAAAACGGCCCCGACACTTGCAGCACTCAAGGGTGTACTCACGCCTAACTGTGAAAAGTATGTCACAATAGCGCCGCTAGAGGAGGCCTTTGCAGCCTTTACAGCAGAATCTATCAATGCAGGATACATTTACAGTCACAACAAACTAGTATATATCGAAGTTGCAAAGAAGCGAGAGTTATCTGGTACTGCCCTCAAGGAGTTTTATCAAAACGCATTGAATGAGAAAGGGCAAAATAGTGTAATTCCGCATCCTGGCCCGTATAGTGTGCCAATTAGGCTATCACTCGCTGTCCCTTCACCTAAAATTAGCAGTCGCAGTAGTGGAAGTAATGAGAGGGCCGCTGGGCATATCCGTAACTTAGTAGAAACTGCGTTTGTACTACCGCGCTTGGAGTTGCTTCCTGGACTCACTGGCTTTGTAGTCGGTAGGCAGTCTTCATACGCCCAAATGGGACGCTACGTTGCGCAGCATCCTTTAGATGATCCTGCCACTGGGGTACGCACTCTCAAAGTTCACATCATTGAAAACGGGCCAGATGACCCCGTGCCGCTTTTTCTGGGTAACGACGATACATACATTGGCGCACTTGCAGGTGAGCCCATTCAACCTGCTAAGGCAGTTGATTTGCATGGCAGTGTTAACTTTGGCGAGTACATGGCGCAGGTTTTGAAACTGAAGACCACGGATAGTGATGAACAATACGTCGTATCGGATTTAAATTTCGAAAACTGCTGTCGCGTGTACCCTGGCCGGCAAACGCTCCCAATTAGCCTTGCTAACCAAGCGGTATATGACATTCTGGTGGCACGATACGGTGCACAGTTCAAAAAGCTTGATGACATGGAATCTGAAGCAGCTACGGCCAGGGTTCCTGGCAAGTTCACGATTCCAGGCGTGCTTGAGCCCGTCATGGTCAAGAAATGGTATATTAACACATCCCATGTGCGTAAGGCTGTGGCGCATCATAGTGCTGCTCTACATTCACACCTTTTGGAAATACCTGCTGACATCCCGTTAGTCGAAGCCGACTTAAGTGAGGACAAAACTTACCGTATTGGCGCGGCCCAGCTGGGTCTCAGGACATCAGACTCGAGTATTGAAGCCAGAGTTGCGGCGGCCACTGGCGGGGTTGAAAATGGAACAGCAGCTTTTGAGTGGGTGTCCAATGTTTACAATGAAGCATACGCTGTCGAGAGCGGTTCCGATACTGATGGGGCCCCTATACCAATAGTAGTCGATAACACCGGTGGTGCTAGCGTGACAGAGAAGCTCTATTTATTGTGTGCCCTGTTGTTGCATACCCATGTGCTTAAACACAGTCCGCTTGTGGTTTTGGACCAGAAACTACGGTCCACTGTCACCAACCTTGAGCTACTGAGAGCACGGGCTGATATCACTCTGGATGGCCTCCGGAGTGCGCTTGCTGAGACTTTTGGTGACCGTTATACCGCCACCACAGCGCTCAGCAATGTCTCTGTACGCGAGAACATGGATATATTGCGATTACTTTACAGTTTAATACAGCATCTACGCGGTGTTGCCGGAGTCACACTTCCGCTACGCGCGCCTAGAGCTGCAGGATACTCTGCGACTGCGGTTGCCGCTGCCGTCAAGCCCTATGAAAGATCTACACTAGAAAAGCTGTCGCAGCTACACAGCGAGTCTAAATTACTGTTTGATTTTACTGGTCATGGGCAGGCGTTTGACTTGCGCGCGGCGAAGCGCATCGTGGATCAAGCAGTGCTGACAGTAGCGGTACGTTGGGCTCCATTTTCTCACATTGACCAGGCTTATGAGTTCAATCCTACACACAGCGGTGTTGTCGGTGCGAGCTATGAACGTGCTCTTGCCCACACCGCGGTCACAATGCGCATCTTTCGCATTTTGCATGCCTTTATGTACCCCTTGTGGCCAGATCTTTCCCGCTCGCTTGCACATTTCTTTGAACTGCGGTTTAAAACTTCTGTGTTGTTATCACCAACAGTACCAGCACCAGAAGATGCTGTACTTTCGGAGCTCACAATCACGAAGGATGATCTTGCTGTTTTTGACAATCATATGCGGATTCTCGAAGCAATCGAGCGCCAAGTTGACTCGGACCCAAAGAAGTCTGTAAACTTTAACGCTAAGGGTTCCCATGCCCTGCACGAAGACCTCAGCACCGCTCGCGTGCCTCGGCGCCACTACCGGGGATATCTTTGTGTTCAAGATGACCCTACAGTGTTTGTCCACGCACTTGGAGCGAGCTCCAGTTCCCGTGCCGTAGCCAACGATGGAGCGGTTCTTGCGCTTAAGCGTGTCGCAGATGTGGGTGTCCTAACTGTTCCCGCTGTCCCCACAATCTTTAACACCGGCAGCCTTGGGACAACCCAAATTACGCCTGACCTGCAGCTACGGGCGTTTGACGCTCGTGCGTGGACAACAGCAGCCCAAGCACAGGGCCAAGCTGACAGTAGCAAGGCATCGCGTATTCGGTCCACTGTCGTTGAACCAACACGATAGCTTCTTTTTGCACTTTTTTTGAATTAAAAGTAGTGCCTGGAAGTTATTTGACAATCTTTTTTTTCATTTGTACATAACAACTACTATCAGGAAGTTTCCCTCTGGAAAGACGAGGGATAACTGTTTATTTTTGGAATGCTAGTCACTAATAACAGCCTACAGGTATTAACGAAATCGATAATAATGTTTTTCATTTTACTACTCGCCTTGTAAGCTACAACCATTGAATACATCTACCTCTGAACCCAAGTTTATTACCCTTGGCTGTCTACTCTTGTAAATAAATTAACTAATTCTTTTTTTGGGATTTGCTTTTATACACATAGATTTAAAAAGATAAAAATCAAACTTAATGCCATTACTTTTCTATTTTTTTTTTTTTTTTAATTTTTCATTAGAGAGCTGCAACATGTTGCTTATTTCTTAGCAGCAGCCATCTTGTTGAGGGCAGAACCGTACTTAAACCATTCAATCTGCTCACTGTTGTAGGTGTGCGAAAGCTCAGTCTCCCAGGCCTCGCCCTCCTTGGGACGAACAACCATCTTGACATTCTTGCCGGGAGCAAGGTCCTTAAGACCAAGCAGCGAGATAACATCAGTGGGGTTAATCTTGTCGTAGTCCTCAGGGTGAACAAAGTTGAGGGGCAAAAGACCCTGCTTCTTCAAGTTGGTCTCGTGGATACGAGCAAAAGACTTGGTAATGATGGCAAAACCACCAAGGTATCTAGGCTCAAGAGCAGCATGCTCACGGGAAGAACCCTCACCAAAGTTCTCACCACCAATAACAACCCATCTGATACCCTCATCTCTGTAAGAAATGGCAGTCTCGGGGACACCGTTCCAGACACCAGTGTAAAGGTTCTGAATGTTGTTGGCCTCACCGTTAACGGCATTGATAGCACCAATCATGTAGTTATTGGAAATGTTTTGCAGATGGCCACGGTACTTCAACCAGGGACCAGCCATGGAAATATGATCGGTAGTGGTCTTACCAAGAGACTTGATGAGAATAGGCATATCAACACCATCCTTGCCATCCCAAGGCTTGAAGGGGGTCAGGAGCTGCAGACGGTCAGAAGTAGGAGCCACATCAACGACAACGGAGGAACGGTCCTCAGGAGGGTGCTGGTAAGTGTCCATACCGGGGTCGTAGCCATGAGTGGGGAGACCAAGGCCAGTGGGCTCAGCAAGCATGAACTCCTTGCCGTCCTTGTCCTTAAGAGTATCAGTGAGGGGGTTGAATCTCAAGTCACCAGCAATGGCAAAGGCGGTGACAAGATCGGGAGAGGTAACGAAAGCGTGAGTCTGGGGGTTAGAATCGTTACGGGCAGTGAAGTTACGGTTGTAAGAA
>Ga0160505_101377_pt1 | contig 11564 bp, 16 predicted proteins | sample DIDeMG_FD_108225 | JGI IMG/M metagenome (GOLD analysis project Ga0160505, IMG submission 108225) | Enriched chicken feces microbial communities from UW Madison campus, WI, USA - DID2874_E49_Stillage MG | ecosystem: Host-associated > Birds > Digestive system > Large intestine > Fecal ...
GTTCACTGCACCCCTGAGGGCTTCCCAGAGCACGTGTTCCGCAACCTCTCGCCGCGGACCGACGAGGGGCGCGCGCTCCTCCGCCCCGGGGGCTGGATTGTCGCATATGGCGCGTACTTGAATGACGACGGGACGTTTCGGTCCGCTGGGGACGAGCAGGTGGGTAGAGTCCAGCAGGGCAGGGACGTGGAGGACGTGGCAGGACGGCGAGGAGATGTGGTGCAGTGCAGGGAATTCTAAGCCACATCCAGGTTTGTTTGTTGTGTTTTTGCTGACACTCTAGTTTGATCGCGAGCACATCAAAGCGGTCCATCCCAGCCTTGGCCTGCGGACGCCAGCGTCGATTACCGCCATGGCCAACAAGTGGGGCTTTGTGGAAGAGAAGCGTGTCGACATGCCAAAGGGCAACTTGATGATCTTTTGGAGGGCAGAGCAGAGTACAAAGCCTGCTTCTCTGTAGAAATTGTAGACCATGAGATGAACTGGGTGCCAATAATGCTTCCGTTTATAGGCTGGCTGGGTGGACTAGGCTTGCCCGGGTTGCGAGTGCCCTGGGTGCATGGGATACTGGGGGGGCGTGTGCCCTGGCCATTGTACCTGACCGTGCTAGCCATGCCCCAGCCTGCACCTGTGCACCTGTGGTGCGCCTGTCTCTGTCTCTGTCTCAGTGCAGTCTAATAGAAAACGTCGTACTTCCAAGCACGTTCGATAATCTCTTCTGGGTGGCCCAGCCTTTGCAGCCCCACCGCGCCAGGCCCACAACAGGGATACATTGCCGCATGCAGCCAAATGCATTGCATCCCCCCCACCACCGTAGCCACCACCATCATTTGACGCAACTGGTGCATGGTATCAATCCACCCATCCCATCCCTTTGCATTCAGTCCATCTCTGTCTGTTATACTGTTAACAATAAAATACCAACAGCGCGCCTCTTCTTCCTCTTTCTCTCTCGTTCATTGTCGGTCTAGACTCTCTCTCTCTCGCACACACAAGCAATCCGTCCTCGCTTTTGTATCAATTACTCTGTGCTTCTTTCTCGACAATCAATCAACGCACTTCTCCCTGCATTTCAACCCCGGCCTCGTGATTCGCACCCAGCCCATTCCTCCATCCCACCCTTCCATCATCCCCTAACAACATTCAACTGCAAGCTTATACAAGCTACACCACCATCAACGCGTTGGCTTAAACTCACGTCCACCCGCTGTGTAAACTCCGGCCCCATTTATTTATCTCCCCGCATCACACTCTAAACGGGACGACGACGCGCTACATCCGTTTATTATCTGTTGTGGTCGGCTCGCACACGCACGCGCATCCCCCCCCCCACGGCATATTTATTCCAAGAAGCGCACTCGACACGACGTCGCCTCTAGACTCTTCTTACTTCCGTCGCCGCCTCGTACACCGACTCCGAGCACCGCCTCGGATCCCTTTTCCCTCTTCTCTATGACAGCGCCGGACCAGCTGCCGCCGGGGCCGAGCAGCGCTGATGCCGCCGTTGGTGGCGCCCCCCACGTCAACAGCGCCTACGGAGGAAGCGCCAACAGCAATGGAGAGATTGATGCCAGCGGAGCAGCTGGGCCGAGCCGGCGCCGCACACGCGCCGAAGACGATGGAAACACCACGCCTCGCCGCCCGGCGTCCCCGCAGGCCGCGCTGTCTCGACACGAGTCACCAGCACGGGAGATCACCCCGCACCTCGACTTGGCAAACTACCCGACGCCGACGTTGTTGCGCATGCTTGCGAGCCTGCTGCAACAGATTGCGTCGGCCAACGACCAGCTGCGCGCCGAGCAGGACGAGGAAGCAGCAGGTGGAGCGCAGGAGGTCATGCAGCAGGACCCACCCCCAGCAGACAACGTGAGCGCCACTGGAAGCACACGGTCTTCACTTGCGCACCCCTCGCCGACGACCGAGCTGTTCCACGACCAGCCACCACAGGCCGACCTCGCAGCTGGCGATCGCCTCTTCACCGCCTCCAAGGTGTCGCTCTCCCACCCGTCCTCGATTCTCTCGTTCCACGCCCGCCACGTTCCATCCATCTCCATCGAGGCCTATCTCCTCCGCATCCTCAAGTACTGCCCGACGACCAACGAGGTGTTCCTCGGCCTCCTCGTCTACTTTGACCGCATGAGCAAACTCGGCACCCCAGCCGGCGTCGGTGGCACCAGCGCAGCTGTCGGACCCCGCGGCTTCGCGATCGACTCGTACAACGTGCATCGGTTGATCATTGCCGGCGTGACTGTAGCAAGCAAGTTCTTCTCTGGTAAGTAAACAGCTCCCTTTCCCTTTGGAGGCTAATCCGCAGACGTATTCTACACCAACTCGCGATACGCAAAGGTCGGCGGTTTGCCACCGCACGAGTTGAACCAGCTCGAACTTCAGTTCCTGCTGCTCAACAACTTTACGCTCATGATCCCGCCCGAGGAGATGCAAAAGTACGGCGATCGGCTGTTGGTGTACTGGCGGTCCCACGAGCACGAGTCTGGTGTCGAGATTCCTGAATCGAAGCACCGTCGCGAGCAGCGTGACGATCGCCGCGAGACACGGTGCGCCGCCCCAAAGCAGCCCGACGCGCAGCAGCCTCCCCCCACCTCTGCGACAGTCCCCTCCTCGGCGCACCACACTCCCATCGCGCAGGCGTCGTCCACTGCACCGACGACACCGAACACGCAACCCGCTCAGCAGCTGTCCCGCTCCTCGTCTCTCCCACGGCATCCGCCCTCGACAGAGCCGCCTGTCGTACCCCGCAGCGGGCAGCGTGAGCGTCCCACGGTCTCGTTTCCTTCGAGCGGGTTAGCGCAAGCTGCGCCAGTAGCGTCTGGGTTCTAGGAGGCATAGGTGGCAGAATATCCCGTTACATCGTAGGCCAAGGTAGAGATCGGTGTGGTGATCGGCAGGCATTCAGCAGTCAACAGCAAAGAGACGACGACTAGCGTAGATTGTGCAATAGACATTAGGGGGCGCACGTAGTAGCATCATCGTAGACCAGCTGATGCATTCATTTTACCAGTTACAGCAAGGAGCGCATGTGTAGGTTTGATGGCGATGACAGACAGGCACTGCGTGTTAAGCCTTGTTACGGTAAACGTCGGGCTGCGATGTGGGGACGGTAAACAGAATCAGTCTGGCCGCGCAACACGAGGTACAATACACAGCAGAACACAGGTAAACAACACATGCGATGCAGAGATAAGCGACGACAAGATATAAAGTGCCGCGCTTGAACGGCCAAATGACGGTGAGTAAAAGGTGTCAAGAACCAGATGTCGACGACTCGGCGACGCATTCAGAAACGTGACGACAATCGACGATTCGCGACGACTGATTGGCGGGCCCAGATCGCACGCACCACTCCTGCCGCCGGGAGTCGCATCCTGGGGGGTCCGAGATAGCGGACAGGTCCCGACCTCCGCCGTGCGCGTGGCTGCGGGATAAGCTCGACTCGAACCCAAGAGATCAGACAACCGGCGGATCTCTCATCTTTCAGGTCCTGGGTTCATGCTCAGGGCGGGCAGGGGGTTAGGGGGAGTGACAATGAGCGTTAGGATCATGAGCAACTGAAGGGATCACGATCAAGGGGTCAGCCAGCACGCCGACGGAGGGGGAAGGCTAAATAACCTGATCTGGGGACGCCATCTGTGAATGGACGGTGGACAGCGTTATAATATGAGGTGCTTCTCAAGGGCTCAAGTCTATGCGAATGCGATTGTCCTCGGCTGAACGTGAATAAACGGCCAAGAGTGGTGTGTGAAGAGGATATCTGCGAGGCGTATCGCGTCTGAGCACGCCGCCGTGTGGGACGATGGCGGCCGTTGACAGCACGGTTGCACGGTTTCGGTCCGGCGACGTGCACTTGGGTCGAGATCTAAGAGTTAGTGTTTAACACGAGCACACTCGGTTTTCGGAAGCAGAAAGCCCCAAGCGACACGTACATGCTACATGCTCATTCGACCCGTCCATTTCATGTCCCGCCTCCTGGCCATGTAGTTGTCCCATGTTCCATCCCGTTCGGACACGGGCAGAGTCATGTTCCGGTATGTTCTGGGCGCCTGCTCTAGTGCGACACGGGACGCGTATTCAACACTCATGTCCATGTCCATGCCATGTACAACAAGCAATCAGTCATGTTCAACGTGTTCCAGATACCGTGCCACTGACGAACGAACGGTCACTCCGGACCGCCCTCGCCTCGCGACTCGACAACTCGGCACGGGAACGGAGATGGGTGCGCCAGGCACGGTACGCGGCCATCGGCGCCGTCTCCGGTTATGTACTCATGATCGAACTTCTGGAGTTTCTGGAGTTTGGGACCAGGACAATGGACCCAGAAGCCCAGAATCCAGAATCTGCCGAGCTCGGGCCCGAGTTACCGGTCCGCGACGACGCGCTACTGCCGCCAAATCTAGGCTTTGTCGTTCCAAACTGCCAGCTGGCTAACTCCATGTTGATCGGCTGCACGAATACGTGTGTGGCGCCGCAGATGCAGATGCAGATGAATGCGGCGAATGCGATGTGACTGTGCAGAAAAGGTACATGGTATGCCAAGACAGCATAAAAGTTTAGTCACTCGCCAATGGTGAGGAATGGAGTGGAGCAAACTGCGTCTTGGGGCTGTGCGTGGAATGCGAAATGAGACTCTGAGGAGGAGAAAAGCGGGTGGTGGTTCATCATGAGACAACAGTACAGCAGATTAGCAGCTGGTGTGGAATGGTCAGAAAAGATTTAATGATGAACCATTTCGATTACGAGTCGGTGGAGATATTTGTAATTCCAAAGTCTAAAAGGAGATAATGGATTGTTAATAAGATGCGCGCTTGTGTAAGTGTTCTGTTCATGATCTATTCCTATTCACCCGAAGAGACAAGAAGAGTGACAATTGTTGGGATCAACGGCCTGGATCAGCCTGGACCCATCGTGCCGGGACCGCTGTACACTCCACTCCACCAGACGCCGGCAAGTCGCCGTGGCCTCCACCTCCGCCTGCACCGGATGGATGATGCCCTTCGGCTTACCCCCTGCGTTTGACCCCCGCAGCATGCCCTTTGTTGTACCCTTTGTGCAATGTGCCCTGTATGCAGGAGTCGGCCAGCGGCAATGGTGGCAAAAAGGACGAGTTGCCCGTTGCCCGTTGCTGTTGATGCTTGCAGGCCGCAGGACTATGACTTTGGGTGGCGGACTGGGAGTGCTGCAAATAACCACCGAGCTGGGATTGATTGACAGTGTGTTGCGAGTGATCAGTAATGATCTACACTGGGTCTAATGAATTATAACCGTGTATACACAGTGCCCATCTCCGTTTCGACAATCCTCGTATCGATTCCGACAATCCTCCACCTCCGCCGCATTCGTCGGTCCATTCATTGTTCCTTGCGTTCCCCATACCTCTATCTCTACGGCATTATCAATCACGGACAATCCTTTGTTTGTTCGCCGTTCGCCATCTATCGCTGTCCTATCGCCATTCCGCATCCGTCAATACTATTCGTGTGCCTTGCTTTGAATCCTCTTTTCAAAAAGTAACCGCCATCGCCGCCAAGCCCACACCAAGCCCCGCTATCCGTGACCTTGTTTTCTTGCTCTTCTTTGCTTTTTTGGCTTGGTATCTCTCCGTCAAGCTTTTGCTCTTGCTTTTGCTCAAGCACATCAGCCCCCCCCCCCTCTCCCCGGAGTCGTTTTTCCGGTCATCTGACCCTCCGTTCTTGGCCCGCCGCAGTTATAATACAGTCGAGTCGGCGGCTGGCATATTTTGGTTCAACGACCTTTGTATTCATTACCTTTTCACCCTTTTGATTCTTGTAATCCGGCCAAAACCCCCTCGGATCAACCCCCTTGGCCCCTGGCCCTTGCTCCTTGCCCTTGGCCTCTCTCCCTCCTTCTCCCTCTCACCTTGCCTTGCCCTTGCCTCTTGCTCTTTTGCCGCCCCCGCATTTTCTTTTGGAGGCTCCCATTCCACACATCTTTCGACGCTCGTCTGTACTGTACTGTACTGTACATTGCTCCAATTCTCTGTCCCTCACTTTTACTTTTCTCACTACCGACTCCGCTCGACCGACCGACCCCGTTGTACGCTAGTGCGTTTGATCGCTTGGTGATCACGTTACTTTCCCGCCCACATCCTTGTCGTACGGCCGTCCAACATCACCTGTCACCTTGATTGACCCCACTCTTTGGAACCGAACCGAACCACGACGCTAGCTCGTATCCACCACCACCCACCGACCACCACCAACCGCGCATAAGCACCGCACCTTCTTCCCAGCCCGAGCCACATCACACCGACTCTTTAGTCTTTTGTCAACTTACCCACCCACCCACAACACTCTCGTTACCAATCACGCTCCCATCTCTTATCCACCAACACACACCCCAATCTCACGAATCGTATCTTGTTCACACACCACACTCGCTTCCTCGTAACTCGCTCTCGCCATCCGCTCGCCCCGCCTCAACCTCTCCCTCGATGCGCTCATAATTTCGCCACAGGCCACCACCAATGCCCACTACCTCGACCCTGCCGCCGCCCGCGGACCCTTCGGGGCTGCCTCCGGTCTCCTCGGGCCCATCGCCTGGGGAACCGAGCGCGGCTCCGTCGCCACCAAATCACAATCCAAATACGAATGTCGCTGCTGCTTCCTCGAGCAGCTCCTCCGAAGCCTCCCGGCTCCATCGCCAGAATAGCCGGCGGTCATCCCGATCATCTCGGCGACGACGGCCCCAGGCCGTAGACTCGTACAGCTTGAACGACAATAACGAAGACGACAACGACGATGATGACTCTGATGACTCGGAATCGTACTCGGGCCCGGAACAGACAGAGGACGATAGCAGCTCGAGCACAAGCAGTATTTCGACCCCCAGCATGCGTTTCGCGAGCAGTTCAGTCGCTGCCGGCGCACCGACACCATTCAACACCGTGTTTGACGAGTACGCGTACGCCGATGTCACGCGTCCCGGGCCGGAAGCAGACTACATCTCGTACAATGACGACGACGAGGAGGTTGCGCGCGACGTCGCGGGAGTACACGAAGACAAGCCGGAGGACATGTCGGTGCCGACTCTTGCAGTCACTTCATCCCGCCCGTCTGTTCAAGGAGACGATTTTATTCCCATATCAACACGACCCGTCCCGGCTCCACCTCAGCTACGCACCACAGTCAGCAATCACCTGTCCCCGGTGCAGTCGTCGTCGGTCGATTCCAAGCTTGGCATCAACGACGGAGAGGAGCGGAAACGACGGTTTACAAACCGATTCCGAAGACGGCCCATCACACAAGTCGACCGCGATACAGCACGTCTGCAGCAGCTCGGATACGATGCTGTGCTGGGTCGAGACTATACTTTTTGGTCAAGCTTTGGTATCGCCATGATGAACCTCGGCTTCATCCAGGTACGTTTTCCTTGGCGCTGCGCCTAGAATCGCCCAGACGCCTCTGCGCGCTTAGTTCCCATTGCTGATAACAACAGGGAACAGTGTCTGCCGTGCCCGGAGCATACCTCTATGGTGGCCCCGCCATGATGGTGAGTTTGCTTCTTCAAAGACCTCCCGACTAGCCGCGCACTAACCAACTCTAGCTCGTGGCTTGGCCACTTTCAGGGGTGCTATCTATGGCACTTGTTTCGACACTCTCGGAGCTTGCATCTGCATACCCCGTGGCGGGCGGCATGGCGTCTTGGGCGTGGAAATGTGCGCGCGCGGGTATCGGAGGTGAACGCTACTGGGGATGGGTGATGGGTGCCATCGTCCTCGGTGGGCATATTGGAAATGTAAGTTTTATGGGAACCGATTCTTTCGTCATGTGGTCAATGCTAAGACTATCCCAGCTCGTGCTTGTATCTTGGCAGGCCGTCAGAATTATCACAGGCACTATGGGTCTCGCGTTCAACTACAATGAGGAGCGATGGCACATGGTACTGTTCTACCTCGCTCTGGTTCTCGTCGTCGGCTCGATAGGAAGCACGGCCTTTGGCTCCAGTCATCGGTACTGGATTGCTGCAGGAATCTTTGGGTTCGCCACATGGTTGTCGCTCGTTATATCGCTGCTTGCCACTGGTGTTCGGCACCGTGACTACTCGATATCACAGCCTATTTCGACGGCATTCACTACCAAAACAGGATGGAGTTCAAAATTCTACGTCTACATTCTCGGATGGCAATCCTGCACGATCGCCGCTGGCGCCGATGTCTGTGCCCACATGTCCGAGGAAACGCAGAACCCATCCCGCAACGTTCCGAAAGCTATGAACTGGTCGGGTTTGGTCACCTACGTCCTCGCATACATTTCCATCATTATCCTCTTCCTCTCGGTCCCGCCGAAGGACGCTGCATTCATTGCGGGCCAAGACTTTGCGGTTGGGCACATTCTCGAACGCGCCGTGTCGCTTCGCGGCGCTGTGGCAATATGTTCCATCATTGTCGTCGTCATGTGTATACAGCTGCAAGCGCAGCTACAGGCCGCGTCCCGATTTGTGTTCGCCATGGCCCGCGACCGCGCACTGCCCTTTTCGGACCAGCTCAAGCTCACCAACAAGGAGAAGCAGCCATTTATGGCCACCTTCCTCTGTATTGTCCTCTGGGCGCCGTTCTGCTGTCTGCTCATCGGAAAAGCAGCGGTCATCAGGTCGGTCGCAACGATGGGCGCTGCGACATTATCCATGTTGGGTTATGTAAGTGGAAAGCGGGTAAACAGAAATGCTGATCCGACCAGCTCATTCCCTGCGCGCTGTATCTTGTTTCACGACTCGACCTCCAGGTTGAAGGCCGCTCTGCGTGGTCTCTGCGCCGATTCAGTCGCCCCGTAGCGGCCGTCAGCGCCCTGTTCTGTCTCGCCGTCGTTGTCGTTCAGAACCTGCCTCCCCAGCACCCAGTCACAGCGCAGAACATGTCGTGGGCCCCTGTCGTGATTGTCGGCACGCTTCTCCTGTCGTTCATCACGTGGAAGACATACGGCAATGTCCACTACTCTGGTCCGATCCGCGCTCTCACAAAGTGGGAGACCGGCATGGAGATTGATCTCGACAGCACATTGCAAGCGTCCACTGCGCGAGGGCGCGACTCGGGAACGACAAGTCTCAAACTCGCCGTCACACCGTGTTACCCGGAAACTGTCCCCACGGTGCAGGTCGCGAGTGCGCGCACCGTGGAGTCGGACGTGTCCATGGGCGAGTGGGCGCAGGCTTCGTTCACCACAACAGAGGGATTCGGCACCGACTCCGTGACGGACGCTTCGCGATCACGCTCGTCGCGGTCCGACTCTGCGGGGAGCGGCATCTCTCATCGACGAAGAGGGACGACAACGACCATGGGCCGTGTCGACGAGGAGGACGGCGAGATGGACGTGTTTGACCCCAACGCGCTGGACGACGAGCACATTGACGTTCCCGACACCCTCGACGTCGATCTCGAAAGGGGCCACGACGTCGATGAAAAGTATGACGACGAGGACGGGGACACAGAGAGGAAGAGCAAGTGAGGAGGTGAGGAGAAAACGAGTGAGAAAAAGAGGTATCAAGACAAGTTTTAATACACAAGAGACGATTAAGGAGGACGACAGACGGACGAGAGTTGCCAGATTTCTTGACGGATTTGTAGTGAAGGGGCGTACAGGGGTGGTAGGTAGTAGGTAGTAGGTAGTAGGTACAGTTATGGTAGCTTGTTGTACTGTCCCACACGGGACAATGTACCTCTCACAGTTCAGTCCACGAGCATAATATATCAAGGAGCTGCACGGCGATGCAGAGGACGAGGAGGCGGTAAGGGAGCCGACGCCAGCGACAAGATAGGAAAAAGCACGATGGGAAAAAGCACGATGGGAGAAACACGATGGGAGAACGCAAATCGTCGAGATGGTGTCCATCTGCTCCGTGGCGTTGTTTGGAAATACCCGCAGAAATAAAGCAAATCCAGGAGCGATAAAGCAAATCCGTCTCGGCCACCGGAAGGCGCTCGGCAGCTGCGCTTTCGATTCCAGGACGCCGCCCCGCGGCCATCGGACGGGTCCCCCAGCCATGATCCGCATGGGTCGCCACTGGCACCGCTCGGTTGGTTGGTCGCTACGGAAAACGTTGTTGGTCGCCTCCAGCTGCACCGACTGTCTCACTCCGGACCTTGGTCACTTTGATTGTTGCCGCCACTCTGAGCATAGGTACAGGTCATGTCATGTCATAATCTACGAGTACTGTATCGAGGAGTTACATTCCACAGATGCTGTCGAGTCGAGTCGAGTGCAGAGTCATGCTCATGCTCATAATGGTGGAACGTGCATGACACGAGTCCGAGTCGAAGGTTGAGATTTGCGATGCGGCATGCCGTCCGTGCTTTCGAGGCCTGTGCTAGAATATATATGTACGTCGGTCGTGGATGCCACTGGCGTACATACGCGTCCGAGTCGCTCGAGTCGGTACAGCATTCTGGACACGTCTGCAGGCTCACTCCAACTCGGTACCAAGCTCCACTCGCTACAGCCACTGCTGCCACGCATGCACCTTGCGGCTGAGCACCGAGTCGCACCTTGACGCGGAATCGTGCTCAGATCCGCGGCGGTAGGTCGATCTGCGCCTGCGCCGGTCGTCCTTCTACACAAAGTGTCAGTCCAATATAACCCCCCTACTCGCCCCGCACGTTCACTCACAAGATGGTCATCCGTCCCCGTCCACGCGGTCGTCAGCGCCCAGGTATACATGGGCGGAATGAGCTGCCACACGGCCACGGGCATGTGGTGGGGATCAAACACGTTGGCGTCGGGCGCGGCGGGGAGGTTGTGCCTGTCCATCATGCGCCAGCTCCAGTCGGTAATGTCGAGGGCGACAGAGCACGTGAACGCGTCTCCGGCCGTCGCGCCCGCAATGAACGCCGCGAGCGGGGAAATGTTGCTCGGCGCGCGTACCGCCTCGCGCAGCGAAACGAGGAACAGCGACAGCGTACCGCTACACTCCCACTTTTTCAAAAACGTGACGAGGTCCTTGACCGTCGCGAGCCCGACCAGCGTCGTACCGTCGTCGGGCACCTCGAGTTTTGCGTACACTATAAACTCGAGAAAGAGGCCGAGGACAGCGGCGGATTCGCCGTCGTCAGTAAAGTGTACATGCCGCTTGGAGGGGAGGCGGGCGCCGCTCTCGATGCCGACTTCGCCGAGCGCCGAGGCGTCCCGGAATATCGCGCTGCGGTGTTAGGAGAATACTGGGGAGGACCAAGGATTGAGGGATAGAGTATGAAGTATGGCTGGGCTGGGGCTAGGTACCTCGCTGCCCGGCCATTGTCACTGGTCACGGCCAAGATCGTTGTAAATCGATCAATGTGGCGGTACCACGCACCACATCTTGCCCTGATCTCCGCCACACACCTATTATATTGTCGAGCTTCCAGACAACACGCCGAGCCAGTTCCCTTCTCCAGGCCCGTCTCTCTTGTCGACTCCCTGCCCACAGCATAGTGACTCACTCACCTAGACGCAAACAAGTAATAGCTCGGAATCCGAAACCGCACCCGGTCCGCGCTCACGAGCTCGAAATCGCCCTCGGTCCACACCTTGTCGTCGACAATGAGCGCCGCGTCAGCA
>Ga0160505_101378_pt1 | contig 11564 bp, 7 predicted proteins | sample DIDeMG_FD_108225 | JGI IMG/M metagenome (GOLD analysis project Ga0160505, IMG submission 108225) | Enriched chicken feces microbial communities from UW Madison campus, WI, USA - DID2874_E49_Stillage MG | ecosystem: Host-associated > Birds > Digestive system > Large intestine > Fecal ...
GCGGTAATGAATCTAAGAACTTGACTACCGCACCAAGACCTTTCTTGGTATCAAGAAGGATCTTAGGATCAAGCTCCGGGGAAACTTTCCTCAACAAGTCTCGCTCTGCAGGGTGCAGAGGACCCGATTGTCTGAGAGTTCTCGTCCCAACCTTTCAATATGCTAAAGACCTCGAAATGAAAGAAAAATGAAATATCAAAGATACCAAGATAACAAGAAGCCCTTAGAAAGTGGTAATCCACATCGGAAGACGTGCGGCCAATTATATAGGATTATAAGCATGATGGGATATTGAATTTGTAACAGCGTGAACATTTTACAAAATAACAATTAGCCTTGATGGCCAAGTTGGTAAGGCGCGTCACTAGTAATGACGAGATCGTCGGTTCGAATCCGGCTCGAGGCAATATTTTTTCTATTTTATCTTTTTTTTGAGTATTTCAAGCATGGACACTTACATACATAACATGATAATGGTGTCTTTGGGCCTTGAATCTGTGTGTATCTGATAGCCAGATCGAACGCTCATAGTAGCGACAGCAAGACAGTATTTAGGAAAAGGAAAGTTGGGTAGGGCTCATAAACTTTATTTCCCAAATTAGAAGGTGACAATTCGCAGTCACAAATGAAATTTAAAACTTAAAATTGAAAATCGAAAATGAAATAAAAATTGAAAATTGATAAATAAAAAAAAAAATAAAACACCAGTTGAAAAATCACGATAAGTTACCCTACTTGCGGTGTTTTTATTATGTAATTATTTACCTCATCTAATTTTTGCGCAGAGTCTACTACAAAGTACTTTTGTCGTACCCTTTTACCATAGTAAACACTTAGTATGGGGCCACACTCATCCATTTTCTCTCATTCTCTAGCTTGGTAAAAAAATTTTCAAAATCTTTTTTCCTCCCTCCTTCCCTTTTTTTTTCCCTCTTTCCCGCGTGTGTGAATCGACCATCTAACATCACATTATAACAATGGCTGCTACCAAGAAACAGAGAAGTGCTATTTCCGACGTTGTTACTCGTGAATACACCATTCACCTGCACAAGCGTGTATGTATTTTTATTTACTGCGACGATGCTGGCGGTATAAGCAGATGCTAGAGATCGACGAAGGCTTGGTTCGACTTTTTCTCTCTCAACACCAGATTTTTCTTTAACGGTTTTATTTTTCGACACAAACAAGATAAAGAAAACAAATAATTAAATAAATATAAAAGGCATGAGAGGCTCAACAGTACATGGACGATTTACAAAGCAACCCTGTTATATATTTGGTTTGACAGATGCTCGGTTTGATACTAGTCCCGGCTTTAAGAGAAATCACCATCGACTTCATTATAGAGAAATATCCATCGACAAGCAGGGAACTGTCCTTGAAGGATGACACTAATTCCCAATCAATCTTGTTTATTGTTTTTATTGTTTGGTCCATCTGCTTATATTCACCCAGTCTATGTTGTTTTTTTTTAAAAAAAAGCATTTACTAATATTATTGTTTAGGTCTTCGGTGTTCAGTTCAAGAAGAGAGCTCCCCGTGCTGTCAAGGCTGTCAAGGACTTTGCTAAGCAGCAGCTTGGTACTTCTGATGTCAGACTCGACCCCCAATTGAACAAGGAGCTCTGGAAGCGTGGTATCAAGGGCATTCCTCACAGAATCAGAGTCCGCATCTCTAGAAAGAGAAACGACGAGGAGGGTGCTAAGGAGAAGCTTTTCTCTTACGTCCAGGCTGTCGATGTTGCCTCTGCCAAGGGTCTCCAGACTCAGGTCATTGAGTCTGAGGAGTAAATTAATTGTTTTTTGTTTCCTTTGACTATTAGATAAAAACAAAAAAAAAACTCCATATTTCTCACCACCAATTTTCACTCTTGTGTTTTCAAGATCTATTTAATGAAACTGTATTACGTTTATTATCGAAAATTCCATGATGTTTAGGTGTTGTTAGTGGATTTTAGGCAAGGATTTTAGGCAAGGATTAATGGGTACTTGTGATTAAGAGATGTAGAGAGTAGGTTTTTTGAAAGAATGCTAAGATTTGGCTCTTGTTAGTTATGAGAAGTTAAACTAGTTAAGGATATCAGCAAGCATTATAGAGGGTTGCACTTTGAAGGTATGATTGGAGTCAAGTCTGTTGTCAAGATGATGAGGTTCGAATTTGCACAAGTATCGAACTCTTTTATAAGCAGTCTGGGTAACATATTTTTCTCTGTTGTTGAGTGAGAACGATTATGTCAATATTTCAGGCTATTTGATAGCCTGGTAAATAGCTCCCGCATCTTGACAATATCAATATCGACTTTTGCAAGCGGGAGACTGCCATACTCAAGCCCGTTATTAGGTGTGCAGGCATCAATTGTAATAAAGCCCCCAAGCAAAACACCCGCTGGGAAAAAATGAAGCGCTTGATTAAGAGTTGTAATATCTTGGGTATAAGTTTCCTCAAAACAGGATATCGGCTCAGCTTTGGCTTGTTTCTTATTGTACGCAATGTAGAGAAGACGAATTGTAGACAACCGTGGCGTTTTATTGCCATGGGTTCTCGTGAGTACCTCAAACAGCCGGTATAAGGAGATTTGACCAAGGGTTGTCTGCATCAGCACCGTCTGCAGTTCGGGTGCCTTTGAAACTAATGCGAGTACTAATCCGGTTGATGAGTTTAAAAACCATCGGATGTGTTCTGGTTGAGAGTAACCAAATCATAGACAAAGACATGCGACATGAGTAAAAAGACCACTTGAGAGTAGCCCACGAGGAGAGCAGGCTAGCTCGCAAGAGAGAGAAAGTGCTACCGTTGAAATCATAGGCTGTTGCTTGACAAACACGGTAAGTAAATAGTAGTTTGCTCCAATAGTAATTTCACATATTAGTGTTTTTAGACTCGGTAATTGATAATTCAGATTTTGCTTCTTTATCATGGCCCGGGGAACATTGGCGTCTATAAGCACCAGTCGCAATTCCTCTAGCCTGTAAAGCTGGATAATGGCTGTGCTGGCCTCAGGGTTAAAAAAGATGATATCATCTATTGACAAATACCGTAAATGTTGTGCAAATCTTGGGGTTTTCAGTGTTTCCGGGTCCTGGAATTCAGTCTCAAATCCAAGATTAAGATATTCTAGTGAATGCAGGTCTTTCAACACAAAAAATAGTAACGCACTATCTACAAAATATTGCACCTCAAAGTTGAGTCTTTGAAGCTTGGGCATCCGCACAAGAATGGAAAAAACGCCCTTGTAATAACTTAGTGTAATGGCAATGACAGCGTCAAGACAATCGTGTCTTTCCAATTCATCCAGAAACCCAAAAAGAAATAAACCTTTGAAGCATAGTAGTGTGCGTTGCAATCCATCTGTGTTTCTGTGCTGGCGCACAATTAGCCGAACTAGGTTTCTCCAAAGAGCAGATTCCCGGTAAGATATCAGAGTATCTTGCTTGTCTGCAATTTCATCTAGGGACCGCTCAAGGCCTGCGTCTGATTTAATATTTCCCTCATCTTCTGCTTGCAGTTGCTTTCGAATACAAGATTTAATGTGGTCTTTATCAAAATTACAACTTTCGTACATGGGTCGAAAGCAGGTAAAGATATTCATGTCAAGCACAAGCTCTGTTAGCGCTGTGAATGCACTCACATAAGTCCAGTTTAGGAGCCGGTGGTATTCTAACGTATCATTATCTTGCACCTTGTACAAAAGCCACAGGGCTTTGACATACGACAGCGTGTATTCCGCAGGTAGCTTAATTGCTGCGTGATGAAAATGTCTTCGAGCAACTGACGCATATCGACTGGTACTGCCGTCTGTATTGCACGAGTGCCTCTCTTGCTTCAAGGCAGAAAAATAGTCAAAGAGAACGGCTGTCTGCTCAAACCCGGGGATAGGTATGGTTGGCTAGTACATTTAATTGCGCGGGGCAACGGACACCCGTGCGTACAGCCGGGAGATTGTAATCTTTCTCAACCGTCGACATGTCGCCATCATGGCCAGGAAGTCGTAGTAGGGATATTGATAGTACAAGTATCTTGTCGTGGTACGGAAACACTCATACGCGCTGTCTACTGTGCCCAGCATGTGGCAATCTGATGCCAGCAGGGCTAGTTGATCAAGCACATGCTCAATGACCTCCTTTGGAAGAGTTGCGAGAGTAAATCTAGAATTAATCATATTGAATACTGAGTTGGCACCGGAGATGTGTGAAATCGGATTCATCTATGATGGAAATCATGAATGATAAAGGTAAAAGCATGGCAGCCAACAATTGAAATGGGATGAAATACATTTGTTGTTGAGATGGGCGATTTGAAAGATTCAAGGATACATAGAAATTCTTGGAGCCAATATTAAATCATATTTACTCCTATACTCATACATTTCATAACCGCTACTTGATTAATAAATGTCTAGTTGTATCAGCCAAACCCCCCAAGGTAATAACTGACTATAGTTACAATACTAGATCCAGTAGCTCTTGCCTTCGTTGAAATGTATGTTCGATAAACAGTAGTGTTTCAAGCATCATATCTAAATGGTGATGGATTCACGATTGAGGCTATCAAACCCAGAAATTGATTAATCAAAAGGAAAAAACAAAAATAAAAAAAAGTAATAAGCTTCAATTTCAACAATAAAATATTTCGGAGAGTTTATTATCCAAACTTCCAGATGAGCATGGTCAATTGGGTTTGTTATCAAATGGAGCTTTTATGTTAATGAAATATGAACAACATATGCCTCGTCTTTAAGTTAATTAGGAAATGACATTTAGTAGTTAGGAAATAAAACATTGTATTTAAGCACATTATTACATAACCTAATTGACTGAAATTAATCAATCACATATTATCCTATAAGCTGCCTAATCAGGTTAATTACTATTCGTCGAAGCGGGGTCAGACATGCTGACAGATTTTTTTCATTTTCCCAACCTTAATTTTTCTTGCCACTAAAAAATGTAGAAACACCCAAAAACAGCAATGAAAGATAACCCCACTTAGTCCGCAGTCTCTCAAGACCCAAATAATCATAACGTAGGCATAGCTAAGGTCCGACCACCATAGTGGAAAGCAAAAAAAGGTTTTTTTATTTATTTTATATCTCAGGTATTGTCCCCGCCAAATCCTAGCGCTAACACCAACGTTAAAACCAGTTCAGCTATTCAGCACAAAGTGATGAGGGTGTTTGGTCCGAGCCGGACTCGTAGGAAACAGGATGGATCGAGTGCACCACAAGTTATAACTTGGACGCTTAGATCTAAATATATCAAAAGATAGCCTTCCCAATGCTGACTGCTGGCTAACCATTCTGAGTACCGTTGGATCGGGTATTACAATGGCTTGGGTTGCAATCTCAAGGGAAGCCAACATGCACTTCTCAGTCATGAAATTTGCAAGCAAGATTAGAAAGCAAACATTTCTTGAATCTGGGGTTTAAGCATCGGGAAATATACCAACAACTTTTTGCCTTCGCTTAGGAGGTCTCAAATCGGTTATTTCATTCGGTGATAAGGAGCTACTTTATGCTTTTGATCGTTAATATAGATAGATTTATAGGTATAAATTCATTTTGTTAATCTATAGCCTGGGCCTTGAAGCGTCGGGTTTATGGATGTATTATAGGAAGATATGAATGAAGAACTGTGCAATGCCTGAGGGCATACTGCTGGTGATTACAAACGGCTTTTTAACTTTGTTTCAACCCCCCACAGGGTATCACTGACAACAGATAGTTTCTGTTAGAAGCACAAAAACTCATGCGCCAACTGACCAGACCGCTGCCAAAAAAGCGAGCTGAAGACAAAAAACCCGCATGGCTGACCAATTTTTACTAGATACGGTATCTTTTTTTTTATTATTTATTTTAAAATTACTAATATACTATTTTTTAAGGTTAGTATTAAAGTGCGTAAAAAATAAGCAAAAACCTGGTGCAACAATCCGGGTTGTCACCGGTGCATAGATTATTGTTATTATTATTGTTGCACACCATTGTTGCCTGGTGATGATTCAGAGGGTGCAAGACCAAGGTGGACGGGGGTGGTTTAGATGTCCGTAACCAGCAGGCTTGTACATCCTTCTTGAACCACCAACATGTTTAGATAGGATGGTTTTAGAGCGCTTCGGGGTCGTTGATTTTACTGAGATTCAAAACTTGGCAGAAATAAATGTACTATTTATAAATTGCTATTAGTAGTGCAAGGTTTGTACATAATCAGCGCCGGGAGATTTGTGGAGTAGTAAAGGGTTGCCATGGCCAATGGGTTGGGGGTTAAATTAAGCAAAAGCTGACGTTTACTTGCAGATAGGACTATGGATTTATTGATATCCCCCAGAAACTTAAACTGGTACGCCACGTAGACGGATTTCTTTTTAAAATAAAAAAAGTACTCATACTGGACTGCCAAAGAAACTGCTTCACTGCGGTCTGTCCGTTTTCTAAACAGTATCTTTTACTTCCTTGTTTGGTGGATTCTCAACGTAACCATTATATTTTTTTCTAAAAAAAAAAGATGAAACAATGAACATTTACATGCCTCCAAGTTATGAAAACAAAAGGGACATTAGCCTAAATATGTATACTCACTCATTCCGTTGTCCTAAAAAGGTTTTATCTGCTGCCATTGTCTTTGCGTTACACAGAAGTGACCTCTACGTTTTTTTTCCTTTTTTTGGTTATGTGGCTACGCCGTTACGGAGCTGCGACGCCCAGCATCCCGGGTTGGCGGCTTCAAAAAAAAATTCCCAACCTTCTCCTCAACAACTCAATTGATGATGGCCTGCTAGAAAAGCTTCACATGTAGTGGCCCCATGGTTTCTATTAAAACAAACGTCTCGTTCTTTATCCTCGACACGTTTATTGCAAAATGGTTGATTTTTTTTCTAATGCTGATAAATCCATGAGAAATGAGTGGGAGGGGCTTTGTAAAGCTCGTCCCGGTTGTCCTAGTCCCACTGTGCTCAATCCAAATGCTTCGAAGAAGTAATTGCTTTTCCAGCGGTATCGGGGATTCAGTGATGATACTACTGATATAGTGTGTGATTTCATCTGCAATGTCTTGGCCGAGGTTTAGTTTTTTATTAAGGTGAAATTTACCTTTGTGATAAGTGGTAACACTGTAGTAACATTGGTGATATGTTGCGATAGCGTAGCCCAGGAAGAAAAGAAAAAAAGGGGCCTTTTGCTAGTCATAACTGAGAATGTAAAAAAAAGACAGAGCCTGGAGGGGTAACCATGTATTAATATGAAATAACACCCAGGGTGTTTAGCTGCTAATAGGGGGCGAAACTACGATCATGAGGAGCCTAAAAAACAATATACAAGGTTCCAGCTGCTCAGCTGGTTTCATTTCATGCATATGTGTGTGTATTTATCGAACGTTTGTTTAGTAGACCATGTCAGCTCTTTTTTCTTTTCTAGGTGAATTCCAAAGGTTTTAAGAAAACAATAACTCGGTCCAAGGTTGTTGTTGTACCTACTGAGAATAAACACACGCATACAAATGGGTGTTGTGATCCTGCTACCTGCATTCCAGAAATATCCAAAATGGACAGCAGGTGTATCACGAATTGACCTTTTGTGGGTTTCTGGGTATGCTTGCGTGCGGGTGAAAGGGGATCGCATACTTATCGATTTTTCAAGTAAAAAGTTTCCGTTGCAATGATTTCAAAGTTTTGTGTGAAAGTGGCATATTATTATAACCTTACCACACACACCAGCGGAAATTACGAGTCAAGATTAAACTGCTTGTTAATTGGTGATGAAAAAAAAAAGTTAATATAAAGATTTTTTGATTTATGGTTATTATTAATTTAATTAAATTATTATTATTTTATTTACTTATATTTTTTTGATGTGAGGCTGAATGGGCTTAACCTTCAAGCCCTTCTACTGGCTCAGACCGCTCGGAATAAAATTGACTATTGTCGACACTGTATAAATCAGGTTAATCGTACAAGTAATTACGGCGGTAAAATTAATACCACTTGTCTCCTGCGTATATTACATATCAACAGTCTAATATGTGGTTATGGCAGTTGCCAACATTGATCAGTATAGACTATAGTGGCAGTTAGTTTCTGGAAAAAAAAAAAGATAGACTTTGCGGTAACGCTATAATTGAAATTCATCGTTTATCAGCTTTTAAACTGTGCTGTCGCATTGTCAGAAAAATTGAAAAAACCCATTGTTCACAGGGTCCGCTAAACGTAAAAATAATACGCCTACCCATAAAGCGAACCTAGGGCTGATTCGGGGTTGCTTATTATTCTAGTGACCCCTCTCTATAATATAACCTACCATTAACAAAACTCAGGATCAACGGAGGTTTGGAAATTGTACCCAGCTGGTACCAGCCCGTATAACCCAGCTGTTGGTACTAAACCCACCGTACCGCCGTCAAGTTTTGTGTGCTTGCACACTTTTGGGTTACAAACTGGGAAAGCAGGGAGGAGTATAGCCTAAAAAGCCAAGTTTTTTATGTTTAGGTTTTACGGGCAATAAGCCGATAAAATTATGAGTGTTAAGAAGATTGGAACATAAACCACTTTCATTTTGTGTATATGGGCCAACAGTGTAAATAGTAGGCGTAACATAGATTAGGAGCCGAGGGCGGTCAGCACCAGTGTAAAAACAATAATCGACATCAAGGGTTTAACGAACAGCTGAATCAAAATTGCATAAGGCTTGAAAGCAAGTCTTAGTTATCCAGCTTGACAATCGATAACAGTCCGTAATTCGGGCATTATCTCCATGTCAAAGCCAAGATAATCGAGTTCCCCTCGTTCTTACTGGAATAGCTCGCTACAAACATGTTGATAGTCGTACAACCGGGCTTTTTTTTACTATTATTTTTTCTTTTGACACATACTTTTTAGAGCATTTAAAAGACAAAATCTAACTTTTTCTCTCGCCAAAGTGGCTTTCCTCATTAGTAGAAAGAAATCGCAGAACCAAAAAGAAGAGCCGGAGCAAGAGGCAAAAAAAAAGGATTAATAGTTTAATCATACCAAGTGCGCTATAGTCTCTGGTGGGATGATTTTCTATCAATTGTGGTGTGTACAAGTTAGGAGAGTTCACGAGGACCAAAAAGAATGGCGGGGAAAGTGCCAAAAAAAAAAAAAATAACAAAAAAAGCTAGTTCCATGTACTACTATCACTACCACCACTAAATGGAACCATCCACCCTTCCAGTTGCCCTTCTCCAAGCCCTTGGCTAATGACTAATGCTTCTCGCCGTAATTGGTAATGACTTAGTGTATACAAGCTTCACGGGGTGGTTGCGCCCCCAACTTACCAGCCAAAATAGACAACATGCAAGACCCATAAGTCGGACCAAGCTTGACAGGGCCAACCCACAAGGTTTTTCAAATAAGTGCTTCTATGACAGTTACTTGCACAGGTGTACGATGGTGACTGGTAACCCCCTCTTGCCAACTAGAGGTTATCCGGTTGCAGAAATCAAGGTGCCCCCCAGATCAGCCTGAGTAGCTGGCATACAAAAGAGCTCTATGCGAGGAAAGTTCTTGCGCGTTTGTAATTGATTTCATATACAGGGAGGTTGTAACTAAAAGGTTTTTTTATATACCCACAAGTTATGATTTTTGAAAAATCATAAAATAAAAGAATACATTATTTACCTTATGCTGGCCCTTGATCCGTCAGTAACAAGATTGGTAGTTACAGGGACAAGGCCTTGATTTCAAAGCAAAGCTTTTGCTTTCCTTCTATAGATTGACTTGTTGGGCCGTCTCTGATAGAAAACAAAAGCAAAATTTAAAAAAAGAAGCTGGTCATCATTCATATTCCAGAAAATAGTATAGACTAAATTTAGGCGACGAGATAAATCAATTATTGTTCGTTTTGTTTTTGAAAAAATATATACCGAGGTCTTTTTTTGGTAATCCTGTTTGGTTGATTGGGAACAAGATTATGGCCACCGCCATGTGTTTTAGATGTGTTTTCTTGCCACCCTGCGCAAGTCAGTTTTAGCTGCCATTGTCAGGCAGTTATGGCATCAGAGACAACAGGGCAACACGAGCTCAAAATGAGGATAGACACTATCGGCTACTCCTTTCGCGGGCAAGCGCAGGAACATTGACTGAAGATCATTGTGGTGAAGAAGAAGAAAAGAGACTAGGAATTAGACTATGAGATACGCATAAATAGACGCGCATACGGGTGATTAGATAGGTATTGTTGACAGATGCGGTTTTAACAGTTCTGTATTTCCCCTTATTGAAATCACTACTATCTCGGGAATTGGCCCCCGCGATAAAAAAGTTGTATGGGCATCGTTATTATAGTGGGAATATTACTGACAATGGTTTCTTCCACAGTCGGACCAATGGGAAACAGACCCATTTGCCAATGCAAAGAAAATAAGCTACCCATACGAGAAAACGGTATAATTATAGTATATGCAATGACAATAAACTGATTATCTATCCTGTATGCAACTAAATTTGGCCATGGTGGAAAAAAAAAAAAAAGACCATACCAGTAAACGTGCCAGTTATTTTATTATAAATTTTTTATTCATTGTTATATCGACTACGGTTCTTATTAAATTATCCAGGTAAGAAACCCTTTTTCTTGGGTCTTTTGAGATCTTTGATACTCCGAGTAAACGTGGCGTACACAGTGCCAAAGCCTCGCTCGCTCATCCTTTTTTCATATTTTACCCCCTCGTCTGTGTATGTGTGGTGGAGGGGGGGAGGTTACCAATGAGAAACAAAAACAACATTGGCATGTTTGTATTCAATACAAAAACAATCCAACCAAACAGAAGAACGCAGAAAACGGCTTGAGTAATCAAAATGTGTGTTGACAAGCTTATAGCGGAGATGTCTCTTCATGTTTGCTTTGCTGTTTTTGGTTGAAAACGCTTGCGCAGACTCTGTTACATAAGCGTGACTGTAATTTCACATAAGCAAGAAAGGACAAACGGAAGTTGTGGGCAAGGCTGAACTTTGTCGTGAGTTTTGGCAACGCTAAAAAAAATCAAAAAAAAAAAAAAAAGTCGTAATTTGGCTTAGCAAGCACAATCATATCAGCTGAAAATCACAATGCTTGACTGCGTGGATTGATAGAGAGCATCGCTGATCAGTAGGGATCCTTTGACAAGGTGAAAGATGAGACAAACCCACTGGCCTACAGTAATAATCACATGAATCCAACAGCTTTTTTTTCTTCCTGACAGTGCCATGTACGCCCTCCGCGTCCGTGATACTTGTCATCTCTGAGGTCCAGGCCATCAACCAAAGTGTATATGTGTGTGTATGTGTTGGCGATTGCCTGATCCCACCCCTCCTCACGAACAACCGCCGTCTTTTTGATTTAGTTTGATATTTTGTAGTTTTTGGCTGGCAAAAGTAAAACTTCCGTAGGACCTGGACACCTCGCGATGGGCAAGAATCTCAACGCGGAGTATTGGTAATTACGATACTTGCTGGTTTTGGGCAAGACCTCATAACCTTCCATGACCATGTACTTGTTGAAGACATTGGGGTAAAAAAAAAAAAAAAAATTTGTTGGTTTTTTTTTATTTTTTTTTTTTTTTTTTTTTTTTAGAATA
>Ga0160505_101380_pt1 | contig 11558 bp, 10 predicted proteins | sample DIDeMG_FD_108225 | JGI IMG/M metagenome (GOLD analysis project Ga0160505, IMG submission 108225) | Enriched chicken feces microbial communities from UW Madison campus, WI, USA - DID2874_E49_Stillage MG | ecosystem: Host-associated > Birds > Digestive system > Large intestine > Fecal ...
AGGCGCACACAACCGAGGGCGGCCCACTTTAGGTGGTGGAGGCACGGAAAATGCGGGCGTGCGTGGAGTCAGCCATGGCTAACGAGTTCGGGACAACGACCATTCGCAGTGGTTAGCATGCAGGGGAGCCAGGAGCAACGTAAGATCCTGCAAACGCCCAGTGGCCGGTTCACGCGGAGTCTACGGGTGGAGGGGACAAGACACTCCATTTAGTCTCACAGATGGGCTAAACTGTTTCCGCACCTTTGGGCTCCTCTTTCCGGGGAATTGGGGCAGATGCGGCGAAGTCGTACTGATAGCGACGCAGAGCGAGACCTCAAGGCCGGCGCATGGCATGGAATGTGCACGTTGAGCTCTGTTGGCATCACGTAAATTAACTTGAGAGGACACTGCCTGCTGCCCTCGCCTGGACAGCTGGAAACTAGGAGCATGGAATCTGGAGATCTGGAAACATGGCCTTCACATGGTACGGACATGGCGACGATCTCCGAGACAACACAGCACACCTTCCGACGCACCTACATCAACTGAGCAGGACACCCAGCATCGTCGTCTTGCATCTCACATACCATCACAAAGCCCCATGTCCCCGCCCATTGAATCCGACCTGTCAGCACTGCAGTCACTGCCTTCCTCGACACTCGCGCGGCTAATCGACCCGGCCGCGGCCGCAGAGCCGGGGACGCCGCCGGATCCTCATGCCGAGCTGGCTGCCTTCGACCCAAAGACAAGCACCGTGCAGGGATCCGTGTCCGCCTCGCGCGCGTACGTCAAGGAGATGCGGCGGGCAGCGGAGGAACTCAAGTCGCACGTCATCGGGACGATGGAGCGGGACGTGGATGGAGAACGGCTCGAGAGGATCCGGGACGAAGCGGAGGTTGTGCGTGCAGCCGTGACTGCGTATGCGGCGGACGTCAAGATTGCTGCCAAATGTGAGTGTTGGTGTGTGCAGTATTAGGAGTCGTCCAAGGCGAAGTGTGCGTATGAGATGCTGACCATAGAATAGGACCGCATCGGTATACGCTTTGTGGTATCCGACGAAGCCGAAGCCATCGTCATCGCCTTGCTGCCTAGTCGTCAACATGACGCAGGCCTTGCGCAAGTCACAAGCTGCGACCGGGACAATTGCGAAGGGTGCATGATAGAAATCGCGATACTTAGGAACCCGACGTCCATATCAATCACCAGAATCCATCTGGCTCACCGGCTGGCTCCACCGTTGTACCTTGCCTCCTATCAGCCCTCTCCATTGTAAACCGCCCACATCCAACACCATTTCATTGATCGCGCGATCCCATACAACATGCATCACATCTACTTCTTTCCCTTCTTCTTCTTCTTCTTCCCGCCTCCTCCAGCGGCTGGTGCAGGTGTAGGTGCGGGGGACGATGCGCCGATTGCGGGCGTTGCAGTGCCGGATGCGGGGCCGGACTTGACGGCAGCAGCTATGGGGTCGTCACCCTCGACGGCGGGAGTAGCTGCGCTGCTGCCGCCGCTCAAGACGGGGACGCGTCGCCTGACGTTACCGATGTTCGACAGAAGGCGGAGGTTGAGCGATTCGAAGCGGTTCAGGATGATTGCTGAGAACGACTTGTACTGAAGGCACTGCAGAGTTAGACTGAGAACGACAACTATCACTCACGGTGGTGTCATCGGTCACCTTGAGGACAAGGTGGCCTGTGGAAGGGACAAAACGGACAACATAACGAGTCTGCAGTCAGCCAAAGTGCAGGCATGGGTTTGAGGGTCGGTGAAGACGTTCGCGGTGTGAAGCGTTTGCGGTGACAAGGATGAGCGAGTCGTCAGCGGCACTGCGCCGGTGACGAAATGAGCAGGTCATCGCCTAGAAGCTGCAAAGGCGCCGTATACACCTTCCAGTCTGATGGGATAGCGATGCCAGCCTACCCTTGGACTATACCGGCCTGCTGCGCTGATCCTCACTCTGCTATAGGAAATCAGACGTTGCGCGCGACGCGTCGTGGCAGGGAATCCACAAGCTGGTGTTCCCAGACAACTGTCATTCCTATTACTTGCAGGCATCCACGCGGCCGCCGCCTGCAGTGCGGAAATGACTCGGTTGATAGATCGCAGAGGCCAGGCAACAGTCATGGTGCACCTTCCTTCCAATATGTGCACAGCCGGTATGATGGCGTTCACCCAACGTCGCGAACGTCGACCCCCACGCGTGTCGCACAGCGCGCATCATCGGCATCTTGACCCCCTCGTACCAAGCCATCGTGTGTGCTCACTTTCCGTGGCGACTTGTTGTACAAGTCAATCACCGCCTGTGTCGTCAGCACGAGCCATCGTGGGCGACCAAGTTGGGTCAAGGAGGTTTACGAGCTGGGTGTGGGTGAAACTCACGCTCTCAAACTGGGTCCACTTTGCGATGTAGACCATCCTTTATCCTCCCCTCTTGATAGGTGTGGTTTTGTTGTCGCTGTTGTTGTTGTTAACTGAAAGCCAGCGAATGTTGTCAACGACAGTCATCCAACCCATCCATCCCATCATGAAGCGGTTTGGCCGCGCACACGAGTGGCCGTCAGTAGGCGCAGGCATGGCTACACCATGCTACACCATGCTGACGCTAAGGAAGTCAGGAAATCTCCAGCAGCCCAGGTCGTCTCTGAATATATTACACGTCATTATAACGGGAACACTGATAACAGTCACGTCCTGGCTGGCCTCGCTGGCCGGCCTGGCCTAGCTGGCCTGGCGCTGGGCGCGTGGTGGTGTGTATTTAATACGTGGTGTCCCGCCATGGGCGCCTGGCACGAGCTGGCACGCGGCATGGGCCAGCACGCAAGGGAAGCGCGTGAGACATGCGAACACAGATTGACCACCTCGACAACCTCCAACCCCCTCCATTCCATTCTCCTTCTGCCTTGTCTGCTTTCCAGAACATCTCTCTCATCCACTCTCGCTCTTCCCACCTATTGCCCCTCGTTCAACACAGGACAGTCCAGCAACGAGCTCCTAGACGACAGCCAAGTGCTGCATTTCCGCTAAACGACGACTGCTGCATACCCTCCCTCAACGTTTCTTCTCTACCCGCTGCGATCCCGAGCTTAACCACTCCGACCTTTTGATATCTTTGCTCACCACACCTACTTGACGGTACCAACGACACCATGTCTGGCTTCCTCAACTCCATTGGGTGCGTCCTGTGCAGCTGCCGAGCTGGGATACTCAGTCGCTGGCCACGCCCAGGTCGGCTGCACGCTGTTGCCTTGTGCCCTCGCTAACGTGTACCAGCCGTCTCCGAGCCCCGAAGCGCTCGCCTATTCCCCAGCAGCTCGGTCAGCCCAGCGGGCAGGCGTACGATGCTCCCCTCCTTTCGCCCGGCGCTGAAATGTCGACCGCTCCCCCCGGTTCGCCTGGTCCCAAGCCCCTCTTCCTGTGCCAGCCGTTCGTCAAGGCCGCACTCGTGAAGGGCAGCTTTAAGACCATCGTTGCTCCTCCCAAGTATGTTGATGTCAACGAATGGGTCGCCATTAATCGTGAGTTTTCAACTGTGGTGTGCGATGCGTCACTCTTCGGCCCCCGTCTTCCCGAGCCACGCTGTGGCGCATCACACATCGCTAGCAAGGGACATTATGTGATCCGATCAACCCTAACGCCAGTGTTCGACTTTTACCACAACCTCAACCACTTCTACTCGGCCCTCACCGAGTTCTGCACGATTCACAACTGCCCCACCATGTCGGCTGGTCCTTCGTGAGTAGCGATTGGGGGACCGGTGATCAGCTCGCACTCAATGCTGACGTTTACAGGCTCAACTTCCTCTGGCCAGACCAGAACCAGCGCCTTGTCAGCCTCCCGGCGCCGACGTACATTGACTTTGTGATGAGCTGGCTTCAGAAGCTGCTCGAGGACGAGAACGTGTTCCCCACCAAGTCGGGTGAGTAGACCATGGAGAATGTGGCTTGGGGATTCTTGGGATGCACAAGGCGCGCAGTCACTAACGCTTCAGGCCGCGACTTCCCTACATCGTTCGCATACACGGCCAAGCACATTTACAAGCATCTCTTCCGCGTCTTTGCGCACCTTTACCATGCGCACTTTGAGCAGGTCGTTCACCTCTCTGTTGAAGCTCACTTCAACTCGCTGTTTGCCCACTTCCTCGCGTTCGGCAAGGAGTTTGACCTCCTGGTCATGAAGGACCTCATGACGCCGCAGGGCATGGGCCAGGGTGTCGCCGAGCTCGCGGAGCGCTGGCGTGAGATGGGTATTCTCGAGGTCTAAGGCAGACCGCGGTGTTCGCTTGCAAGAAACCGGGGGCGACGGAAAGGGACTGTCGTTCGGACTCTCGTTCGCCACGACCCCTTCCACTCTCGTTCCTCCCCTCAACCCCCCAGCGCACATTGCAAGCCAGAATATCCGAAACACACCAAGACACACCAGTGCGACCCGCCGCACTGAGCGTACGACAAACAGGCGATGTGGGAACGGATGACCGAGGGGGGCGACAAGGAGCAGCATCCGATAGTAGTAGATGACAGCTGACAGCATGGAGCGGAAGAGAGGGAGGACGGCGGGGGCAGCGTATGGCGCATGTTGTACACCTGTCGGATATAGCATTTAGACGAACAACTCACGAAAGCAAATGCAACAGACTTTCTTCTCCACACACTGAACCCGTTTGTTGAGGAATGGCCCAATCGTTATCCTCGCTTACGCAGGATGCTGACTATGAAGGCAAGGCGGATGGTGCGTATTCTGAGCTTTCGTACGCTCAGCCTGAGTATCAAGTCTCGAGACATGAACAGTCCAATATCAAGTCTCGGCAGGCAAAGTCCACGGTCAATTTGCAAGCAACTTAGACCTGTTGGGCGTGTGGGGCTCTTCAACGCTTGGTCGACGGCAGCTGATACGACATCCATGTATCATTTGGTCCCTTTTGAGGATGCATTGCTAATGCGTCTGATGACAGTCCTCTCGAACAACAGCCCTGTTTGCCGGACCACAGGGACGCTATACAGATGCTGAGATCAAGCGACCTTGTCAGGAAGGGCAAATAGACTGAACCCCCACTGCGTGGAACACCACTCCACACACAGCTCGCAGTTCCGAACAGATGCATGCAAGAGATGTCTCAAGAAGCACGTCGCGGCCAGCGCAGCGTGGTGGCGAACAGCCCAGCCTGAGCCCGAGCCCTGTAGTAATCGGAACTAGCACTTTATGAAAACACAGACTGCAGTTTATGACTGTTGGTTGGGGAAGGGTGTACGGGTACGGTGTAATACGGACGAGCGGGAATACCGGAAATGGAGCCTCTTAGGTTGATAAAAGCAGAAGTATAAAAGAGAGAAACAGAGACAGTTGGGTAGGAAGGAAGGTGGGGAATAAGAAAGCTAGGTGGTGCCGGGAAAGATCATTGATTATAAAGCATACTGGTTGGTCCTGGGTATAAATATTGTTGACAGGTCTTGGTCGGGTGGTCCCATAGTTCTTCTGGTGTTTACGTGTTTGGGCGTGGGTGGTCGTTGAACGTTACATTGTGAGCGACTCGATCAGAGCGGCGACCCATTTCGCCATGCTCGACAGTCTGTGGCACGAGTCAGTACTTTGACTTGGGTTGTGGGTGTGGATCAGTGGGGTACTCACCGGTCAAGCTTGACAGAGACAAACGACATCTCAGTCAGGCCCTTCATTCCGTGCTCTTCAAGAATCACCTCCCTTGGGCTAGGCCCATTGCTCGTGGGTGCCCCGCTGGCGAAGCTGCTCTTCTTGTGGATCGAGGCGCCGTCACCAGTGCTAGGGAACGAGTATGTTGTGTCGACCATGGCGCGCTCAAAGATCTGCGTGACAGCAGACAAGATTGCAGTCGACGATGTCGTGTTGAGAACCCCGGTCATGCGCGGAATCAGCTGGTCGTAACTAGGAAATGTCAGAAAGGTTCCCGCATATTGCAACTCACGACATGGCAACCACCTCAGGCGTCTCCTGACTGGCCTCGGCGAGGAGGCGGTAGAGCACAAGCTTTTCAGTATCGCTGCTCGCCTGGCCCAGGATCGTAACGACAAGGGTGATTAAGAGGAGGGCGGTCGAGTTGTCGGGGATGTGCAGAAGAGGGAAGATGCACAAAGTGGACAGGTCTTTAAGTGCCTCATCCGCAACCTCTACTCCGGCAGCAGTGAACAGGCCCTTGAGCTCGGCGGTGTTCGAGGACGTGATGGGGAGAAGCGAGGCAAAGAACGCGACGCTCTGGGCACCAATGAGAGGCTCCTCGTCTGTCGATTCGCGCGGCGCATGGGACGACAACCGGAGAAACTCGGTGAGGGTCGCGATTGTAAGCTTGCGCGTGTTGGGGTGGCGGACACCCTTGTAAAGAATGGTGACAAGGGAGAAGCTGGCATTGGTGTCGAAGTTGATGCCGCAAAGCTGGTCCAGCTTACGAGCCGAGTCACCCACAGCCTTACGGACTTCAAGAAGACCGCCGAACAGACCGTTGGCGAAGTGGCCGTTGGCGTCCAGGTGTCGGAGGGTAGTGAGCAGAAGCTCGAGAGCAGGCGCAAACAGCGGGATGTAGGCGAGCTGGAGGACTGCGACAGCGAGCCAGAACAGCGTAGGTGCGTAGCGGCTATCGGGAAGGAGGCCTGGAATAACACGGGCGAGACAACGGAGCATGCTCACGATGAGCACAGTGTCCGACTCTTGGAAGTGCATGAGTGTGTTGCTGAGCGAGATCAGGATCTGGTATACGAGGTCGTCATCCATCTCGTCTGCGGCCAAGTAGCCAAGGGCAGTGAACGCCTGAGGCTGTGTGGCGGGGTTCGATTGGAAGCAGGTTGCCGCAACGAGGCCCATCCAACGCGCACGCCACTGGTTCGCACAGTCTGTCGAAACGGCGCCAGAGGTGAGGACATCGCCGAGGAACTTGACGACGAGTTCCAACGAGTCGAGATGAGCCACGCCACTCTGGTCCCACTGAGGCAAACCCGACAGCTCTAGGCTTCCCTGGCTTTGAGTGAGACCAAACGCGGCGATCATATCGGTCTGCTGGAGCTTGTGCAGGAGGTGCTGCAGTGTCGTCGTGTCCATGTCGCCCGTGGCAGCATGTGTAGCCAGCGCTTGGAGAACGTTCATCACCAGGCCATAAACGGTCTGGCGCATAAGAACGGGTCCAATGCCAACGAGGAGCGTGATCGAGTGGCAGAGTTCGGCAAGGAATAGCTGATTGTCGATCTGGGACTGGGGGTTGAACGCGAGAGCCAGGTTGATGCGAGCAAGCGTGCAAATCTCGTTCCAGGCTGAGCTTTCCGTGAGGCTCGATGAAGGCTTGGTGTACGTCTGGCCAATGGTCTTGCGCAGGCGCGAAATGACCTTACCGCGAACAGTCGTGGAGCTCAGCGAGACAAGAATGTCAGCCACAGTCTCGGCCTTGTCGGAGCCCAGGCCGGAGTTGACAGCAGTGTTGAGCAGTTCGGTGACGACGAGGTCGACAAGAGCCTCGTGAGACGATCCGATCACGCTCCAGACGTGTTCCTGGACCGAGAGGCCGAGACGGTGCTTCTCCGACACTGTAAGTGAGATCAGGCTGCGGACGATCTCTGCGACAAGCTTGATGTTCTCAACGCCGTCGTCCCTCGTTGGCTTGGCAAACAAGTCGAGATTGCTGAGCCAAGGAGCAACGTAATGCAGACATGCCGACTTCTGCGCAATATCGGCCTTGGTGAAGCCGATGGTCCACTCCTTGAGGAACTCCAGGGTGAGGTTCGGTGCGGAAGTCGCCAGGGTCTTGCTGAGCTTGTACACGAAGGAGAGCGAGTTGCTCGGAATAAGAAGACCAGCTGGAAGCAGTTAGCTTCGCTCGGTGTATGGTAATGTCTACTCACTGGACACCTTCAAGACAGACGATGCCAGCTCATACTTGAAGAACTGGCAGAGCTCGCTGACAAGGTTGTATGCTCCAAGGCGGAGGGTCTCGTCTGCCGACGACAAGTTCAGGAAGGCGACATTAAGCAGTGTACCTGGCACGTCGCTGGGGCGGAGAGCGCGATCCTCGGAAGGAGTATCCCTTAGTCGTCCTCGGGCAGCACGGATCATTTGAGCCATCTCGATGCGCTCTGTTTCATGTTAGTATGGACCAGTCACACTCTCACAGGAGAACAGGAAAACTCACTTCGGGAGATGAACGTGACAGACTGGTTCTGAGAGTGCTTGATGGTTAGACGGTCAGAGGAGACTCCAGAACCGAGGACGACGTCGTCAACATCCTTGAGGCGAATAATATCGATAATGTACGCCTTGAGCGACTGTGTGATGTCCTGCTTGCGCCAAGTGGCTACCTGGATGCAGTCACTTCCCAGCTTGACAACGACCGGGACCTGCATCTCGTGGTCGGTGATGCAAAGAAGGTGGGTGAAAACGTGCTCGGCATCGAAGGCAAGGGCCATGGTGCGGTCGGGGAGGGCGAGAGTAGTATAAGGAATAAGATCCGCAAGCTCCCCCGGGCTACTGGCGGCGACGACGCTCTTTCCGACCGATGGGCCCACAGCGAGCAGGTCGGTAATAATGCGACGGAGACGCTTACGGGCATACGAGTTCGGGTTGTAAAGCACGAGCGTGTTGACCAGGGGCAAGATACCAGGAGGGCACATCTGCACTGAGCGGCGCAGCCACGCGGAGGGCATCTCCGTCATTGACGAAAAGTCCGTAAGGTCGATGACTAGGTCGAAAAAGTCCGTCACCTTGTCCAGAACCGAAAAGACGTGGTAAGCCAGCAAGTCGTAGTCGACAAGAGCAACACGGGCGATGATGAAGTAGAAGATGCGACGACCGTTTTGACTGGCGGGACCCTCGTAGAACGCGTTCGCGACCGATTCGGTGTTGCGGCCAGCGTTGTGGCGCATGAAGTCGTCATACACCTGCGAACGGGCACTCGACGACAGACGAACAGTATCGGCGGGAGGGCCAGTCTCCTCCATGATCTGGCGCAGCATCGACAAGGCACCCTTGCCGTCGAGGTCGAGGCGAAGAGAGCGGGTCGACGAGGCCGCTCGTGTGCGGAATGTGGGGGGCAAGGCCTCGAGGGCAGTCTCAAGACGACCGATGTGCTTGAATACGAATCGCTGGATGGTCGCATTGCAGAAGTCGGCATCCAGGTTGCGCTCACCTTCCTCTTGGAACAACTTGGTGGCCTGGCTGACCTCCCAACTGCGCGGGCGAACGGCAACATCAGAGAGGAACTTGGTGACCTGGCGAATATTCTCGGATAGGAACTGGTTCAGGACCTTCATGTGAGCCTCCTTGTTGCCGAATAAGACGTTGTTAGCCAAGTTTTGAATAATCTTGGTAACGAGGAGGAGAGCACGCCGTGTGTCGCGAGTGTCAGGGCTGACATCCATGTCGATTCCCTCGGGAGCCACAATGGCAGGACAGAAGAAGCGGAGGAAGACAAATGAGCCCACAGCCGAGTGGCGCGAGTCGGGGAAACGCTCCTCGACAACCTCCCATATGTGATGACAGAGCGCACGGAAGAGAATGGGCACGTTGGGCGTCGATGAGTAAATGAGATCCAGAAGCGCCTGGGTCATAATGCGCAAGTGTTCCGTGTTGCGCTCGAGGTCCTCTCCTGGTCCGGCCTTGGTGGGGTCCAGCTCGAATGAACACTCTGGTGGTTTCTCGGCGAGGTTTGTGATGAGAGGCTGCAGCGTGTTGCGGACGTAATTGTAACCGTACGTCTTGGCGAAGAGAGTGAGGAGACGCGTTGTGATCGAGTTTGCGCGGAAGAGTTCCGACTCGTGGTTGGTCTGCTGAACCTCCTTCTCAATGAGGACCTTCATCAGACTCAAAAGGTTGCCTTTGGCCTCGAAGGTGCGGAAGAGGAGCATCGAGATCTCGTCCAAGTCGGAGCCAGTCGTGACGTCACAGATAGCCATGGCAAGAGCGAGGTTCGGGGCGGTGAGGGCATCTAGGTACACCTTGGGGGCGGAGGAACCATCCTTGGTTGCGAGACCACCGAAACGGGCGCCTTGTTGGAGAATGTTCGCGAGTAGCTGCATGAAGGCCGTTCGGATGGCGGTGTCGTCGTGGTACCCAAGCGCCAAGCAATGCTGGAGACCAACGTCGACATTGGCGGAGAGAAGGTTGGAGAGCACCAAAATGGCCAGCGCGGGATAGCTGTCCGCGTTCGTGACGCGCATGCTCATGCCGGACACGGACGCTGCGACCTGAGACGACTCGGTTTCGACGGTGGTAGAACGCTCGAGCACGCGCAGAAGCATGCTGTAGTAGCGATAGAATAAACGCGATTTGGCGACGCCTTGGGGGTCCTCAGAGTCATCGCCCGGTTGACGAATGACGAGACCATCCGTAATAGGGATCATGGCACGGAGACACGCAAGGTCGAGGTCGCGCTGAACCTTGTCGTAGTGAGTCGAGGTGTGGTACTCGTCCCTAAACGACTCGATGGACCACTCGCTCATCCACTCGAGGAGGGCGTTCCGCAGCTTGCTTGCATTACCGAGCACCGCAAACTCGGGCTTGTTCAGGACGGCGTCGATCAGCTGGCAAAATTTGATCTTGATACGCGTGTTCGAGTCCTCACGGACGAGACGGTGGGTGTACTGAGCAATCGTATACAGGAGCTCGCCGAGGTCGACCTGAACACCGCCCGCATTCTCGCCAGGGTTGACACGCTCGACCCAGAGACGCAGCACTGCGATAGCTTGCTCGACAAATGTGGTGAACGCCTCCGATGGAGTGACGCCGCCTGGACCGATCGAATGGGCGAGGAGCTTGGTCATCTGAACAACAAGCACGCGGCAGAGACTGAGAGGGAGCTCCGATCCGAGCGCATCCTTGATCGACTCGCGGACATGAATCGATGGGCTAATGAGGAAATCGACGCACTGGCGTAGGAACGACTCAACGGCGGTCTGCGAATCCGGCGCTTCTTCGTAAACACGCGGAAGGATGCCCTTGCCCACAACCTCCACAATAGTCGGGGGAAGAGAAACGTCGTGCAAGCAAACGTTGCTAGTCGAACACAGGAAGGCGACAAGGTTCTGCCACTCTTTGGACTCTTCCTCGGTCAGGCCCTCGATATCGGCAGCGAGATTGCGTCGTCGCATGTCGCGGTCGCCGTTCGAGTCGTCCGACTCCGCAGCAAGGATCTTGCCAATTAGCGTCTTTGCGCGTGCAGCAAGACCAAACCACACAGTGCTGAGCAAGGTTGATGGACGCGAGTGACGTTTCATGACACGACGAATAGCGCGCTGCTGCTGATGACGTCCAGTGGCTGCTGGGAGACTGCCGAGCTCGGCCAGCATGGTGCTGTGACTGGTGATTTCGTCCATCTGCGCTTGGCTATTGCTGATGCTGGAACGAACGAGAAGCGTCAGCTTGGAGAGGGCAAGGAGGGCGGGAGAGGCGAGATTTGTCTGCTCGACGTCGGGACCGGTGAGACTCGTAACGGTGGCGACCTTGGCGATGAGGAGGGCTGGCCTTGCGTTCGGCGCCTTGGGTAAAACGTCGGGGAGTGTTTGCGTTGCACGGAGTACGGCGTAAACTGTTTCGCGGAATGCACCCGCGATGAGCGCCATGTCGTCCAC
>Ga0160505_101381_pt1 | contig 11557 bp, 7 predicted proteins | sample DIDeMG_FD_108225 | JGI IMG/M metagenome (GOLD analysis project Ga0160505, IMG submission 108225) | Enriched chicken feces microbial communities from UW Madison campus, WI, USA - DID2874_E49_Stillage MG | ecosystem: Host-associated > Birds > Digestive system > Large intestine > Fecal ...
AGACGAAGTCACAGAGGAACTCTCAGAGGAAGTCTCAGATGAAGTCACAGACGAACTCTCAGAGGAAGTCTCAGACGAAGTCACAGAGGAACTCTCAGACGAAGTCACAGAGGAACTCTCAGAGGAAGTCTCAGATGAAGTCACAGACGAACTCTCAGATGAAGTCACAGACGAAGTCTCAGATGAACTCTCAGACGAACTCTCAGATGAACTCTCAGACGAAGTCTCAGAGGAAGTCACAGATGAACTCTCAGATGAAGTCTCAGACGAAGTCACAGATGAACTCTCAGATGAACTCTCAGATGAACTCTCAGATGAACTCTCAGATGAACTCTCAGATGAACTCTCAGACGAAGTCTCAGAGGAAGTCTCAGATGAACTCTCAGATGAAGTCTCAGACGAAGTCTCAGACGAAGTCTCAGACGAAGTCTCAGACGAAGTCTCAGACGAAGTCTCAGACGAAGTCTCAGATGAAGTCTCAGATGAACTCTCAGATGAACTCTCAGATGAAGTCACAGATGAACTCTCAGATGAACTCTCAGATGAACTCTCAGATGAACTCTCAGATGAACTCTCAGATGAACTGCCTGGCGAACTTCCTGATGAAGTTGCTGAATAACTCTCAGATGAAGTTGCTGACGACCCTTCTGACGAAGATTGTGAGGAGGTTACTGACAAACTCTCAGTTGAATTCTCTGAAGAGGTTTCTGACGACGTTTCAGATAAAGATGTAGCCGATTCATTTAACGAGGATTCTGGTGAACTGTCTGATGAACTTTCGCCCGGCGTCTCGATAGAAGTTTGGGGGATGGTGCCTGCACTGGAAGTCGATTCGCCCAAAAGAGTTGTGGACAGCGAGAATGACAGATCTGAAGTTGGAGTTATACTGACTCCACTGTAGGTAGAGTTACTCCACAGAAAGGTGGGTTGTGCACTCTGGGTTTCAGAGGTTTCATTTGTGAACCCACGAGGTTTGAATAGGTGTAGTCGTGGAACCTCGGGTTCTGGAGATTCGGTATCTCTTCCTCGAAGGATACTGATGAGTGCCAAAGCATCACTCAGTGCTAGCTGGGCGAACACAGCAATTGCCAAAGCGACCTTCATTTTTGGGTATAAGTTTTTGATAGCGCTCACATCACTTGGAGAACATCAGGTCTTATATTACAATTTCAAAAGGGTGCCAAAATGAAATAAAACGGGCACTGCACTGATTGCGCGCATGAATATGCACCTCGTGCATGGACAAACATAACAGGGAAAACAGTCCATTTTTGAGAGAAGGAAGTGTAACCCTTTAAATTTTACAATTAGGTGGTCGTATACTGTTTTAATGGGATTTACTAACTCAATAGGAGATGATTTAAAGGATCGAAGTCCATCAGGTCTCTAACTTGCCAGTTTCTGCAAAATTGGTAATGCTCAAAAAATAAGTATTTGTGCAGTACATTTTTGTATAGTCTTCGGAAATCATCTTGATTGAGTCGACTAACTCCACCCCCTCCGGATTAGCAGAATTGGAGTCAATTTCAGCTAGCTATATTGGCACAGCATTGATGAAGATGCAGCCAGTAGTAGTGGTCTCTACAGCCATTACGCTCCTGAAAGTCCTGTCCGCACATACTATCTCTACTGTCCCTTCTGTGACCCTAAACTTCTTGATTTTTGCTGGTTCAGGGTACGATGGACACAAATCCAAGCTCCCCACGAAGGCCGGCAATCTTGGAGAAAAATGAATTCCGAGCTGCAAATGTACTTAGAATGCTTGAATGCTTGAATGCTCGCAAGGTCAGCCAAAATAGTTCGAAACATCTGAGAAACGAAATATCGAAATTTCGTATACGTTCCGAATCTTGTCTGAAAAATCCAAATCATCGGAGGATAGCGAAAGGTTTAGCTGGTACCACGACCCCAAAACAATAGCCAAATGCATCTCAATGCAATAAAACTGAGGATGCGCATTAGTAAGATTGTTCTTGTAGTTATGTAGCGGACGCGTTAGAGGTCGCATCGCGTGATAAATCCTAAGTGCATAACAAGAGGACAAAAGGCACCTGGCCCGTAACGAGCAGATACAAGCAAGTGTTGCGCATAAGTGGAGACCTGACTTGCAATTCCGTGCTTGTGGTGCTATTTCCCTTCATTTGCCATCTTTTCCGAACTTCCACTAACCCTTGTTAGTATTTTAACTTCAAAAAACCTTAGTATGACTACTGCCAGAAAATCCGAGGCACCTCTTTCTCCTGAAACTGAACGAATGATGGTAGTGAATAGAGTTTGAGTTCTTGACAGGAGGAAGTGGTTCTTTTTCGATGTTTCTATAACCAATAATCGAAGATAATGATATGTGCGTGGGAATATCCTTCGAGACGAAGTAAATTCCTTATCATGAGAAAATTGCCAACCCATACGTAAACCTGTCCATTCTCAGACACTTGAAAAGTAAGCCACTTTGAAAGTGCACTTTAAAAATACAGTCGAATGATTAGAGGGATGCTGTTGTGGGCTGATAACAAGCCAATATGTTACAGTGCATCCAAATGCAAATTTATCAAAGTGCTGATACGAGACATACAGCGTAGTTGGAACCGACAAGAACTTAAATTCTTTGCTCAGAGACGTCGCAGTTCCTAAAGATCGCCTTCCACGACTATACACCCTCAAGGTGTACCACATTGTACCATTCTGAAAGGGAGTCTTCGTGTCACCTCGTATTAGCATCCGCTTGATTTATCCCAATGAGTAATGGATTACGCAACTCGTATGGTAGCCCCGTTTACCTTTGACTTATGTATAAACATGTAGAAATGGATGCAGGGCCACCTTGGTGCCGAGAATGACGGAGGTAGCGAGTCAGCTCAATCAGCTGTAGAGATCTCCAACATGTAAATAGCAGTAACCCGCAAAATCTCTCATTTGTTCGATCAGTTGATGGATATGACGAGTTCTGCTCGATTGATCGTCTCGTGGTGTTCTTGGACCATTTTGATGAATTTCTCTTTTTCCGCTTCTGTAGTACAAAAGCTCTACTCAGGATTATTCCCTATTTTATTTGGGTGAGTAAGAAGAGACCAGATATTACTTATCAGGGTACAAAACCTAAAGTGAGCTACCAATTCCAGTATGTTTCTTTGTCTTCAGAATCTTTAGATTGCAACATCAACCACATAGTAGACTAAGCTCGGTAGTACTCTTCAACAGTACTGTAGACATGAAAACTTGAGGCACCAAGCGAGTAATGATTGAGTTTCTCTACTTGCTTCTCAATCTTAAGTGCTCTTTTGATTTATTTTCGCCATGTTCACGTCTTCCAAACTGTAACCTGGTGTCCCTGTGAAAGTACAGATAAAAATGAACCCCAAAAAAATGATGCAGCAGTTCACAAAATGACACTTTCACTAGTGGCATTCACAGCATTTGGAAAATAGCTTTTTGTAAACACGCAGCTACAACAGTTTTTCAAGAGAATAATGCAACTTTCACTCCGTCCCGCAATATACGCCGAAATTACAACCTAAGATCCTCCAACTTAGGATCCAAAAGTGGTGAATACGGAAAACATGTATGGCATAAAAATACAGATCCACTTTTCAGAAGATTTTGTTTGCTAGGAAATACAATACAATACATTTTCAGAAGTCCGGAGTAGACATATGGTGTATCACATACAATACTACAAGAAACAAAATCGCAATAATTACCACTACTGTGCAAAAATCAACAAAAGAAGAGAAATCAAATATTTTGCAGATTATGATCACCTTGCTGCTTCTTCTACCAGGTATGGACAGAGGAGATATTAGGAGCAAGTTTTAAAGACCATTCGACGGATGAATTGAATTTGGGTTGAACCACAGCGTAAAGCAGGGCATGTGCGTAAATCTACGCATCGCGTCATACTGCAGAGATCCCCCACAAATCAGTTTATGAGATTTACCGTACGCAGCATATCCCTGGATTTGCAGCCAATTCCAAGCTTGAGATGGATGAACGGATCAATTCTCACAACATGCGATATCCAAACATCTGATCTTACCAAAAAAATAGTACCTGCTAGTTTCATTCCCATCTCGTCTAAAGAGCACAGTTCGGATGAAACGTGATGCTGCCTTCTTGATTGGTTATCAGCATGACAATACTACTTCACGCCCGGCCATATTAGTAATGATATTCACAATATTAATTGCCTATTAAACCTATTTATTTGGTAGACTAAGCCGATTATTTTGTAGCCTCTATTAGTGGCACCTTTCAGGAGAAACCTTTACCTCCCAAAATACTAACTAGCCACCTCTAACGAAAAGTAAGTCGCTTATTATGTGTGGGGTTGGACCCTTGTTTCAATCCTGTATTTCAAGTGTCTTCATGACCCCATTCTTTTAAACAATTAGTGCTTATAAAGTTTACAATCCGTCAATCATCCTCCCTAAGGTTATCGGTAAATGAGGTTGATAACTGGTGCCATTATTGGCTTGGGAGCTGCTGGTATCTACTACACCAAGTTCTATTCCCCTTCACACGCTGGCCTCCCTGGAATATTAGGGTGGACAAACCTCAAACTAAAGGAGTCCAACCAAATAACCAAGGATGCTAAAAAGTACGTCTTCGAGCTCAACGACCCAGAAGTTTCGTCTGGAATTACTGTAGGATCATTTGTGGTGGCAAGAGTCAAGACACCAGAGGGAACAGTGCTTCGGCCCTATACTCCAATTTCTGATGTTGACCAGAAAGGCGAAATAGAATTTGCAATAAAGACATATGAAAAGGGGAAGCTGTCCAAATTTTTGTCAACCTTAGAACCTGGGGATGAAGTTTCATTCAAAGGTCCGATCTCGTCTTTCCTGTGGAAGCCCAATGAGTATAAACAAGTCTATCTCATTGGAGGAGGTGCTGGAATTACGCCATTGTACCAGCTACTCAAAGCCATTGTGAAAAATCCCAACGACTCTACCAAAGTAGACTTGATATATTCATCAAGTTCCGATGATATAATGTTGCGTGATGAGATAGATGATTTGGTGAAGTCTTCTGACAAGGCCCAGGTTCATTATTTCGTGAGTGAGGCCAAAAAGGACTGGAAAGGTCTCCGTGGCCGAATTGATAAGCAATTTTTGCAGGAGAATTTGCCTTCTCCTTCGGACGATGTAATGGTCTTTGTTTGTGGACCACCAGGCTTTTATGAAACGATTTGTGGAGGTAAACCTAATCCGATTTTGCAAGGTAGAATTGGGGGGATTTTGTCTGAATTAGGATACACCAAGAAAAATGTGCATAAGTTTTGAGGCCCTGAGATACTATTCCTTAGTCATGAATAACGAGAATATTGATTTCATACAAATAGCTCTTACATAGGTCGCCGAGAATTCCAGTTATTGCTGTTATGGATACTATTGAATCTAGACCTTCTTTCCCAGCTGGAGATGTCCACGTCTCTCGTGTGTTTCTGATGTCCATGGAAGTTATCGGAGCACTGTAGGTTGTTTTTCTCACAAAAGCATAGAGGTTGACGAGGTGAACTTAAGTCTCCCCAGTGTCCGACCGCTTCAATGCACCTTTTTGAAAATAGGCATTATGTTTGCGCATGCTAGAATTTCGCTTTGGTTGATCTCGATACGTTTGACGAGCTAGAGGACCATCCGACTGAGAGTGTAGAGCATACATTAGCTCAATTCCACGTGTTATTATGGGTGTTTGTAGAAGCAAAGCCGTCCTCGTGAATCATTCCCGTCAGAAGTATCCCTCAAGTTCTATACATTGTCTCTGGAGCCCCTATATTGTCCAAGGAAACTGTTAGCAAGCAATTGACAGCTCTTGGAAGCAGAAGCAGATTGTTATCCAAAAAATGGTACTCATTCCCAGAAAGTGACCGGTATCTCATTACCGGGCCTAAGGGAAGTTCAAAGGAAACCAGCACGTATGCTTGAATTCAGACACGAATCTCGTCATGTTGAGCCATGTAAGCAACCATGGAGTCAAATTCTTGCATGGAGGCAGCAAAATTATCGAAATTAACCCGCCTCTTGTTCTCCATATAGTAATAGACCGAGTTTTCCAAGGCGCCAAGGGGGCCAAAGTGTACAAGGTGAAATCTGATATAATCCATCCACATGTTTGAATTCCTCAGCATATAGAATCCACCAAAGATGCAAATACAGCAATAGACGAAGATAGTACGTAACGCAAAAGGATGACGAGCTCTCACAAGAATTGCATATTCTAATGGCACAGTGTAGAGCATTCGGAAGATGGGTATAGGGTAGCCTTTATAAATGGCAAAGCTGAAGCAGTTCTCCATCATCGTGAGGAACTCTTCAAATATTTCATTTTCGTGGCTTGTTTTCGAATTTATTTCCGCAAATCCTCCATCTTCGAAATAATAATCATGTAGCTCCAACCTCAATTGACCCACGATGGCACTCCGGAACACAGGAGTTCCAAAGATACCCAGTGTCAAATTCCCAATTAAGAGGCCCAACAGAGTAAACTGGTATTTTTGTTCGTCTATTAGCTTTTTTATACTTCCTGCAAAGCTCAATATGTCCAGTGGTGGATCACTTTCAAAATCTACCACAGGCATGATCAGATGCGGATGAAGTCCCAAAAATGCAAAAATAAGCGAACCAGAGAAGAAAAACAGCTGTTCCAGTAGCAAACACAGATTGCTGGAATGCTCCACTGTTTTTGAAAAGTAGGAGGCGGTTTTTGAATAGATATTATCTGGGCCGCTATCGACCACTGCCAGATTTTCAAAAGCGTGCCAATTATTGCTGCTAAGTTCAGATTCCTCACTTGACCATTCTATTTTGTCCAGGTCAAGAACTTCATCAACATTTGAGTAATCCCAGAGGTTGAGGCATGCAAAAGCAAAAACAGACTGTCTGACCACATCCAGCGAACTGAATTCCTTTGGAAGCAAACATCGCCAGATATTATCTACTTCCTTGTTCACATCGAAAGAGAAAAGAGGAATGCAAGCGTCGTTGAAGAATCGTAGGAGACGATACTCGAATCGAGTCAAGTTCATCTGTGTTGCTAGAGAATTGTACAGAAAGACCGCTGCACCAGTCAATGATAACTTCTGCGAAGATACAGAGTCAAGATTTGATCCATTGATCCCACTTGCAGTGCCAGTGAATTGCTCATGAGCTTCTGTTGGTGTACTATCGGTAAGATACTCACAATGGCGATTGGTGGCTACACAATACTCACAAGCTGGCTTTGCCTCATCGCACTGCGGTTAGTAGAGATACCAAGAACGAAGAAGAGGTAGCACATACTTTGATTCTGAGCCGCTTGCAGCTTGCACATCCTTTTCGGGAGAGTTTTCTCCTCCCCATAAGTATCGACTGAATGACTTGATTAGGTTCTTGTATATAGTTGGTAATGAAGTGGAGATAGGAGAATGGGGTGTAAAGGTAGCAATGAGAAAGCCTAAGAGGAGAAGAATACTTGCTCTATTCACAATTTTGGTTTTTTATTATTTTTGATTTTTGTTGCTAATCTTGAAGTTGATATAGGTGGTGGAAATATCTATAGAAATGAATCTTCTGTGTCGCGGTGTAGATCTTGACATGCGATTAGCCTATTCTGGACATACGTCAAGTTAACAATAAACATCAGAGCCGAACTCATTCTTGGATTGCTCCTCATCACAGGAATCAAGCATTTTGCAATACGACTAGTTTTGGATACAGATAATTACTAATGAAGCAAAAAGAAAAAATAATCACTAGAAACACTTCCTTTGTTGCTAAAGTGTCCTTGAAATTGTGAATGAAATGATAACCTCCTTCGCCAATTCATATTCATTTCTTGAAAAGGTGGTTCGACCTTTTTTCAAGGTGTAAGTTTATTGTCTAAAGGTCAGCACTATTACCAGCACTTTTATCATTTACTCAAGACTCTGAGTTTTTTATGTAGAATAAGAACAAGCGTTAACAAGATTGGGCCTTTGAAGTAAAAAAATTGATTTAAGCAGAAATTTTCAAACGTCTAAACCCACCTCCACAGCGTCTGCATTCATTCTGAAGCTCTCCAATCAAACGTTGAGCCTCTAATGGGTCCTCAACTTCTTCAGGAGCAGCCCATGAAAGAAATTCGTTCGTGTAGTTGGGCTTATAATCAGCAGGTAAGATTTCCAATCTCTTTCCATATGCATTGACCTTCTTCCAGTCACGATGCACGTTGAACAAGGAATCAGAGAAGTAGGCGAAACATCTGGCGAACATGGCAGTGTTCAACTTTGAGGTCATTTGTGGCTTAAAGTCAGAATACTCCGACCATGCCTGCTCTGGATTTGCAAGAACGTAGTCAGTAGCCCTCTTGAGTGCTTTCATGATGTTGCGAACCTTCTCTGGGTTTTCTGCCAAGAACTTGTCGTTGACAATATAGAGAATAGTGCAGAAGCAGCAACAGCCCAATTCAGCCAATTGATCAATTCTGAGCATCTTGGCATCAGTAATTGGACGGCCTTGTTCCTCCAAATATTGCTCCAACTCCACCTGTTGAATACATTCAATACCAATACCAGCATCGATCTTTCCCTCGATAATGTACTTTGCAACATTCATGCCGCATCTGACAGCAGTGTAGTCAGAAGGCGTCATTCCGTAGTGCTTAGTCAACTCATCAACCTGAATCTTACCGAATTCACCGACATATCCAATGCGCTTTCCCTTCAAGGAGGTGAAGTCAGAAGTAATTCCGCTACCTTCCAAGTACAAGATACCAGTAAATGGTTCGTCCAACAAAGAGCCAACAGAAGTGACTGGGAAACCACGGGCTTTGGCAGCAAGAGTGTGTACCATTGCCTTGAGACCCATGTCCACCTTACCAGATCCGATCAACTCAGTCACATCGGAAGGGTTCGAAGGTTCCAAGATGGAGACATCCACACCTTCCTCCTTGAAGTAGCCCTTTTGTTGAGCAATGTAGATCGGAATGTGGTAAGGTGTAGGCTGCCAGTTAAGCAAGAAAGATACTTTCTCAGTCATTGTGAAGTTTGTTAATAACAGAAAGAAATAGTTGCAAAATTCAGTCAATTTATACAGCAAACTTGAGGGTTATTCTCGCACCTTGAGGTTTCATTAGAGCATGAACACTAAGTGTGTACCTATGGTTGAACATAGTGGTTACATTGCCACTCAAATTGATTGGTAATTATCTCATACCAAGGTTCCTTAAGCGCATCTTGATTATAGTAACTGCACACATACAATTATTCCTTGAATTGCGGGGATAGTAGAGATATACAAATTGCTGAACAATCGATAATTAATAAAATACAGTTTGTACTACTTGCTCGAAATGCGTAGATATTCATTGTTTCTGCTTCATTTTTAAGAACATTATGTAGAAAAATCTTAGGAGACCGGGGACACACTGACTTCCGATAAGGCAGTATGTGGGGTTGCGAAACTAAAATTGGAAACTAATTGATTGCCTCCAAAAGATTCAATTCCAAGAAACGGAGCAGGCTGAACTTGCAATCCTTCCTTAAGATGGAGCACTTCCGGGCTATCCTTTAAAATGCATATGATTTCCTTCAGTTCAAGAAGTTTTCACTTACCTAATTTTATTGCTTAGATTAAGCCGCACCCAAAAAATAATTTGCCATGAATTGACGCAACGAAAAACTCTTTAAGCGCATTGAGTATATTTACGTCACAAAAGTGTCAGTGATTGAACCCCACCGAACATTTAAGCAAAAATCGCTACAAGTTACATCCAGTTTGGAAGCGGGTACCAAATCAAGAGCAATAATTCAACAAAAGTTCAAGGTTACCACTCTCGGTTTTATGTTTCAATCGTAAGAAACTGAGTATTTTGCAAACCCACATGAGAATTTATCGTTTAACACATTATTGAATGATTCTTAAATGCATAAAGCATGTAATTATGCTTCAAAGAAAAATTGAGCCATTTGAATAGATGAGTAAAATGAAATGTGCTATCGAAACCTTCGGTTTTAGAGAGTATAAATTGACCACATATTTCCTATGTCTTGTCATCAAATAATGAAGTTTTTCTCTATCGCTGCTACTCTTGCCCTTTTAAGTTCGGGGGTTTCTGCCTTTCCTACACTGATCTCAAAGAGAGACGGTTCTGAAAGTACTCCAACTAACAAAACCATTTTGCTCACCAATGATGATGGCTGGGCATCTACCAACATTCGTGCCACTTATAGAGAGTTGAAGTCTGCTGGCTATGATGTTCTATTGGTTGCACCTGCCTCCCAGAAATCCGGATTTGGTGGTCTGTTTGACCTCCCTACCAGTGTCAACTTGACAGAAGAAGGTGAGTTTGGCTATCCCGCCAAAGGGTCTCCATCCTGGGGTCATGAAGAAGATGACATCAATGTATGGTACTTCGATGGTACGCCTGCTTCGTGCGTTTCATTTGGAATGGACTATCTTATTCCAAAGCATTTCCACAATAAATCTGTTGACTTGGTCATTGCTGGTCCAAATGAAGGCACTAACATCTCTCCAGGTATGTTCACTTTGTCAGGAACTATTGGTGCTACCTATTCTGCGGTAGGAAGAGGGTTACCTGCCATTGCTTTCTCAGGAAGGTTGGAGAATAATTCTTTCTACCAAGATGATATTGAAAAGGAAGACGACGACTCGTTTTACGCGAACGTTTATGCTCGAAAGGTAGTTGAAATTGTTAACACTTTGTTTACTTCACAAAACAACTACCCCTACTTGTTACCTTATACTACAGGTCTCAATGTGAACTTGCCTCTGATTAATGAAGACTGTATGGACCCAGAGTGGGCCCTCACTCGTTTGTCGGGACAACAATCTGTGTCAGCAGGTATATCTTATAACGAAACCCTGGGATTGTTTGATTGGCTTGATGTCCACTACGATCCAACGACGAAGTGCATTTTTGGCGATTGCGACCTTCCTTCTGAGTCAACCATTTACTACAAGGAGCTGTGTCAGATATCTGTCTCTGTATTCTCCATTGACTATGACGCTTCGTATCAACAGTATAGAACAGCTGAGAAGGTGTTAACATCCCTCTTTGACTAGATATAGATCATATAAAATACACTACTGAGTTTAACTTGATAAATCTTTCGTTCAATTGAGTATATCTCTCATCAGGTGATTCATATTGATTGGTTTTTAGTAAGAAAGAAGAACTACCTGGCAAGTTTGATAACCACACAGTGTAGGCTAATACTTCACCACCCTTTGAGTACTTTCAGCATACAATGTTGATATTCGAAGAGGAGTCCGTGTCTTTGAAGATAACCCCATAGTATCTCATGATCTGACAATAATAATCAGGTAGATAGTCCAGGATGGACTCTTCTTGCGAGTTGAAATTAACAATTTGTTTTGTATACCACGACAAGGAACAAACGTTTAGTTTCTCTGTTTCATTACATTAATCCATATAGACATCATTATTTGGGAGGGAAAAGTTTTTTTTTTGAAACATTATATTAGGTACTATATCAGGGACCAAGCTGTAAGAGCATGGTCATAGTCCTAGTAGAGCATAGTGGAAAAGGAGGTTACTGTTCTGCTGACATCATCACCAAAGC
>Ga0160505_101382_pt1 | contig 11546 bp, 6 predicted proteins | sample DIDeMG_FD_108225 | JGI IMG/M metagenome (GOLD analysis project Ga0160505, IMG submission 108225) | Enriched chicken feces microbial communities from UW Madison campus, WI, USA - DID2874_E49_Stillage MG | ecosystem: Host-associated > Birds > Digestive system > Large intestine > Fecal ...
AAATTTACTTTCAAAAAAAAAAAAAAAAAACATTCGCAGGCCAAAAAAATGGTTTAAAAAAAAAAAACAAATATCCCCCCCTAAAAAATAAAAACATATGTTTTTAGTTTTTAAAAAAATAATTATTTTGAAAAAAAAAAAAAAAAAAAAGATTTCAAAAAGAAAAACAAGGTCTAGAACATTTTTATCATAAATACCAACTAAAACCTTTCCTTGAATCCCCTTCTGAGATAACAAGCTCTCATTCTTTAGTTATGGCTTTGAATTCTATGTTGCACATAAATCCTCCAAGTACTATGTTTTAACTCCTAAAATACGTTTCTGACTAGTACTGCTGTGCCGCTGTCCTGCCAGAAGAAACCAACTTTGAAAAGCCAGTATGTTAATCACGTGATAATGGCTGCCTTTCAACATTTTCAATGCCTTGTTTTTTTCCCTTTTCTTCCATGGCTTCCTCTCACTCCCTCCAACAACCCATTCTATCCTTTAACCCCATCTCTATAACCCACGCACGCCATGTCTGCCTCCACACAAGCGTACAAGGATCGCCAATTTCTTGCTGTAATTGGTGACGAGGACTCAGTTACCGGTCTTTTACTGGCTGGAATTGGCCATGTTACAGATGACGGCGAGAAAAAGAAGAACTTTTTTGTTGTTGATGGCAAGACCGAGAACGATGCAATTGAACGTGCATTCGAGGAGTACACGACAACGAGAAAGGATATTGCAGTCTTATTGATCAACCAGCACGTATGTATATTGTCATGAACAATGAACTCATTAGTCTTTCTATTTTTTTTTTTTGAATTGGAAAGAAACCTACTTGCAATTGGGCATACTTTGCTAACTCTTTTGTACAGGTTGCTGATAAGATCAGAGCCAGAGTTGATACCTACACTCAAGCCTTTCCCGCAATTTTAGAGATTCCTTCTAAGGAGCATCCCTACGGTATGTATTCTTCCGCAGTCTGTTTTAACTACATGAGCATTGCCTTTAATGACTCTGTTTTTTGTTTTATTATTTATTTTATTATGCTAATACTAACTTTGCTGTGTGCTACTAGACCCTGAAAAGGATTCAGTGTTGAGAAGAGTTAGACGTCTTTTTGGCGAGTAAGCGCGTTAACCCTGCTATCTCGTTTTCTTCTTCTTCTATACTACTGTTAATCTTGTTTCCTCTCTTTATACTTGCATTTTTTTTGTTGCTCATGACACTCTTGTTTTTGCCTTGTCTTGTGATTTATGTATTGGGTATTCGTTTCCAATGTATATGCTAATATTTCTTTAGTACCATCCATGTTTGCAAGCTTTCTGAGGGTTAACATTTATTTATGGCTGACAATTAGATCATGCTGGGGGTTAAACCACCACTTTATGTCTTAAGCGTCACAGAGCTTGCATGGGATTGAGATCATAGTATTATATGCCTTGTGGGCTTGATTTTGTAGTCGATTCTGTAGATATCTTGCAAACCATGTTAATTAACAAGGTCTATACTATCACTTTGCCATTCCCTGAAGTATCCGAGTGGATGTACTTGAATCGTATACTTTTCAATGCTTTATCATTTTATTTCAGTCTCGAAAGAAACCTCTCGTAACAGTAGATTTCCACGATAATTTCAAAACATGCCCCCACCACTTGTTCATTTTAATCATCGAAATGCACATGCGAGATAAGGCTGATAATATTTTCAACTTGTAAAACTAAGATCCTCTCTTGTTATTACTGAGATTTGAGTGTCTTGGAAGCCACACAACTTAGTTCGCGTTAAACCTGCTTGACTCTTACAAAGCTTGATCACGCAGTGGTGACTTATAATCGGCGTATGATGTTGACATTGTCATTGGGCTCTATATTCCTTTTGACAGTGTGTATATATATATATATATATATATATATATATATATATTGTGATATACTACTTTATTAAAATGCAGCCAAGTATAGATCTTAATAAAGGTCGAGTCTTCAGTTAATATAGATATTTTTGTATACACTATACTTTATGTTACAGCGAGCATTTGAAAAAAAAGATAAACTTTATAATAATCATCATTTATCTTTATATTTGAAATCAGGGGCTATAAGGAAACCGCAAGAACCATACTTTGTCTATAATAAGTTAGATGAACTGTGTCTACCAACTCAAATGAGGCTACTGGCAATCTGGTCATGGAGAACTCCGTAATATGTGACACGAATCATGAGTAAAATCGCTTTTTTTTTTATTTTTTTATTTTTTGACTGAGTACAATTTGCTGACGCTTGGTCCATGCTGGACGATGCCCACTGTAAGGTAAATATATCATTCTTTACTGAATGAAAAAAAAAAAAAAAAAGTGATGAATGAAGTGGTTAAAAAATTAAAGTCACCAAGATTGCCAATGAGCGTATATAATTAGTAGTAGTAATATTAATAATAGAAAAAAGTCTCTCTCAAAAGCCCGCCTTAGTTATATAAAGGAGGGTCTAATGTAATAATAATAATTAAAACCTAAAAATATCAATAAAAAATAATAGTAAAAACAACAATAAAAAATAAAAAACAAGCACATAAAAGAAAGTAGGCAGCCATCACTGGGTCGTTCGTTTTAGGTATTCGAGAACTTTATCCAGTTTATAGTCAATAGCCAAAACCGCCTTATTAGTGAGATCAATTTTGTCCTGAAGTGTAGCAATAGTATCAGTGTGGGTTTTGCGTTCAATGTTCCAAAGGTCTATTAACTGTAGCACCTTACGCCGGAACTCGTTGTTCTCCTCATTAACTGACAGTAATGGTAGCTCTAACTGCTGCTCTTGTAAATGTTCGCGCTGGGAAGGCCTTCGTGGGGAATGTTGATGTTGCTGCGGGTGTAAGCTCTTGTGAGGAAAGGTGTTAACATGGTCTGTAAATGGGTCCTTATATGAGATCGCCGGCAGCCCTAACTGATGATTACGATTATGATTATGATGATGATGATGATGATGTTGGTGATTCAGGCCGGGTTGCATTCCTGTCATTTCTTCGTCGCCAAACGACTGGACCGGTCCAGAAAAACTGGCAAATGCAGTAGTGTCGTTCTGAGAGCTTTCCACGTTGGTAACCACCCCAATCTGGTGAATATGGTGATGCTGCGGACCGGGTGTCTCTTGCACCACGACAAGGCCCGTCTTATTATTATTATTACTATTATTATCTTCACTACTACTATTGATGCTATTATTATCATTATCATTATTGATATTGCTAGTATTGGTTGTGAAATCGTTGGCTTTGAGAATTTCTTGCATGATGGAAAAGTATGGAAATGTGATGTCGACGCGGTCTCCATTCTGGTTCACGGCAATATGAGATAATAACCGCAATTCTTGTTTGACACTGCTGTTGTAAATCTCCAAAGGTAAATTTATCAAAGCTTTCTCTGTGACATACACAAATTGTGGGTTAGTCGTCAGCTTTAAAAAGTGATTATACGACTTCTTCACACTTTTAAAGATTGTCGCCATTTGGTCGCCTTCAACCGTAATGTTGAATTTGGGCTCAAAGATGGACGCAATGGTTGTAAATAGTGAAATCTTGTACCGGTTTTGACGCTTATCATGGTATTTAACTATCGATTCCAAAACAAACTGGACCTCTTCTTTAGACCACTTGGTGACAGTCCGAACACGTTTCCCGGTTTTTTTGAAATCATCTTTTGATGCTGCAGATGCTGCTGCTACAGGAGATTTCTTTGTTGCGTCTATCGGCGTGAACGCGGACTTGGATCTTGTAGGAGTAGAGTTTAAGGTCTTTTTCTTAGAGACGGAAATTTTCGTGACAGCCATGGTTGAAGAGAGTTATTGCACAATGTTGTCGTGGGCCATTATAGTTGGGTCCTCAAAATAATAGTTTAAATAGTGTTGGTATCAAAATTTATCTAGTTTGAGAAAAGGATGTTTAGAAAGAAAATAAAAAAGAAAAACAAAAACACAACAAAAAGGCCGATATATTTAAGGTTAAATATATTGTGGAGAACTGAAAGATTCCAGGTGGTCTCAAAACTACCTTAAAAATATGATTAACATGCTAACCTGAGTAGAGTTGCAAACACTGATAAAAAGATAGATAAATATTTAATCTTATCAATAGTCATTACAACAACTTGTTGATCTGGCTCCTAAATTAAAACTAATGATACAAGATTGTAATTATATCTACATAGTAGATACATGGCAAGTATACATTCCACCAAAACCCAATATTCTATTTTCATACTGGTTACCATGTGAATTAATCTTATCATTCAAAAGATTCTAAATCAATGTTACATAAAGAGTATATATTAGACTTATTCTCTTTTTACCAAAAAAGATCGCCTTCAGAAAAAAATCTAGATTCTGTTTATTTTTGTTTTTACCACATACTCATATGATTTAAAATGACTACGGAGTATATTACTGGTCATGAAATTAAAATGATTGCTAAGTAACTACCAATTCATCGCATCGCTGGTACGGCGATAGAAAAATTCAATCCATCAGAAGTCTAGTAGGAAAATGGTTGCACTATTGAGTCGATATGTTTAGAGTATTTGGCCATTTTTCAAGTGGTATTGCAGGAAAAAAGAAAATCTGCTATGCCAAGTTGTCTTTGAATCACCAAAAAGAAGACCCCAAGAAACAGATTGCAATCTTTAATAGGTTATACCGAGAAACAAAAATCGTCAAAAGATATTGGAAGTTGACTTAACCAAGAGAAAAATGTTTTATATTTTTTTTTCGGTCCGAGCCTGTTTTGGAGGAGCCGGAAAAAGTAATTGTCTTGTGCAAGATCAGACTGTGTAGTTTTGGTTTTGAACACTTGGTATTTATCTACGAAAAGGCTGCTTTTAAGATCGTAGTTCACAATGAAGCCAAGCCTACTGAATAGTATGGCGCCTAGAAGCTCTCTAGAGACTTTTTGACTATGCTTAGTTTTCCCTTGCCAAAAGTAATGGGCTGCAATCTGGTGGGAAAAGAAAAATACAACGAGAGCTCGAAGAAAATCAAGGAACCACTAGTGAAATTCAACAAGATCAGATTGTACCCCCAATGAATATTAGATAATAGTCTTGAGAAAAGCTGGTTTGAGACAGCGAGGTCGACTTATCACCAAGTGGCATCTTCAATACATAATGGAATACCTGGTAGTACCAAGAATCTTTAAGCAAATCTAATAAATTTTGAAAATTTTGAGTCACAGCCCCTCTTATGGCATTAGAGATACAGCAGTTATTGGAATTCTAAATATCTCCAAGCGTAATTACAAAGTGGTAACATAAAGTTCATTATTAGATTTAAACAAGACCAAATGGTACAATTGCTATCTACTCAATAAATTAGAAATCACAAAAGTAAAAATTTATCCTGAGATTTTTGAAAAAGGCATATAAAAAATGCAGAAAAACTTCACTATAAACTGGAGCATGGTTCTAGATTTGTAGCGATACGCCTTGGACATTTCTACCTCTATATTCCCAAGAACTCGATAAATACAATAAAACTTTACAAAACAAGGCCATTGGCTTTGATCCTAAAATCTGAATATTTTTTTTTACTAAATATGATCTAGATAGAGCCATAAAGGAACTATGAAAATCAAATATTTCAAAAATTATAGACTTTGTTCTTCTTATAATAAGTTGCAGTGATTGCGGATTTCTTCACTGCAAGATTAGAGGCTCAAGAGATTCAAACGTAATCGCGAATCTGATAGTGACATTAATACAACTAGGAATATTCTAATCTTTCGGAGCCAGAAGTTAAGTACTTACTGTTAGAGTCCTCTTGAAAATAATCTTGTAGAATTGATTAGAAAATAACAGTTTAGTTCAGAGTAGTCAGATCCAAATAAAACATACCTCCTAGCTTATACGTTATCCATAAATATCTGTAAAATATAGCATGTATTTGTTGAACTATGTATAAAATTACAAAGCAACATCCTCAAGATCTCCATCATCTTTTTTATCGGCCTCCACGGCTGCGGCTGCGGCTGCAGCCGCGGCCTTCTTCGCTTTCTTCTTCTGGTTCTTTTTAGCACTCTTACTTAGTGGCGCAGATTCTTCGGTGTCAACAGGAGTCTCACCAAGGTCCGCAATATCACCATTCTCTTCATCGCCGTTCTCATCAACTGGCTCTGTTTGATGAGTAGGGGTTGTGACGGGAACAGGTTCAGGTGCATCCTTAGCGAGATCTCCGCCAATATCACCATTGGATGTTATGTCGCCATCCTCTTCAGTCTTTTCGACTGGCGTCGTTTCTTCAGCCTTAACCTCAGTCTCAGCCTCAGTCTCAGTAACAGGCTCAGCAGCAGGCTCGGCAACAGGCTCAGCAACAGGCTCAGCAACAGGCTCGGCAACAGGCTCAGCAACAGGCTCAGCAACAGGCTCAGCAACAGACTCAGAAACAGGCTCAGAAACAGGCTCAGAAACAGGCTCAGCAATGGTGCTCTCTTCTGACGCAGGGGAAGGTTCCTCTAGCTTGAGAGTTTCTTCAGACTTTTCACCCGCAGGGGCAGTTTCGGTAGCTGGATCTGTTTCAGTCTCGTGTTTCACAGAGGTTGCCTCATTAACTTCATCATTTACATCATCTTGAGCAGTAGAATCAACCCCAGTCTTGGGTTCTGGGGTTTTTGTAGAAGCCTCAGCCACAGAAAAGTTATTCTCAACAACCTCTGGTGCCGCCTCAGTTGCGGCAGCAGATTGGCTTTCAACTGCTGGGGTCTCAGAAGCAGGGGTTGCCGGTTTCTCTTCTACTGGCTCATGTGCCTCTTCTTGAGCAACTTCGTGCTGTTTCGTCTTTTCTTCAGTATCCTCAGACTCCTCAGGAACTGACTGTGGAATGTTATTCACGGGATGATTAGGCTTGATAGGACCATCAGTAATCTCGGACACAGCACGTCTGTGGCCAATTTCTCCAGAAGCCTGGGTGACCTGAGATGCCGCTCTTGATCTCTGCACGGGCGGCCTCAACTTAGGATCGGCATTAAGGTAGTATGCTCGGACGCTAACTAACCGTCTCTCAGCTTCACAGGCCTTGATCCATTCCGGGCGCACAACTGGAATGTTCATAGCCAAAGCCCGCTTCCATTGGTCACCCTCACCTACGGTACATACGAAATGAGTCGTGTCAAGCTGGACTTTATCTTGTAGCGGTTTTGCGCCAATGTTTTTGATAGTCTCCTCCAAATCGGCTCTGTCAATATCGGTGTCTTCGATAGTACCAACACAAAGAGTGATACCAGTCAGATCAGTCATCTTGTGGGTTTTAATATGAAGCTCTTCAGAATGGTAAGTTCCGGCAGTGGTCGCTAAAACGAGCTCAAAGGTGTAAGCGGTATCAATTGCGAGACCCGAAAGCTTGATGGCGGTCCTGGTAAGCGGAGAGGGAATAATACCAAACCTGGCACCATTCTTAAATAATGTCAGTGAAATGACTTCGGCAGTGGCAACTTCAATTGGATCCCACTCTAGGACAGCACTTGTTTCGGTAACGTTTCTGACACGAAGATTAGGTGCTTTAGGTGAGAAGGTGCCAAACGTTTGCATAATCTGTTCTTGAGTTTCCAAAAAGGACTCCTTGTCTGCTTGCTCTGCTGCCTCATCACGTTCGCAAGAGATCTTGACAATTGATCCTGCCTGAACATCCTTTGGCAGCAGGATTGTAGGAAATTCTATTAAGTGATGTTCTTTAGTCAGTAGTAAGGCAAGCGAGGCGTCGAGCTTGCCGACAATTAACGAAACTTCAACCATGGTGATGTGAAGTAAGGGTGTTTCTTTTATTGGTGACTACTGAATGGCCAGAAAATATGCAGTTCCGTAATATTTATGATAGTTGTAATGATGGCGGTAGATATATCTGGATGTAAACAGAGTAACACAATTGTATGTTGATGGCTGTGGTGTTGTGGATATTTTTAGTCAAATACGTAAAGGGTGTTGTCGAAAAAAGAAAAAAAAAAAACTTTGAACGTTGAGTTTTTCAGTTTGTTTTTGACCTTCAACGTGTCAACTTGACGATGTGCTTGCGTCGCAAACCAACACATAAAATTGACCGCGTCCTTCAACAGACGTAAGCGTCAATATTGCTAGAAGAAAATTTGTCACAATAGCTATGCGATAAAGAATTGGTTAAGCTCTAAATGATTGCTGACACCAATTGTCAGGCATGATATCGAAATATCAACGTTGAATTTGCTTTCAATGTAAAAAAAAAAAGTTCAACCATCCCCTGGCTAATCTCTACCTAGTAAATCCGACTGTGATTAATCACAAGGAGTTGCATAATACTACAAATATTGATCGAGAGTGATCAGTCGTTTTTTTGCAAAAGTTAAAGATTCTATAAACATTATATATAGTAATACTACTAATACTATTACCTTCTGCCACCTTTTTTGCTTGGTCTTGCATTCTTCTCTTTTTTCCTCTCCTTCTGCTCTCTGGCCTTTCTGACTTGGGTGACAGATTGGATACCGTTGCTGACGGCCTGACCACCCCTGGCATTGTGACCCTTGACTTTGAGGCCCTTCCCGACAGCTTCGTTGACACGCTGCTTGCGGATATGGTAATCGTCGCGAGCCTTGTCCGCCCGCTTGGGAGCCTCCACCTTGTTGTGCTTGTACTTTTTGTTGTTAGAGCTACCAGGGCCCGGTGTCGTAGTCGGGTCCTCCATAGTTCCGACCCGGAGACCCTTAGACTTGTGTGCCTGCTTCCAGTTGTCGAATCTGCCACTGCGGTATGAAGCAGGAATCTTGGTACCACCCTCACCACGGATGAACTTGGTGGAGTTGCCCTTGCTATCAGTGGAACCGGCGTTAACAAACTTGCCGCGTTTCTTATCCCACTTCATGCCCTGCTTCTGCTGGAACTCAGTGCCCTCTCCGTTCAAGTCAAAGGTAGCACCACGAGCAGCATCGCCAAAAAAGCTGTTACCTCCAGAGACACTGTAAGCTCTGTCTTCAGCAACATTCGAGCTGGCATAATGGGACATATAGAACTGTGGGTCTCTAAAAGACTTTGATTTCTTTTCAGTTGAAGGGGCCTCCTTGAAAGACTCAAGAAGTTCATTTTCAGAAACAGTCTCATCGTCGCGCTTGCGCTTTTTAGATTCGACATCATCGTCTTCACTTTCATTGGCATCTTCATCAAAGTTGTGGAACACCTCAGCATCTTCAGTGTGTAGCAGGCCCGCTTCTCTCTCTTTCTTCTGGATTTCCTTGCGTTCAGCAGCACGTCTTTGAATTGGCGCAATCTGTCTTCGTCTTCTTTCCATAAGCTCAGCTGCAGAACCATAAGAGGTTTTCTTAAATTCGAAAACAGTCTCCTTTTTCTTTCTGTTGGCAAGCTTGTTGAGGAATGATTCACGCTCAGTTTCCAGCGACGGACCAAACATCAAATGTTGTTCATCCCACTTGGCATCAATAAGAATTTCCTTACTTCTTTTGGCCGACTCGTGCGAAGCAATACCACGGGTTTTCAGGTAAAGCTTCTCACCCTTCCTAGCAACATCACGCAACTGTTGAATATCGTAGCTCTCTTTGACAACTGCTTCGACCTCTTCCATTTGATGTTCCAAGCCTTCACGAGGCAGCGAACCCATAACTAAGCGATTAGTGTAGCTGACCTCTGTCTTTGAATTGTGTTGACTAGAAAACAGCAGCTTGCGACCCAAAAACAACTCAAGATCAAGCAAATAAGGAAGGTCCTGCTCTTTCACAATAGTGTAAGCCCAACCACGGCGACCAGCACGGGCTGTTCTACCAACACGATGGATAAAAACCTTGGGACTAGAGGGAAGACAGTAGTTGATAACATTGGCAAGAACAGGGATATCGATACCACGAGCAGCAACATCAGTAACAACCAAAATCGTAGTCTTACCAGCTCTAAATCTATAAAGCTGATCCTTTCTGGCAGTCTGGTCTAAAGTACCATAAATATATGAAACAGCATAACCAAGAGATTTCAGCAGATTTGCGATATATTCGACATGATGCTTAGTGGGAGTAAAAACAATGGTAGAATGAGGAGAAGGCAGTTCAGTAGCCGCTGGTAGCTTGATCTGCTTATGGTTAGGCTTGATCTGTTTCTTCTTCTTTTTCTCTTCACTGTTATCATTCTCGTCTTCGTCTTCAGAAGGAAGTTGAAGGTCAAGCTTTTTAAGGTATGCAAGTTCTTCTTCAGTTGCCGGGGGCATTTTAATGACATCCTGCAAAATATATGCAAGAGCAGCCTCGCGCTCACCATCCTTAATCGAAAAGTATGCCATTTCTAACTGGTCAGAAATCTTTGTCTCTGCGTCGAGGCGAACAAGCGTAGGATCTTGCAGACCCGCTTTAGCAAAGTCAACTAGAGAGCGAGGTAGCGTAGCAGAAAACAACAAAGTCTGTCTATTTGGCGAAAGTGATCCAAGAATTTCGTTCAACTGCTCCGAGAAACCAAGTTCGAAAAGTCTATCGGCCTCATCAAACACAATATATTCAATAGAGGATAAGTCGAGCTGCATTTCAACCTTCAAATGGAGGAAACGACCTGGAGTTGCAATAATGATATCTGGATTGCTCATAATCATGCCGAACTGATCCTCCAAACTATCACCACCAACCAACAGCACAGATCTAAGATCAGTTCCCTTGCTGAAATCTCTGACAACCTTCATTGTCTGCAAGGCAAGCTCTCTACTTGGTGAGAGAATAACAGCTCTTGCACCAACCTTAGCAGAATGCACCTTGAGTCGCTCGATCATAGGTAAGACAAAAGCTGCTGTTTTACCACTACCGGTTCTAGCCATACCAACGACATCTCTACCTTCCAGAACAAGAGGAATGGTCTTTCTTTGAATAGGCGTGGGGTTTCTGAAACCCTTTTTAGAGATATTCACACAAATGTACTTGGATAGACCCATGCCGGCAAAACTACCAGCACTCTTTTTCTTTCCACTAGCGGCAGCGGCCTCCTGTTGCAAAGAGGCAAAGAAATCCTCATCAGAAATTGGTTTCCGTCTTCTTCCCTTAAGATCTTCAGCATCTTCGTTATCTTCTTCGACATGCTCAAGCTTAGGAAAGGATAACGAAGTACTTTTAGGGGCACTGGACTTTTTCACATTCGTATTGTCGTCGTTGTCGGAATCACTGTCGCTGTCATCGTCAGAAGAAATAATCTCATCCTGAACTGCTTCATTCTCGCTGGCTGAAGAACCAGAATCATCGTCACTGGAAAATCCAGCGTTTAGCGTCAATGCATTGGAAATATCGAAATTTTCCTCTTCGCTATCAGAAGACATTGTAAAGATATTTAGCGTAAATGGTCGTTGATGAGAAGGAAACGATGATAGGAATACAAGAACTAAGTAAACAAAAAAAAAAAAATTTTACTCCCAAAGGTTCAACTTAAATCACGTGGAACACAGCCGCACGTTCTTTTTGTCCCAATAATAATAATAATAATAATAATAATAATAATAATAATAATAATAATAATAATAATAATAATAATAATAATAATAATAATAATAATAATAATAATAATAATAATAATAATA
>Ga0160505_101383_pt1 | contig 11544 bp, 5 predicted proteins | sample DIDeMG_FD_108225 | JGI IMG/M metagenome (GOLD analysis project Ga0160505, IMG submission 108225) | Enriched chicken feces microbial communities from UW Madison campus, WI, USA - DID2874_E49_Stillage MG | ecosystem: Host-associated > Birds > Digestive system > Large intestine > Fecal ...
ATTTTTCCTTTTTTTTTTCTTTTTTATATATAAAAAAAAATTAATTTGATTTATTTTTTATTTTAATATTTTTTTTTTTTTTTTTTTTTTTGCCAAAATTTTTGTTATCAAACGCCAACAGCACCCATCCTATCAACAACCCTTCCTTTTATTTCCTCTTTTCTCTCGCCCTCTCTATCTTTCTCCTTTTTTCCATTCATCACCACAACCATTTTTTTTTTAAATGCTTTCTTGTTTGTTCCAATGTTAACTGCATCAAAATACCTCAAACAATGTCACTCGATACTACCCGGAAACCTCTACCATCCACATCCACATCCCCGTCGTCTTATCTACTCCCAGACTTAGACCAGCAGCATGCCAATACCCAGTCGTTGACCGAGGTCAACGATCTCTTTCGCTTTCATGACCCCTCAAAACAATCAGAAAAGTCTACCTCATCAGACGTGGAGTCTACGGATTCTGCGGGTCCTGTCCCGGGGTCGCGTAAAGCCTCGCGTATGCTGCGGCTTTTCAAGGAAAACGACAAAGATAATACCACATCAGCAAAGTATGCTTTTAAGCCCAAGCATAAACACAAGCACAAGCCTCGCAGCAAATCATCCTCATTTGCATCTGACTTGTCAAAGCTACCAAAGATTGCCGAGGCGCTAATTGAACACCAACAGCAGCAAAAACTAAAACAGGATGCTCTGTCCAAGTCCAAAAATAATAATCTTCGCTCATCCAATGACAGCCTACAGCACCATCAAGACCAACAGCAACCTCAACCCGTGGTCGACACTAAAATCCCTCCAGTTGCCGACCCCATAGGTTCGACCTATGTCTGCTCACCCAATGTAGCTCTCGTATCGCCGTCGTCTATTCTCACCGCCACTGAGTCGCTGCCACCGCCACACTCGGGCAGCATTGATTCTTCCCACGTATCTCTCAATCAGCCTTCATCTAGCATTCAAAATACACACGTCGGAAGACCCAGCCCTGTCTTCTCCACCCTTCTCAGTCGTGACGATCAAGATACCGACGAGGATGACGACGAAACTCACTCGCGATCCTCGGTCTCGAGCCAAAATTCACACCCCAGTCCCATGAGCCTGCCAATCAGTCCAGTCTCACAAGTAACTGTCCACAGATCACACCCCTCGAGTTCAGCCAACAAGGATGTCTCTTTGATCAAATATTACCCTCATACACCCAAGCCTCAGCGTCTCCCGGCGACAGAATCCACTTCTGTTACTGATTCAAAAGTCGCCCCGCAGGAAGCTGATCCAGAGTGGCAACGCCAGCCCGACTCCATCTTGCAGTCTTCTCCTATCAGTATCCGTGCTCGCCGCCAATCTCTGTCATCAACAAAATCTGATGAAAGGGATGCTGTCTCTGCCAGCCTCAAGTCCAATGTCTCGATAAGCATTGACAGCACAGATATCGAAAATATCACCGAAGAGGAGGCCGAGAAACAGCATAGATTTCCCTTGGCGGTCGAGCTTACGCCGTTCAAGCACAAGGTGGGCGGCCACACTGCTATCTTTAGATTTTCAAAGCGTGCAGTCTGTAAAGCTCTTATGAAACGTGAAGATGTTTGGTATGAATCAATTGAGTCCCACCACGAGGAGTTACTCAAATTTATGCCTAAATATATTGGCGTACTTTACGTCCGACACAGTGCATCTGATGACGAAGGTGATGATAACGGGCGGTCTAGTATTGACAATAAGCTTGATAGCGGATTAGAGGTAAAAAGCCATCAAGACACCAACAATGTTGCTTCGCAACCTGAGCAGTGCTTCCCCAAAGTTGTCCTTGATGACAATATGCATATTCTTCCTGATTTTTTGAAGCAACTCTCTTCGTCTGCACCCTCTCCGGAGAGCCTACCTACAAGTTCTCAAGACCGCCATAACTCCCGCTCTCCTTTAACACCTGCAAGCCCGCTGTCACTCTCTTCCCGTGGTGCTACAACTAAAAACCGAGAACTTCGCGACATTGTACTTCAAGAGGTTTTTGCCTCTCGCCGTCCCGTCCCATCCACAACACAATCTCGTACTGACTGCCGTGTCAGCTCGAGCCGCAACTCCGACCGGTCTGGGGATGCCTTATTCTCATCTCACAAAAGTATGGAGAATCTGACTTTGCTCAATGAAGAGAAAGCTATGCCTATTGTTCATCATCGTAGTCATTCTTCTGTAATTCATAGACGTGACTCCAATAGATCTTTGAGTAGGATGAGTAATGAACCATTACTTTCTATCTCTCCCCCAGACGCTGGAATTCCCCAAACACCTGCGTTTTCTCCCTATCGGGCCCGTCTAGGATTACAGGAGTCTAACTCTGGTGATACTTTAATCCGTGATCTTCGCTTGCAGCGCGCTGGAATGCGGGATGGGGACAATGAGCATGTCATTTTGCCTGATGATGAGGGAATCGAGCAGCTTATCCTGGACGAGAAGAGCGCAAACTCTGGAGCGGTATTTGAGATGGACGTTGAATCGCCAGTTCAAGAACCCCAACGGCCACCACTCATCCATCAGACTTCGTCCTTGTCGCTTAATAGGACTTCCAGCAGCAAGTCGCTTAATCAGTCAGCAAGCAATAAGGTTCCTCAGCTACTGGCTAGTTCAGATAAAGACAAGAACGATTTCTTCATCCTTCTTGAGGATCTCACTAGTGGTATGAAGAAGCCATGTGTGATTGATCTCAAGATGGGCACACGCCAGTATGGCGTCGATGCAAAACTCAAGAAAAAAATCTCGCAGATGAAAAAGTGTCAAAACACAACGAGTCGCGAGCTTGGCGTACGCATCTGCGGTATGCAGGTATGGGACGTTGAGAAGAACGAGTATTTTTACCAAGACAAGTACTTTGGTCGCCGCGTCAAAGCGGGCCAACAGTTTCTCGCCTGTCTGCGCAAATTCCTCTATGATGGACGCACAGAATACTCAATTTTGCGACACATTCCAAAGATCTTAAGCCGCATCAAGGAGTTGGAGACGATCATTGCAAAGCTACGTGGCTACCGCATGTACGGTTCGAGCCTTCTTCTTATGTATGACGGCAACCCGGGGCCTGGCGATAGTGGCGAGATTTCTGTGCGGATCATTGATTTTGCGCAGTGCGTCACTGCCGAAGACCCGCTTCCCAAGGGCGTTGTGACCTACCCGCCGCAGCACCGCAATGCCCCGGATAGAGGCTACCTACGTGGCCTGCGAACTCTGCAAACTTATTTCAAAACGTGAGTGTTTTTTTGTTTTTTTCTTTGTTTGTTTTACTTTACAATTACTAACTTTCTTTTTTCTTTAGCATCTGGGAAGACATTGTAGGCGAGCCATTTCGACCAGACTATAAATTGCGCGAAGCTGATTTTTCCCGCGCTGTGCCAGAGCTCAGCAATTTTGACATTAAGCAATACGAACCGAGCGAGGGGCAGGCCTTGCCGGTGGAGTCAGGCACCGACTATGAGGACAGCGATGTATCTGTGTAAATAAGCATGATCACTTATATATTATATTTAATTAATGAAACCCGTATAAAATTTAATATGACTTGAAATATCAGACTTGCCAAAAAAAAAAAATGTCTTTAACAATGAAAAGAAATAAATAACAATACATTATTACAAGAAATCAAACAACAAAAATTCAAATAAAAAAAAAACTAGTATATATAACACAATAACAACTAAGACAGAAAAAAAAAAGAAAAAGAAATTAACAATTTTTTTTTAACTGTTTCTATACTATGCTTTAAGCGCCAGCACCGCGACACTCTCAACATGATGAGTCTGGGGGAAAAAGTCAAATCCGCGGATGGACACAACCTCGTAGCCAGCGCCGCGGGGGTCATTTAACAGGTAGCCAATATCGCGGGCCTGGGAATGCACGTTGCAACTAACGTAGACAACCTTGGCCGGGCGGAACTGCAGCAGCTGCTCCAAAAAGGCGTCATCGCAGCCCTTGCGAGGCGGATCAATGATAATGGCGGTGGACGCGGGGTCGGTTTTGACGTCTTCAAAGATGCGTTCGGCGTTGCCCACGATAAAGGTGGCGTTGGTGAGGCCGTTAAGCTGCGCGTTGGTGCGGGCAAACGTGACCGAGTCGCGGGAGATCTCGACGCCAATGACGGATTCCGCGGCGCCGGCGCAGGTGATACCAAAAAGGCCGCAGCCACAGTAGGTGTCGACGAGGTGCGTGGGCGCGAGGCCGGTGGCAGGAATTGTCAGGTTGTCACGGACGTAGGAGGTGACAGCCTCGAGAATTGAGTTGTTGTTTTGAAAGAAGGAGCTGGAGGCATACTGAAACTTGAACTCGCCAACGCGTTCAGTGATGATTTCCTTGGTGCTTGTGCAGCAGACTTTTTCTTCAATGGACTTGGCACCCTCAGTGTTGTCCCCGGTTTCAGCGGGAGTGATCTCCTTGAGGTTCTCACGTAAAAGGATCGTGGCACCCTTTTTGTAGCTGTTGAATTTGCTAGCAACCACAGCCCGCTGCTCCTTGAGACCCTGGTTAATGACGGGGGTACCAATAGCACATTCCTCGATATCAACGACAGTCTTGCGACCACGCTCGCCAAATCCCACAGGTGGGCACTCCTTGAGCGCCTTACCACCAGCGCGAGGCACATCAAAATGTGGGGTCAACTTAGTGCGGTAGTAGTACTCCTTCGGGGAAGCCACCGTAGGCAGAATATCGGGCACCAGCCGCGCATCAAGCCCAGAGTTGTGCTTGTATGCATTCACAATCACATTGCGTTTAATTTCAAGTTGCTCAGAGTAGGGCAGCATCTGGTATTGGCAACCAGAGCAAGTACCGAAATAACGGCATTTGATCAAGCTGTCATCACGCTTAGGGGAAGCCTCGAGAACTTTTATAAGCTGGGCTTCAAAGTGGTATTTCTGTGTTCTGTAGATTTTGCATTCAACCAACTCACCGGGGAGTGTGTATGGAACAACGACGACCTGGACCCGCTTGGACTCGGTCGCAGGAGCTTCGCCAGTCTCCTCTTTCATCTCCCTTTCCACAAAGCCGATACCGTCACCGCCGCCGGCAAGGGCCTGCACACGTACCACCACCTCGCGATGCTCGGGATGGACAGTGCCCCTTGGTCTTGTGAAAAATTCTCGGAGATCGTTAACAACATCGTCCAGGCTAAGGCCAGCATGGTCGCGTAGCACCGTCTTAATATCTTGGATCAGCACACCCTCGTTTGAAACGGGATCAGCAGCGGGGGGTTCCTTAAACCGCTTTGCCCGGGGTTTCTTGGGTCCCTGCTGCTTGGGTCTGTCGGGACGGTGGCCCTCGTACACCTTGGGAGTTTCTTGGGCAGTTTCGTTGCCTGCTTGTTGTTGCTGCTGCTCGCCAGGCTGGGTCTGGGAGTCGTCGGTCTCAGCCACAGCGCGTTTCTGGGGCACAGTGGTGGGATCAGTCACGGGAGTATCCTGGATAATATCGGAAGCGCTCATGGTCAATTTTGAATAATATCTATTAAAAATGCGGAAGGTTGAAGCTTGCTTGTTTGCTGCTTGCTGGAAATAGTTATGGTTGCTGGAGATAGTAATTCGTCGAATACTGTTGATGCTATTTGTTCGTGTGTATAAAACTCGTGTAGCTAAACCACGGAACATGAAGAATTGCGCACAAAACACAAAAAAAAATTTAAAATGAAAAAAAAAGAGAGAATGAATATAAAAAAAAAAGTGAAATAAACTGAAAATGCCTATATCTACTTGTAAAATAATGAGATCAAAGACACTCAGATACCAGATTGACAAAACACTTTTTTTAAAAAAAAAAAATTAAAAAATTTTTGGGAATTAATATTTTTCGCTTTTTTTCTTTGATATAAAATTTTTTGTATCAGGGTTAGGCATATGCTCATACAAAAAAAAACTTTTGGCATTTGATTTTTTGGTAATGCCCATTTAACTGCTGTTTATTGGTCTAAAATAGAGAACTTACGAAAATTCAAATTTTGTCGTATCAGAGCACGTAGACAGTAGAACCAAAGCAGGGAATCAAATCAAGCGAGAATCATGCAGAAAAGCTCAAGAAAAATAGAGGCAGTAAATGGAAAGACCTGTTTTGTTTTACTGAGGTTCTTGTAATAGGTTATGGTTTCTTTTTAATATACCAAAAGGCCTTTAGAAAAGCAATCGTCAATTTATATTTACAACATGAGACTATACCAAATATAACTTAAACGACTATGAGGAAGTTATGAAATACCAACCAACTTGCTGTTAGTTGTGGTTGAAATAAACATATTACAATTAATATAAATCAAAATGGTCTGATCATGGTAAAAAATACTTTCTGGATCATTTGACTCATGTTTGAATTCAAGTGATCAGGTCCTCGTTTGTAACGGAGCTGAATTCATAAGTCCAGTTATCGTTTCCTCTTGATATATTTACTGATCTTGTTCTATTGACTCTTTACATCCCATGATATTCCATGTCTTTGTCTTTTTTTTTAATCTAACTGGAACTCTAATTTAACATGCTATATTTTATTAGAGGTTTATTGTAGAGTCCTCTCAACAGTATCAGCATACGCTTGATCTGGCAAGTCTGGGAGATTCATGTCACCTAACCCTTAAGACTTGGCTTTATCAAGTTATCTGTCTAGATATCTATTTCTGTTTTCCATTTTCTAACATCAGTAAGCGAGGAACCTAACCACCCAAGTTGGTTGTGTGTCCATGTCCCAATTGTGAAATAAGATTTATGATGTACTTGTGGGGATTCTAATTATCAACTAGTTAAGCATGGAACCTTTTACAAGACTTTTTGTCTACAACTTATTATACTTAATGATCTTCTTATTAAATTGTATATAGATTCACATCCAATTATTTTTTTATTCTTCTTTTAATTTAAAATTGCCTCATTAGACATGTTGGTCTACATTATTGTAAATAAAAAAGACAAACATACTGTTGCATGGTATAACATCGCCATGGTAAATTAGAGTCGCTTTTAGACTATTACCCCAGTCGACACGCCACTATATTTTCTGAATCAACAAAATAGAATCGTATTATCCACTATTTCTGATAAACGCTGCAGTGATATGCAGTATACCGGCTTTAATAGTGCCCATATTGTTCTTTTTTTAATTGTTTGAGTCTGAGTTATATCACATTGTACGTTTTTGTAGAGTCTTTTTGATTTCTATTTTTCGATAGAACATTCGTTTAAAATATGCTTACATATTGAACCAATGGTTACCTTAAAAAGACTAAATCATTTAATTGACATGCCTTTTGGACATGTGCGTTTATAACTCTTAATTAACCTCTTATTTTTTATGACCGAATCCTAATATTTCTGACCGCAATGCCATTGAAATGTAAAAATAGTTACATCATCTTGTCCATACCGTTAATTAGTTCAGGGTCTTTGTGCGATCTTTTTTACGTTTCAAATACCAGCCTTTCCGATGACTCAGTTACGCCACAAGCCATCAATGACACATTAACATCCATACCTTGCTTATAGCACACACAATAAAGAACTATCACTGATTAATACTTGCTCTATGACTGAGTGTGTCAGATTGTTTTTTTTTCTATTGACGGCGATAACGCCAGTTACTGATGAAACTCACACATAACAGCTTTTTTTTCCATATTAGTTTCTGTTCACGTGATCTATGTTGATTTATTTCTTGATAAAGTAATATTAAGATTCTATTGTATTTGCCGCAGCTACTGTCACCTGCCTATTACATCCGTTATTTCTACGTTTGTTTAGAGTAATGACTAACTTTTTGCCAAATTGGTGCTAATTCGCTGCTACCATAGTCATGGCTCCTCTGTAACGATAAAAATTTAAAAATTTTCTTTCCACACACCTTTGACTCTTCAGCAATCCCTTCCCTTCCTCATCACCACCCTTGCCTGTTACAAACAGAACCTGCAGTCAGACAATCTTAGGTTATCCCATACTGCATTCATTTAGATATATCTCCTCCACTTATTATATATATATATATCTAGAATTTCACCTTTTGTTTCTACGCAAACCTCTCTCCCATCCCCTCCGTTTTGTTTCGCTCACTTAGATCTTACTCCAGGTGTATTCAACGCCCGCTATTGAACTCGTTTCAACCATCTATCAATCTCAAGTCGCACCAATATCGCCGCTTTACACTCTACAATAACTTGAAAATGTCCGAGAAAGAACAACAACCCGCCGCCGCTGCCGCTCCTGCCGGTGAGGCCCCCGTCAAGACCGCCAAGCAGCTCGAAAATGAACGTAAGAAGGCTGAAAAGCTGGCAAAGTTTCAGGCCAAGGAAGCAAAGAAGAAGGCTGCTGCTGCCGCTAATGCCAACAAGCCCAAGAAGGCTGATGCCAAGAAGGAGAAGCCGGCTGCTGAGCCTGTTACTGCCTTTGAGGACAAGACCGTCCCCGGTGAGAAGAAGATTCTTGTTTCTCTTGACGATCCTGCCCTGAAATCCTACAACCCCCAGGTCGTCGAATCGTCATGGTACCAGTGGTGGGAGAAGCAGGGATTCTTTGAGCCCGAGCTTAACGAAGACGGCAGCATCAAGACTGAGGGCGCTTTCGTCATCCCCGCTCCTCCTCCTAACGTTACCGGTGCTCTCCACATTGGACATGCCCTCACCATTGCCATTCAGGATACCCTCATCAGATACAACCGTATGAAGGGTAAGACCACTCTCTTCATTCCCGGCTTCGATCATGCCGGTATCTCTACTCAGTCTGTTGTCGAAAAGATGCTTTGGAAGGATAGCAAACAGACTAGACACGATCTGGGTCGTGAAAAGTTCACTGATCTCGTCTGGGAGTGGAAGGAAGACTACCACAAGAGAATCAAGAACCAGCTGAAGCGTCTTGGTGCTTCTTACGACTGGAATAGAGAGGCTTTCACTCTTGATGCCCCGAGAAGTGACGCTGTCCTTGAAGCTTTCATCACTTTGCATGAGGATGGCACCATCTACCGTGCTAACAGACTTGTCAACTGGTGTTGTGCCCTCAACACTACCCTTTCCAACCTTGAGGTTGATAACATCGAGATTGAGGGTAGAACCTTGCTCAACGTTCCTGGTTATGATGAGCCCGTTGAGTTTGGTGTCCTGACTCACTTTGCTTACCCCGTTGAGGACTCGGACGAGAAGCTTATTGTTGCTACTACTCGTCCTGAGACCCTGTTTGGTGATACTGGTGTTGCTGTTCATCCCGATGATGCCCGTTACAAGCATCTCCATGGCAAGTTTGTCATTCACCCTTTCTTGGGCCGCAAGATTCCCATTATCACTGACTCTGAGGCTGTCGATATGGAGTTTGGTACTGGTGCTGTCAAGATCACTCCTGCCCATGATCCCAACGATTACAACACCGGTAAGCGTCAGAACCTTGAGTTTATCAACATCCTTAACGATGACGGTACCTTCAACGAGAATGCTGGTTCTTACGCCGGCATGAAGAGATTCGATGCTCGTAAGAAGGTTATCGAGGAGCTCAAGCAAAAGGGTCTCTTTATTGACCAGACCAACAACCCCATGAGTGTCCCCAGATGTTCCAAGTCCAACGATATTATCGAGCCTCTTCTCAAGCCCCAATGGTGGGTTTCTCAGAAGGCTCAGGCTGTTGAGGCCATTGAGGCTGTCAAGGATGGTAGAATTACCATTACCCCCAAGACTTCTGAGAACGAGTTCTTCAGATGGTTGGAGAATATTCAGGACTGGTGTATCTCTCGTCAGCTCTGGTGGGGTCACAGATGCCCTGCCTACTTTGTCAAGTTTGATAGTGGCATCGAGCAGGATCGTGGTGACAACCAGTGGTGGGTTGTTGGCAAGACTCTCGAGGAGGCTCAGGCCAAGGCTCTCAAGAAGTTCCCCAACGAGAAGTTTACTCTTGAGCAGGATGAGGATGTCCTTGACACCTGGTTCTCTTCTGGTCTTTGGCCCTTCTCTACCCTTGGCTGGCCCAACAATACTGAGGACATGAAGAAGTTCTACCCCATGTCTCTGCTTGAGACCGGTTGGGATATTCTCTTCTTCTGGGTTGCCCGTATGATCATGCTTGGCATGAAGCTTACCGGTGACATTCCCTTCAAAGAGGTCTTCTGCCACTCCCTTGTCCGTGATGCCCAGGGCAGAAAGATGTCCAAATCTCTTGGTAACGTCATTGACCCCTTGGATGTCATTGCTGGTATCCCTCTGCAGGGTCTGCATGACAAGCTTCGCCTCGGTAACCTTGACCCCCGTGAGATTGTCAAGGCCGAGGAGGGTCAGAGACTTTCTTTCCCCAAGGGTATTCCTGAGTGTGGTACTGACGCCATGCGTTTTGCTCTCTGTGCTTACACCACTGGTGGCCGTGATATCAACCTCGATATTCTCCGTGTTGAGGGTTACAGAAAGTTCTGCAACAAGATTTACCAGGCTACCAAGTTTGTTCTCATGAGACTTGGTGATGACTACGTCCCTCCTGCTTCATCTGCTCCCACTGGCAAGGAGTCGCTTGTCGAGAAGTGGATTCTGCACAAGCTTACTGAGGCTTCCAAGGCCACCAATGAGGCTCTTGACAACCGTGACTTCTTGACCTCTACCAGTGCTATCTACAACTTCTGGTTGTACGAGCTTTGCGATGTTTACATTGAGAACTCCAAGTACCTCATCCTTGAAGGCACTCCTGAGCAGCAGAAGTCTGCCAAGGATACCCTTTACAACTCTTTGGAGGCTGCTTTGAAGCTGATCCACCCCTTCATGCCTTTTATTTCTGAGGAGCTGTGGCAGCGTATCCCCCGCCGCCCCGAGGACAAGACCCCCTCGATTGTCGTTGCTTCTTACCCCACCTTCGACGAGGCTGCTTATGATCCTAAGTCCGCTGCCTCTTATGAGTTGGTCCTTGAGGTTGTCAAGGGTGCTCGTTCCCTGTTGGCCCAGTACAACATCCTGAAGAATGCTACTGTTGTTGTCCAGGCTACTACCGAGGAGGCCTATTCTACCATTGCTGACCAGGAGGCTTCCATCCTGTCGCTCGTCAAGGCTGCTACCAAGCTTGATGTTCTGGGTGCCAACGACGCTGTTCCCTCTGGCTCTGTTGTTTTCACTGTCTCCCCCGAGATCTCTGTCTACGCCATTGTCAAGGGTCACGTTGACTTTGACTCTGAGATCAACAAGGCTAACCAGAAGATTGCCAAGATTGAGAAGAGCAAGGCTTCTCTTGAGAAGCAAACCTCTGCCAAGGATTACGAAAACAAGGTCAAGGCCGAGGTCCGTGAGGCCAACCAGAAGAAGCTCGACGGTTACATTGCTGAGATCAACGGTCTGCAGGCTGTCATTGATACTTTCCAGAAGCTCCAGCTGGAGAACTAAACTTTCTTTATTTTTTAAAAAAGAAAATTTAGTATAGCTTTGTGTATAATATGTAAAATAGTTGTTGAATGAAAAATAATCCAAAAAAAAAAAAAAAAAATGAATAACGAAATTTTAAAAAATAAAAATAAAATTAAAAAAAAAAAAAAAATAAATTTTTATTTAACTTTTGGTTTTTAATTTTTGATTTTAATGGGGGCCGTGGAG
>Ga0160505_101384_pt1 | contig 11543 bp, 3 predicted proteins | sample DIDeMG_FD_108225 | JGI IMG/M metagenome (GOLD analysis project Ga0160505, IMG submission 108225) | Enriched chicken feces microbial communities from UW Madison campus, WI, USA - DID2874_E49_Stillage MG | ecosystem: Host-associated > Birds > Digestive system > Large intestine > Fecal ...
AAATAAAAAATAAATTAAAAAAAAAAAAAAAAAAAAAAAAAAAAAAAAAAAAAGAAAAGAAACTGTTACTACAAGTTATCATTAATGAAATAAAAAGTAAAATAGACTGAAATAAAAAGTATTTACGAAACTATCTGGAGCCGATAATTTATATAAATACACCTTCAATTTCTCTTGCTAATATAATTTTTTTTTCTTTTCCTAATAACTTATCATTCAATCATCTTTTTCTTTCACACAATCCGTTTCACATTTGTATATAATGGATAAGGACACAAAATCTTCTCCCCAATTTACTGTCGCTGAGGAGGTCGGAGTCACCTCCGTTCACCAGATCTCCAAGTGGCAGGGCTTCAAGGACTCTTTTAAAAGATCCGAGGCCCAGACCGAACTTGAGAACAACCCCAACTTGACCGACGTTGAGAAGGCGGCTCTTGGCACTTCCAAGGCTCCCTTAGAGAGATCGCTGAAATCCCGTCATCTTCAAATGATTGCTATTGGTGGATCCATCGGTACTGGTTTGTTCATTGGTTCTGGTGGTTCTCTGTCTGGTGGTGGTCCCGCTGCCGTTGTTATTGGTTTCGGTCTGATCGGTACCATGCTTTTCAACACTGTTCACAGTTTGGGTGAACTTGCTGTTCGTTTCCCTGTTTCTGGTGCTTTCTCTACTTACTCTACTCGTTTCTTGGATCCTGCTTGGGGTTTTGCCATGGGCTGGAACTACGCTCTGCAGTGGTTGATTGTCTTTCCTCTTGAGTTGGTTGCTGGTTCTATGACTATTTCTTACTGGTCTTATGATGGTAGCGCTGCTGCTACGGTGAATCCTGATGCCTGGGTTTGTCTTTTTTACATTATGATTGTTGCCATTAACTTGTTTGGTGCCAAGGGTTACGGTGAAGCCGAGTTTGTTTTCTCTATCATCAAGGTTATTGCTGTTGTTGGCTTCATTATTCTTGGTATTATTCTTGTCTGTGGTGGTGGCCCTCAGGGCGGCTACATTGGTGCTAAATATTGGTACAATCCAGGTGCCTTCTCTCATGGCTTTAAGGGTGTTTGTAGTGTTTTTGTCAACGCTGCTTTTGCATTTTCGGGTACTGAATTGGTCGGTCTCGCTGCTGCTGAGTCTAAAAACCCTAGAAAGGATTTGCCTAGTGCTTGCAAACAAGTGTTCTGGCGTATTACTTTGTTCTACATGATCTCTCTTACTCTTGTCGGTCTTCTTGTTCCTTACAACGATGAACGTCTTTTGGGTTCTTCCTCTGTTGATATTACTGCCTCTCCTTTTGTCATTGCTATTAACAATGCTGGTATCAAAGCTCTTCCTTCTATTATTAACGTTGTTATCTTGATTTCTGTCCTGTCTGTCGGTAATTCATCTGTTTACGGTTGCTCTCGTACTTTGGCTGCTCTTGCTGATCAGGGCCAGGCCCCCAAGATCCTTGGTTACATTGACCGCAAGGGTCGTCCTTTGGTGGGAATTGGTATTACTGCTCTTTTTGGTCTCTTGTGTTTCCTTGCTGGCTCCGACAAACACAGTGAGGTTTTTACCTGGATGCTTGCCCTTTCCGGTCTTTCTTCTATTTTTACCTGGGGTTCCATTAACCTTTGCCACATCCGTTTCCGCAGAGCCATGAGTGTTCAAGGCCGCTCTTTGGATGAACTTCCCTTCAAGGCCGCTCTTGGTGTCTGGGGTTCATTTTATGGTTTTGGTCTTAATATCCTGATTCTGGGTTTCCAGTTCTGGACTGCTTTGTTCCCAACTAAAGATGCCAGCGCCTACAACTTCTTCTCAGTTTACCTGGCGGCACCTATTATTCTTGCATTTTACATTCCTTACAAGCTCTATTACAAAACTCCTTTCATTAGAGCCAAAGACATTGACTTGGTCACTGGTGTTCGTGAGGTGGATCTTGATCTTCTTCAGCAAGAGATTGCTGAGGAGAAAGCTTACATCAAGAGCAAGGGCTGGTACTACAGAGTCTACAAATTCTGGTGCTAAATCTATTCGTGATAGATCACGGAATCATTTTGTCTTTTTTCTCTCTTACTTTCTATGTATTCCTTTTTCATGTTTTATGTGATTTAATATCTTTTCAACCAATAGTTTTGTTTTCCAATATTTAATGAAAAACCCTTTAAAAAAACTGATTTTTTTTAGCAACTACTCCCACATTGTCGCCATCAAACTGCATGTAATCGCCACGTTTGCTCAATGATCATTTTAAAATAACTGTCAACCCTGGTATACAGGCCTGACCCGGCCGTATTTTCAAGAGTGTTGAAAGCTTTTTAAACTTAGGAAACTGGTGGCAAGATACCCCAGTTCATTAGAAAGAATATCCATTTTGAGCACTATTGGTCAACTTTTTTTTTTTGGTATTGTTTTCTGGCAATTTTAAATCATAATATTTTGTATAACATCATGTTCTAAGTGAGAATATTCCCCTAAGAGCAGGAGACAGAGATGTATAGCAGAGCAGGATGAAAAAAAAAAGCTCAAACATCATAACAAACAAAACAAAAAAACAAAAATGGTCAGAAATACGCAAAAAGAAAAGTCAGTCAAAAGGCATAATGCGCCTGTTACATCACTTTTATCTTTCTAGAACAAATTTGCCGCGATTGACTAGAGTCAGGCTATCTTACTGAAAAACTTTTTTAACTTTTATTTATTGGTCTTATTATTAGTTATCAAAGGAGGGGATCCAGTAAAAATTGTGCGCTGACCGTTTTAGGGCTATCAAAAGTAGAGATTTGATGACTGGGTCTTCCGACGGGACTCAAAGTTTCTTTAAAGAACGGATATGCAAGTTCATTATCATCGTTTTAGCAAACGTAGACACTGGGAATAATGATGGCAGTTAATAGTTGCTTATTATAGAACTATCATTATCAGAGTCTATTAAAAGTTTGATACCTTGATGTCAGAAGATTAATCAGTCCAGCTTCTTTAGATTGGTTGAAATACAGGGTTTAAGTTGTTTTACTTGCCCAGGTTATGTTTTATTGATTTTTATTTATTACAGTACCAGAAATCACTGAAGCAAATAGCAAAAACCCAAGGGCTCTTACGATTAGATTTGCAAAACAGCTTCGGAGAAAACATTCCAATTAAAATCAAACGCCCCACTCTCACGGATCAACGTCTATCGATATGTCATGATATGACTGACACGATTCATATCTTTAACAAGCGTTGCATTAATTATCAATGCGGAATCACGAAGGTAAAAACAAAAAAAACCTGCAGTGTTAGACACAACGTTTTCTCTGGACAATACTTGGCTCTCTTAGCTTTATTATGCCTAGAGCATCCGAGTCGAATGTGGAATTTCAAACGATACTTCAAAAGGTTTACATAACATGTCCAAATATTTTGCTCGTATCAGTGATAAAACAGGTCATATGGTTAGTAAGTTGTCATCGTTTTTAGCAAAGGACCCTATTATCGTTTGGATTGTAAGCGATAGCGCTGATACTTTATTCCTAAGGGGGGGGGGGGGAGAACAGTGCCGTGCCTCATGTAATGTCAACGTAAGCAGGTAAGGTTATTCCAGTTTAAACCCTATCGATAGCTGATAGAGACAAAGCTTATGGACCACAGCCATGCGTCAAAAGATTTGACATTGCAATAAAACTTTCTTATTAAATATTTTTAAAATGTTTAAGATTCAGAACGGAACCGGTTAGCTCGTGTTACTTATTCTTGTACTTTCCCCGGGTAAGCTCAGCGTTACTATCAAGTTACTCTGTCCTCTTGCACTAACCGTCTCTCTAAACCAAACTTGGTTACAAATTTATCACTATATCTCAGGGTACCAATAGTGGCGACTTATGTAAATCCAACATGGGCATTTGTTTAGCCAGATCCAGGGTCAATTTATTAGGAAATAAACCTAACAAGTCAATGCTTATATGTCTTTTATTACCGCTCCGCCCGTCCTATTATTCGTCCAACAAACAAACTAGTAAGAAAAAAAGTGATAATTTGATTAAATATATTATTTTGCACTGTATATTTTTTAAAACTGATCAAGACACAACTTGTGTCTCATGTGTTAAAACAAGTGGAGGATCCAGGCGAGTAGTCCAGAATCAACATAAACAGAGAAATCTGGTTAAAGTGTAGTAAAGACTTAGTGCGTGATAATCTAGCACGTTTTTTTGGTTAAAATTATGAAGTGAATATTAGTTATTTGTAAATTATACGATAGTAAAGCCAAAAAAAAATACGAAAAGAATCAAGATATCGGCTCAGACGTGTTCTGTGGTATGGAACATATAGTTCTCATTTTGTCTTATCGATAACCTAAAATGGAAGATACCACGAAAGCAATAAAAAAGCTAAAAAACCAAAAAAAGCACTTGGGGTTGGCTGTCAAACATTGTCTGTGCCGGGACCCGTTTAATTGTCAATCATCATTGGAATATACATTCAACGTTTATTAACACAAAATGGGTGATTTGTTTAAAAAAATGTTTTTTATAGTGTCCAAGAATCAATTAAAGTCCTAAGTTACAATGTACGTATTCTTGTCCTTTCGAAGCTTGAATACTTTCTCTGCAAAAGTAAACCAAACGAGAGAGAAAAAAAAATTACTTTGTTAAGTTGGTATTAGTTTAATTGCGCTATAATCTATGTATAGACCAATTGTTTTTGTCCTATATGCCATTATATAGGTTGGCACTAATAGGTCCATGATAGCCGTAACCGAGACCAAACTATTAGTCTCGCAAACCGCTGTCCCGCAATCGGCAGACATAAAACAAGTTTTTAACTAATAGATGGACACTGGTTCCATAGTTGTGAGGACTCAGTAATTTATGTGGAAATATTTTTAGCTCTAGTTAACACTATCTTGTATCATTCTCGAAACACTGGGCTTGTTCCACAGCCTAGTAATGAACCACAGTTTTACTTTTTATCTTATAATTTTCTTTTTCCATTAGCCATTTATCTTTTGCACACTAAAAAGCTATCTCCTTTTTGTACTGTACTCTGTTGCATTGATAGGATATATATTCATTCCGCGCTTATCGGATATCAACGGCTATTTTTAAAGATTCTGCTTAAAATTAGCAGGTAAATTAATCTCATTTGCCGCCACGGGAAACTTGGTTATTGATATGAAAACTAGGATATCCGCGTTAAAATAAAAGAAAAAATAAACAGTGTATTAAGAGGTAGCTTACCAACGGACTTAAAAACAAAGCTAATGCTCAACCTCACACGCATTAACCACAATATTTGATATTTGCAAGGTGCATTTTTTGTTTTACCGATCATGCAAATAAATCAAAGAAGAAAAAAAAAATTAAATACGCAAAGATAATCAACAATCATTTCTACTTTTTTCAAATTAGGAAACATGAGCCGACTTGAACTCTTGAAATTTAAGCCAGAATACGGGGGTTTCTTCCTCAATTGAATGGAGTTATGTACGATTTGGACTCTGCCATCGTTATGCCTTAGCAATGAGTATTAATAAAGAATGTATGAATCTGAACAAAATATCTTTTGCATATATTGCTTGATATGTTGATTTGTTATTACAATAACTTTTAGATAGCATAAAACTTGATAGTAAACATGCTAAAAGATTAAGACCTTTCTAAAAATCATGATAGAGTGTATGAATCTAATCCTGATTTAGCTATACGCGCTGAACATGTCTTGATAAATAAAACATAAACTGTTATTTATTTTTTTACTGCTCATGCATTTGTTTCAGTAAATTGTAAATTTAATTTTGTAATATGAAGCCTACTTGTAAAAATATACGTGGAATATCTAGATCTGTAGTTAATTATAAAATGACCAATGCTTTAGGAAAAAAAATCCCAAAAGGTTGTCTTCCCTGTAAGCTGATCTCAAGGTTTCAAGCAGCCCAAAACACTTAAAATCTACCTGGTTTGGCCACATGTTGTGCTAAAAAATGAAACAGTAAAAGCTGACCCAGACTACTGAGCAGCAAAATTATAAAAAGTACTTAACGCAGACTTTTTGGATTGTCAGCCCAATGCTTGTTTTATGAGGACTAGGCTTGATCCAAATCAAATGTGAAATCAAAACCATCTGTTAATTGGATTTTAGAGGTATAAATTCTATATTTTCAGAATTTCAAACGTGTTCAAGATAGCTGACAAAAGTTGTAAGCGCAAATGAGCTGATATATATTTTTTGTTCATTGAAAATTGATTCACAAATACAGCTCATTTATAAACGTCTGTCTTATAATATAGAAAGGTTAAATCATACAAAGGTAACAGAGGTTTAGACCACCATTCCGTTTAAGATTTTAATTACATCTGTTACAGTCAAGTACTAGAAAAAGTTAATGAATTCTTTTACAGATGCATTGCTCTTTAGTAGATAAGCATAAATCTAAGATGACGATCCAAAGCCAGCTTTCTTTGTAATGGTAAATAATAAACCGCTAGCAATTTAGCAAAATTGCATAAATTGTTATTTTTGCAGTGCATTAATGTACGGCCGCTATTTTGAAAGGAGTTGCAGAATTTTTACTTTCGCATATATATGATGGACCGCAAAAAGAACTTAATCAGAACTTTCTAACTTGATGGGTTTGTTTCCTAGTTTGACTAAATATCAAATTAAAAAACTTAGATAGATGATCAGTTTACTGTCATTGAACCAAGTAGTTTCAAATAAAATGATAAAACAATATGGTATATATAAAAAGACATTAATTTCAAAACGCTTGTCTCTATGGCACTAAAATACTTAAAGACTTTTTGTCAAGTGTGTTATATTCTATTTATATTGATTAGCCAAGGTTCTAACTGGTCTTTTATCTAACCTGGATTTCTTTTTTTCTGGAAGAGTGCAATAATTGCAATGAACAAATCCAGCGGTTGATATGATTCTTAACTAAAAATTTAATCAAGTAATGGCCGCACATAAAGTGATAAAAAGTACAAATCTATCTAAAAATTTATTCAATAACTTGTTCTAATCACAAGATCAATAACACTTTTTTAGCAAGCCAGTCAAAAGAAAATAGCCAAAACCCGTGATGATGATGATTTGTTTATTAAAAAAACAATACTTGTATAATTCAAACTTTCTTACTGTCACAGTTTTGGGCTCTAAAAACTGATAATTCTCAAGGTTACTTCTTTGATAAATAAAGGTATCATAGGAGATCCACTTAGCCTTTTTATCTTTTATCATAAAACCTAACAATAGGTCAAGATGACTAGTTAAATAAGTAAGAAAAAAAATGGATGATCTATCATCTAGATATATGTAGGGCTACATAGACGTATTCATAGATGAATGGCTAGTTGAACGTTTTGTTTTGCAATGAATCAAACGTAGGATAGTTGGTATTGTATAACTGAATGACTAAAGACTTGAGCCATGGGAAAGTAAATTTATTGTGCTTTTGTATGGCATATTTAGACAACTATCGCTACTTTATTTTAAATGGCATTCAAATCTTGGTAAAATAATTGAAAGATAAATTTTTTTTTATCTAAGTTTGAAATGTAACAAAAGCCTGAAGATCTTACAGGGGGCAAAGTCACTGAACACTCACGTAGTGACATTAATACTGAAAAGGTAAACTACGTTTTGTTTGTAATTAATTTGATACATAAACAATAGATTGATCATCTATTTATCTAAGATCAGCGATGGCGCATTTACTAAAATATAAATGAAAAATGAAATTAAAACGACTAACAATTCCCATGAAGAATGTGACACCATCGAATGTTCAGATCGCTTACATGCGTTAAGATCGTTACCTTATCAGTCTCATCAACATAAGGGTTTGACGTATAGATAATCCATTTAAATTCTTTATTACTTTTGGTTTATGGCATATCACTTTTAGATATTAGTGCAATTAAGAGATGTTATATCGATTTAACCACTATCAGCTTGATAAACCTGTTTGTAATTAGTATTTCAGAGTTGTGAAATAGCATTTGGGAGAGAAGACTAGAAACAAATTATGTTTTCTCAAAAAATAAGTCTTATTTCCAAACTTTTTTTACTCACTTTTCGATAGGTCTGTCTAAAAATGAGAAGAAGAATACCAATTATGATTTTGAATCTATTACCTACAAAATATGAAAGTCACAGTGGTTTTATATTAAAAAAATTTGAAACTGGCTTATATATTCACAGATTAACGAGAAAATAGATGTAAAGCACGTAAAATGTTTAATAGATATAGACCAATTTATCAATTACACCCACCTCATTTATCGGAGATTTAATGAAAGGATAAAGTATAAAACAAATTTTAATATAGATACTTTACTTTATCTTAAACAAAAGACAAGAATTTTGCCAAATATATATATTCAAAAATGTTTTTTTCTAGAATATCAATTATAATAATTATTAACAAGTAATATTTAGAGATTGTACTGAAAATTTCAGCGCTGGATGGCGCCAGGTTATCTATAAAATGAACTTTTTTCAACATTTTAGATGCATCTGCAAACCATTATATACCAAAAACAGAAAAGCTGCAATACCTATAAGTTTTATATCTATTTATTATTTGATTTTTAGATATTTAGACAATAAACAGGTTGTGTAAATATAGTAATAATAATATCATTATTATCAGTTTATTGTCCCTATATCTATTTATAAATTATACAAAGGAGATACCAATTTCACAAAATCCATCTAGCTCCACTAGGATCTGTACTGTTTAGGTTATTATTTCAGTTCGCTTCAATGGTGCCGAATTTTCCTCGAACATAGTCCGTGTACCAAGGGAAACTTAAAAGAACGTCACTGTAGAATACTGACTTCAATAGGAGGACAAGGCGGTAAAACGTTGGCAGGCGATATAAAAGTAACTCCGGAAAGGAAAAGTTAAAAATAACTTACTTTTTAGTCAATGGTTCTAGAAGTAGCCTAATTTCTGTCAAACCTTTATTTACTTTAAACTGCTTTACTTGAAAAATTTCTGTTTATTGAAACACAATCCATCACGCTTGAATGAAATGCTTAACTGATGAGTCTATATGATTCCCATCATCCTAATAATCTAGATCACAGTATAAATCTAAAAGCAGTAAGCATTAGGTATAAAAGGGTTTAGCCTGCACGATTATTCTGTTTTGTTTATATTGAAAAGATTATAATTCATTATAGTCTTTTAGATCGTACTGACTATAAATTGGAGTTGAGAGACGCCACGAATTGAAGAATCCAAATTTAAAAGATTTTTTATTGTTCTAATTGTGCATAACAAGACCCAAAAAAATGAACAAAAATAAAAAAACTTATTATTAACATGCCCAATTTTTGGAACAAATGAACTTTCTAGATAGATGGTCGGTTTATTATCCTTACATCAAATATTTATAAACAAAATCATGAAACAAAATGATATAAAAAGAAGATGTGACTTTAAAAACATTTGTCTCTATGAAACTAGCAAGGTAGCGGTGTCAGCACGCGTTATAAGTTCATATATTCGATGGCGCCGAATTCTCCATGAATAGTACGTGTTAAAGGAATCCTGCTATGCTTCACCCTTCATGTATCGATACCAGAGATTGACACTCCGTAAAACTTAAACAAACTGGTCTAATCAAGCGAATATCAGTAAACAAGTTGCGGTAATGGATTTAAGAACTTAATTACCGCTCCAAGACCCTTCTTTGTATCAAGTCTCGCTTTGCAGGATGCAAGGGACACTCGTTGAGAACGTGCTCAACTGTTTCCGGTTGACCACACTAGCAACAATGATTTCGCTCGCTGATGTACCTCATTTGGAAACACTTTACCAGGATGCAATCACCTGTGCAACGCTGAAACAGCTTACTAAAGGTATGATGAGACACTGTGTTCATGAAAGATTTCAGTGAATTGGGGTACTTTCCTCTATACAACTCCCTTTGGTGGAGTAATATTGGAGGAGTTTACATGGTATTTCATGACATGATTGCCATTTATCGCACGAAGCAGCATGCAAAGTGTGTTTCAGCTTTTGCAAAGCTTCGTGAGATTTAATATTGTGATCATACTTTGGCTGCTTCCAAGATGGACGCTTGCTCCAATACTTGCCATCGCCAATACTATTCATTTGGTTGACTCTAGCAAAAGACCTTTCAAGGTTACCAATGTACTTTCTATTCATATTTGATCTAAGAATCATTGGAAGCTTGGAGCTCACGATAGCCTTTGAGAAAAGAAGAGCATGGGAGTTTTAAATGCTCAACCATGTGGAATTGGTTAAAGATTAGATGTCTTCAACGCAAACATTGAAGTTACTCAACAGTAAAATAACTATGTAAGTCTCAAGTGTTAGTCAAAGATTAGCTATTAGTTTAGCATTACAATACTGGCTTGGACTGCTAGGTCTAGTAATATTAGTCTCGATCATGGTTTGTAAAGAAACAAAAAAAAAGTACTATTAAAATCGCTTTGTTATATATACTTTTGTTTGTAACTATTTGATGTAAAGGCAATAAACTGATTATATATCTATCTACTAAAATCAACGCTATAATTAATACATATTTTTGGGACTGTATAAAACTGTGGCCTTAAAAGTGACGTGGAAACTCTTTGTTCCATTTTCAACGCATTCAAAATTATCCCTCAAACGATGATCTGACAGAGCCAAAGCTCCTAAACTTCTAGACCAAGTGTCAGCTTAAGAGCAAAGAACATCATTTAGACATTAGCATGGAACAAATAGTGTTTTACTACTGTGACCTTGGCTGGAAGGCTTGACTACACGAGATGCACTTTGAATACTTCGGGCCTGCTTGAACCCGTTTCTAAGCCTCCTTTATTAAAGAGGTCTTGCTATTTATAAAAAAAAAAGTTGTCTCAAACGTTCAACCTGTGGGTACAGACGCACTACAAGTAGCCGAAATACACATGATTTCCACTATTTCTCAGTGCACAACCATTTGGAAGTATCGGTCATGAAAAAGTTTATAATTACCCTAAAATTTATATTCACGGTCCATGCCAAGAGGAGGCTGGAATGTTGAGTGAATATAAAGAAACGTGAAAAAACAGTACAACATAAGGCTTTTGATATTTTTGGCTATTGGTTTATATTCCAAGACTTAAAGCGCATATGCTTATTCTAAAATTAGCACTACCACCACGCCGCGATTTTGCTGCCCACAGGGTTTACAGAAAACTTTACAGCGGAAACCTTATGAGGCCGTATAGACAGAAGGTTATGTATAGTGATATTTAGCGGAACAGTAGTGATATATAATTATGATAAATCTGTAACCCCAGCAACAAGAATATTTAATTTGGGACTAAGCCCAACCCAGCATGCAGTAAACAACATTGTTGTTGTCGTGGAGGCCCAAAAAGCCTATGAAGGACTAAATAAGAGCAGACAAAATATAAAAATAAAAAACCAAAAAAATAAAAATAATAAAAAAAAAAAAAAAAAAAAAAAAAAAAAAAAAAAAAAAAAAAAAAAAAAAAAAATTCGTATACAACCAAAAACAAAAAAAAAAAAAAAAAAAAAAAAATAAAAAAACTTTTGGCATTAAAAAAAAAAAAACTTCTT
>Ga0160505_101385_pt1 | contig 11536 bp, 16 predicted proteins | sample DIDeMG_FD_108225 | JGI IMG/M metagenome (GOLD analysis project Ga0160505, IMG submission 108225) | Enriched chicken feces microbial communities from UW Madison campus, WI, USA - DID2874_E49_Stillage MG | ecosystem: Host-associated > Birds > Digestive system > Large intestine > Fecal ...
ATGTCATAAACTACAAACGTGTATCATGAATGACGCCTCCTGCCACACGACGACAACGAGAAAGACAACGAGAACCACAGCAGTCTATACGACAACGAACGTCACGGGGCACACATGGCCTTGATGAGAACTGGCCTAGTTCTTAGGGGGGTATTGGTTCTTGGGGGGGATCTGGTCCTTGGGAGGGTAGTTCGGTGGCGGAGGGGCGTGGTTGGCAAAGTTGTTTTGGGGAGCCATATCGTACGTGCCCGGCGCGACGGGGTCGTAGCCGTCTCCCTTCCTCATCTCCCACTCTGTTGATCGTGACGCAATTTGAAGAGTGGGTACATGTGGTCAAGTCGGTGCGAGAAAGAGTCGAGAATCAGATATTCGGAGTCCAGAATCCGATCATGTTGACGAGATTCACGGGCCCCAGATCGTCAGAGTTACCACAGTGATTGCGAGATTGATGACGCGGACAATGTTCCAAGGGAAGCCATCACAAGGTTCCCATTCCGTTCGGTAGAGCGATAGAAGGTTGCGCGCCGTTGGAAGTTGCGGCCAGCAAGGTTTGAGGAACAATTTGATAACGTAAAGGCCATGGTAACGAGAGCCGGTCAACCAACGATCCACGTCATCGTCATCGTAAATATCGGCAGATTCAAGGGAGGTGGTGAGGTTTTAGATCAACGATGATGGGGACCAGCACATGGCACATGATGATGAATGGAATGCCGGGACGACACAACAGGGGTTGAAGCCAAAGGTCGCGAAGATCAAATCGATGCCGTGACCGTTGCAGCGCGGCCAAGATGATTCCCACCGTGTTCACAAGTTGGGACGAGATCCAACCCGACGCAAGCATAGTCAATTCCCATGTGAACATGGTAGCAAGGGGAGTCAGTGGAGCACGAGGTACCCGTGTAAAGTTTATCGATTCCCCGACGGTCGTATCAATGGAATGATTCAATTACGACGACACCGGCGTCCAGTTGGATTGATAGGGTCCCGTTCGTTCCATCGCGACAAGCGTTTCGGATACAGGGGAGTCGCAAAGATAGAGTTGAAAGCAAAAGTGAAGAAGAGCGATCCAGCGTCAGCTCCTGCTCCCAGCGAATGCTACCGAAACTCACGGCAAAGTGTACAGATCCAGATGTGCTTCTTCTTGAAGGGAATCAGAGGGATCCAGCAGAGCTCAAACCACGTGCGCGAACTGGCGCCAACAACGGCAGCTGGGCTGTTAGCGTGGGGTCGTGTCGTAGCAGTCCAAATGAGAGCGACGAGAACGTGGCACAGTGTGGCAAAACGTGGTGTCGTGTGCCGCAACACCTTGTAATCCCGTTTCAGCGCCCAAAGGCGGGGCGTTTACCTGCACACAGGACGGCGAAGGACAACTCCGGCTCGCTGCCAGCAGGCATTGAAGCTTCCGGCTATGTTGGAGAGGAACTCACCATTGTTGCAACGGGGACACATACGCCCTGCCTCGGGGGGATCCTGCTTGATCTGGGGTGTCAGTTCGATCACGGGATGGAGAAATGTTGAAGGGCGGGTGTGGGAGTACAGTGGTTCCACACTTCAGACAAGAAGGGTGGGGAGGGCCGTCTGAGAGCGGCGTCGATCATGGCGAGAACACGAGGACAGCTGGATAGCCGGAACAGCAACGACAGCGGAGATGAACTGGGAGGACGACCGAAGCGCAAGACGGACCGTGAGCCACATCTCGTAGACCCAGCCCAATCCTATACGGGACGTAGCACGCCGCCAGCGTCCAGTTTTTCGGAAACGACATTCCCAGCACCTGCAATAGGGGGCAGGGGAGGGCTTGGGGACGGCGGCAGGGTGTATAGGTGCCGACGCCGACGGGGCGGACATGGGATATGGCGCTGGGATGGATACCAGAACCGGTGGGGGTTCTTGGTGTAGGGCAACAAGTAGTTTGTCCGAGTTGGAGTTGCCTTCAAGAAGATGTGGGCGTTGGATGGCGCTTGATCCTTGAGGGAAGGGCATGGAATGGGATTGTCGAGCGTGAGAACGCCGCGTGTGCGTGTTCGTGATTGCCTGACAAGGACAAGGTCACGAAGGGATCTCGCGCAAATGTGGGCAACACATCGCTGGAGGTCACATGGGGCGTGGGATCGGACGGAGCCAAGAGGCACACGCGAGCTGCTGCGCGCATCTGCGCGTCCTTGATCATCGCTATACCAATGGCGAGGACTCGGGGTGGCAGAGACTGCAGAAGCACAGAGCTTGCACACCGTCTCTTATGTACGCGGGGGGCACATCCGTGTATCCGTTCGTCGACAGACGGCGCAGGTAACATGTGTTGTTGCAGCGCAGTTGCAGCTGCAGTTGCGGTTGCCCCATGACCTGTGTCCCATCATGCCAAGCCCGTCGGCGCAGCTGGTCCTTGGCTTGGCGTGGCTGCGGCTGGCCTGTCCGTGCGGTTTTCGGGCGCTTGGTCGCCGTCCAACTCGGAGAGCAACGCTGTCGAAGAACAGCTGCGGAACACAAAGTGTCCGAGTTGGGTCTTCTTGGCGCCTACCGCCCGCCAAGTCCGCAATGACCAGCGCAACTGCGGTCGTCGAAGGCGGCGTGCGTAGTCGAGCACAGCGCGGAGTCTGTCGGGTCGTACGACAGTCCAGTGCCCGTGTCCGTGTCCGTGCGTGACCCGTCCTCCGTCCCGTCTCGTCTCTCCCGGCGTCCGCTGTCCGCTGTCCATGGTCCAATCCTTTTCCGACGCGACGTCTCGAGTCCAACCCATCACCCTCCTACGGCGACACGTACCTTGGTAGGACATCCAACTGGGCGTCAGCGCACGCTCATCACAAGCCATCAGATACCCGTCCCTCCACCCCCGACCAACCATTTGGTCGGCGCTTCTTGCCACCCGCCTCCATCCCTGTCCGCCACCGATCACACCCCACCGGAACCACACTCACAGATGATCGGGATACCTGGGAGCCGTCAGTCCACCGCGCTGAAGGAGGTCACGTACAGAAGAACATGGCGGCGAGATTCGAGTGTAATGGGTAAGTGTAAAGGAGTGTATGGGTGGCGACGATGAGGTGAATGCAAAGGCGAAAGTCAAGGCTCGACAGTCAATTAATTAAAGAGATGGAGAGTGCAACAAAAACGTCTCGGACACTTGGTCATTGTCGTCGAGTGCCAAGTTTGTTTTGCACAGCTTCAACAATGACGTCGAGGGGATCGAGGTGGTCGCGCAGCACTGCGGAGCGCCACCCGCTCGTGTGGGATTCGCGTGTAAACCACGTGCTCCACGTGACCCCCCTCTCTGTTCTGTGGCGCGGGCCGATCCGATATCCGAGTGAATGCGTTTAGCAACCATGCACTTGCTCACTAGTCCTGTTTTCTCTCACATCTAGTGCAACAACTTGCTTAACCGCATCCGGGTACATGCCTACTAACACCCTTGCTCACGATGACTGGACTCGTGAATGTGGATATAAAGAGCGTCGCATTGCAGTGTTACTCGTTATCTCTGACATCTAACCCCAACTTGATTCAACCTACTCATCCACCACCATGCCTCGCGCCGCCAAGAAGAGCGCCCGCAAGACACCGTACGCGCGGTCGCGTCCCACGACCATGACCAAGGACACGATCCCGGCCACATCTGCCGCAACAGACGTGAACGCAAAGTACAACCTGTTGTCGGCGGAGATGCGGCTCGTGTCGAGCGACAACATCCTGTTCTGCGTTCCTGCCAAGACGCTTCAGCGGAGGTTGGTTTGCGTTTACCCGCTTGGACCGGAACTAATTGCAATAGCACGGTCTTTCAGGACATGCTGAACATCGGCCCACCGGCTGGGAACATTGCGAACGCGAACGCGAACGCCGACGCGAATCAGGAAATCTGCCTCGTGGACGAGACGCTCGAGACTGCGGCCGTCCTGGAGCTCACGCTCAGCCTCGAGGACTGTATCCACCTGCACATGGTGCACGAAAGCCAGTGGCCGAGCTGGGAGAGGCTCACGAGGGCCCTGTTCCTCGCGGGCAAGTACGAGTTTGAGGTCGCGTACGCTCTGGCGCTGTCGTACCTCCTTCTCGTCCTGCAGCGCCATTCGTCGAGCAGGCCGCAGCGGCTCGTGGACCTCTTCGCTCTGGCCATCACGCATGACGACGAGCGCGCGGCGGCATTCGCGGCCGGGGGACTGCTGCGGGAAGCTGCTGGCCACTCCCATCCCATTGCAATGTACACCACCCCGGCGTCCCAGCTCCCCGGGCCGGCCGGGACGTACTGGACCGCACTGCACAAGGCGTATGCCCAGTTCCCGCGGAATTATATCTGGTGCTCCCAGTGCACACCTGGAGCGAAAACCCATCACGCGCAGTGTCTCAGGGATAAGAATGGCCCCGTCCTCACCGGGGATATGAGTCCCTCTGCTGCGTTTTTGGCTTATCTTCAAGCTGAAAGGAGTAAGTGCTCTATCCCTCACCCGTCCTCCCGACTGACAGGTGCAGAGACGCGCAGGTAGTCAGTTCCGCCTCGAGCACTGTAGCCAAGGATCCCTCGCTTGCGCCGCCTGTAATTCTCTCCGCCGAATGGTTGTTTGTTTCTCTCGTACCACCTATTGTCTAAACCATGTAGCCTTTATTGCCTCATCCTGTGGGTTCTTTAGCTACCTTCATTGGGTACCTTCTCGGGCCCTCACCAGTGTCATGCCTCCTCCCCTAAGCCCGTAGCTGTTCATCCAAGTTGTCAGGCTGCAGACAGACAAAGCCTCAGCATAGCAGCATGGTGGCTCCTCTCGACCACCCTTTGGGACTTTTGACCTCGTGGTTCGCGCCAGCTACATCTCATCTCTTTGTCCTCAGCACCCTCATTTGGGGACTCGTGCCAAAGCAAGCATCCGCATACAGATAAGACCAAGCCCAAAGGTACAGCTTGGGGTTCGAGGTACGAGCCCAGGTTGAGATAAGACCGAGCTCAAGTGCATCGCCTGGGGGTCCGAGGCACACGCCACCAGCCACAGATCTGAGACCTGGTCGAGCGCTGATGGATCTCGGCGCTGTGTCACCCCCCATTCATGCCCTGCTTGATGATACATACAGCTTATTCGGAATACGAAATCGGAATCAGCAGGATCTCGGAGAAAGGGACGGTATCGGACATGCGGGGCGTCGAGAACGGGGTATGGGTCGCAGGGGTCATTGCGTGTGTCTGCGGTGTCTGATGCCAAGAACGACAACACGTTCAGGAGCCTCCTTGTCGTTTGTCCAGTGATAGGTGCGCCATACGCTTCTCTCGCTTTGTTTGATTGGGACCCAAAGTCCCTCGTTCCTTGTTCCTTGGGCGCTTGCTCTCCTGCGCTCCTGCCCAAGGTCGTGCATCTGCTCTGCTCAAGGACGTCGTGTACCTGCTAAAATATCTGCTCCAGGTCGTCGTGCACCTGTTCAAGGTCGTTCTGTGCCTGCTCAAGGTCATTGTGTACCTGCTCATGCTCATTACGCGCATGCTCAAGGTCATGTGCTCACGCTCGAGGTCGTAGGCCAAACATTCATCCGCTACAACTCGCCACAGTGGCGGGGGTCAAGGGTCAAAGATGCTACCATAGAACGCGCACATATGGCGGCGCATTACACTAGAGAAGAGGCTGGGGACGCTGCTGATGACTGGGTACTGGGTACTGGATGGGTGGGGGCAGGCAGGAACAAGTATGGACATGAGATGGGGGCTCAACCACTCGGGTTGTCCCGTGATCAAGGAAAAAAAGGTTGCGATGCGATGGCGATGGTGATGGCGATGGATGATGATCAAGATGCGCACAAGTCTACTGTTCTCTTCTGGCTTTTCTGCTTCATTTTCTCTCTCTTCTGATGCTCCTGTCGACGGCGGTTCTACGCCCCAGCGACGGCCTCGTACTTGGACGCCACCTGACGCGGGCGGCGGACGGCGCGAGGAGCAGGGCCAACGGGAATGTTCGTGATGGAGACGGGGAAACCGACACTAGCGTTCGGAGGGGCAAAGCCTGGCGGGTAAGCCGTCGGCGGGCCAACCATGTCGGCGGGGTTGAGCATGTCCTTGCCCATGTTGCCGTTGTTGAATGTGTCCTCGAACCGAGCACCAAAGCTGTCGGGGTCAAGCGTCAACGGCGTGGAGTATGGGCCGGAGACGTTGCGGGGGACGGATGTGGACATCGAGTTCGAGAAACTGTTAGGCGACTGGTTGACGAAACCCCAGCCATTTGGCCGCATAGACAAAGGCGAGGCACGCGCAAGGTTGTTACCGTCGACGGGCGAAGCCTGAGTGGAGAAGGACGGCGTAGGCGCCAACGTGCCCTGGAAGTTGGGCTGCTGCTGCTGCTGCTGTTGTTGTTGCTGCTGGTCCGACGGAGTCTGTCCCTGGGGGTAGTTGATCGTCGGAGCCATCATCAAGCCGTTGTTGCCACCAGGAATGAGTTGGTTCTTCCAGTCCTGGAGAATGATGGAGGCAGGGCCCGAGAACGACATGTCGTGCTGGTCCCACGCAGCGTTGTCAACAGGCGGCGCCATCGGCGGAGTGGGGAATACAACGAGCGGGGAGGGATTGGCTGAGGCGTTGGTAACGTCGAATGCGTCGGGCTCGAGCTTGCACCACAGAACAGCGAGAGCCTCGGGGTCGGTTACCTGCACCTCGGGAGGGAGGTTTGGAGGCTGGAACGTGTAAATGGCCTGCTCCTTCTTGCCCGCCTGGTCCTGCATTGAGAGCGGCTGCTGCTGGATAGGCAGGCCGTTGGCGTCCAGTTGGGATCCATCGTCGGGAGGCGTGAGGATTGTGAGCTGGCCACCAACATAGGCGCCAGGAGGCGGAGCGGACCACTCAGAGCTTCCGTCGGTGTAGGACGAGGAAAGGTTCTGTCCGTTGGAGCGCTGGGGCGACGGTGGCATCTCGGTGTTGTTAGGCACACGCATGCCAGCCTGCTGAGTGTCGTTCATTTGACCGTTCATCTGGCCGAACTGGATGGGGTGGATCATCGAGAATTGTGACGCGGCCTGGCCTTGTACAGGCATGGCGAGAAGCGAAGTGTCGAATACGACCTGTTCCGCCAAGGACGTCTGCATGGCCTCCCCTTCACTCTCCTCCGCTGTTGCGTTCGCTTGCGCCCACGCTGAGACATGTCAGTAAAAGATCAATGAAAAACAAATTTGAGACACATTACGAAAAACCAAAGAATCTGGCTTTCGTGCCACCAATACCAAGTACTCACAGCCAGCTCCGTATGACACATGGTAGGAAGAGCCTTCGGGACCAGGGTAGGAACTTGAGCGTGACATGGAAACGACGTGACCCTCGTCATGGTCATGAGGCGACATGCCCCGACGCATACGACGTCGTTGCCGCTGGCGGAAGAGCTCCTTCTCACGCCGACGTTCGTCGCGTTCCTTTGCACGCTCGGCACGCTGCGCGAGCTTCTCCTCCTTGCGGACCGGTTGGAACTTGTAGTTGGGATACAATTTCTGGTGCTGCACGTGTTAGTGGCCAATCCTCAAGCAGCGAAGCTCACCTCAATCTTCTTGATCTCAGCCAGCTGCTCGTACTTGCGGCGAACCTCGTCCTTCTCCTTCTTCCACAACACGGAGATAAACTTGGAGATGTCGGCTTGCGGTAACCCGCGTCCGGCCTTGCCGCCGCCAAGCTGAGCAATGACAGCTGCAGAGCTCTCCTTTGAGCTCTTCTTGCCCTTCTTTGCCTCCCCCTCAGATGCCGACGTTGTGCTTGAGCTGCGTGCGCTCTGCTGTGCGTTGACGACATCCTGGAGCCCTGTTGGGATTTGCCCATTGCGAATCTGGTTCAGCATCTCGGACCGATAGAGGATCCAGGCGTTCGGTGGGCGGGGAACCTTCACTTGAGTTGCTGCTGCTGTTGTCGGTTTCGGATGAGCGGGATGAGAGAGATGCTGCTGAGTGGCGTGTGGTGGTGAGGCCGGCGAGCCTGTTGATGACGACGGTGTGGGCTGGTGTGGGGACGGCTGGGGGGCCCATGTTGACATGAGCTGCCTAGGCGCGCCGTAGTTGGATGGGCGCTGGACGGCAAGACGCGAGTCGTTGATGCCACCCATGGCGTACGGGTCCTCCCAGTCTGATGTGTCGGTGGCGGACCATTGGTTGTTCATGTTGATCGCCTTGGACGACTCGCCCCCTCCTGATGGCCCTGCCAATGACTGCGGCTGGAACGGGGCATATCCGATGGGTGCCGATGGCAAGTAACCACTGCTGTACATGGTTTGGTTTATTGCTCCCGTCGGTGATGTTGGGGACGCGGTCACGGACGTGTCGTTTCCTGTCGGCTCGAGGGCTGGCAAGGAAGCGAGGTCGACTGTTTCGGCGAGGGGACAAGGACCTGTTGCTGGTGGAGCCTGAACGTAAGGAACCGGGCCGGTGAAGTTGAATGGACTAAGGCCAGGTTGTGACGGGACAAAGTTGTTGGTGGTGTTGGTGATGTTGTTATTGTTGTTCATGGCGAGGGGAATATAGCCACTTGGCCCCGTATAAGGCTGAAACGATTGGCGGAGACGCGACCTTGATGAGGAAGCAGAAGCATCGTTGCAGCCCAGGAAGTTATCGTTGCCGCCGTTGATTGGCACAAACATAGTGTGGCCGTTGGTCATGTAGCCGGGCGTAGCCATGCTTGAGACAGACGAGGGGCCAGCTATTGTGTCTCGCTGCTCCCTGGAGAGAGGAGAAGGTACGGCTGGTATGGAAGAGGATGCCATGGTGGATGTGTGGATGTCTCACTCGTGGTTGGTGGATGCAAAGTGGCGGAGTGTGTCGCAGCTGTGGTGGTTTGTGTTGGGAGCTTGCGACGAGCACGGGAAAGAGTTCGGAGGCTGTGGAGGGAGAGAGACGAAGGATGGATGGGAGTGAGGTGTGAAGTGAGAGAGGAGGTGGGAGAGAGTCGACGATTGTTTGGGCAATGGCCGTGCGAGGGCTCGTGCGCAAACGTTGCGGACCAAGAGGGAGCGGTGGCGGCAAGAGTGTCGATGTCGACCAAAGCTTGGTTCGCTCGCCTATTCGTGTGTGGGTGTGGGCGGTGTGCCTCCAAACGCTGGGGGCTGCCTAGAGCGCCACACAACCAGACCTGGGGTCCGACTTGCGCAAGAAGGACGTGTCAAGCCTCGTGCTCACCAAGGAGAACGACGACAAGGACACGAGCGGCGGAAGAAGAGAGGGGGAAGGAAGGGGCTATGGAGCCGGCGAGGTCGGAGTCTTGGGGTGCCACAGTCCTCTGCACTGGTGAGCCACCGCACCGTTTTTGGTTCAACATCAACGCCTCAAAGGCCGGCTTCTCGTCGACTGCGCCGTGGATCCTTTACTGTTCTGCCTGGCGCGAAGAATGCGAAAGCTGCCACAAGGGTTAAGAGATCGTGTCGCGTTGCTGCCTCGTGAAGAAGCAGCCCGCAACGGATACCGCAACGGCAAATAATGGGAGGGCGGCGGAATGGTCTCAATGGGGTGGGCACTCACGATGCTTTGTTCTCTGAAGAAGTTTGTGTTCCTTGGCGCTTGCCTGAGCACGGTAGATAAAAGGATGAGGGGAGGGACGTAAACAGTCGACAGCTAACTCGAGTCGTGAGCACTTTGTCGATACTTGGAGATTTGAAGAGCTGTTGACCGACTGTCGACGGGGTTGTGAAATCGATAGGTGACTGAAAAGAAGAGCGAATGGGGGGATGGGTGAAGTTGACAGTCGATGGGGGTCTCGATCCTTCAAGTACCGTAAATGTGGAGAGTGAGCTCGTTGAAATGCGGCCGCGAGGCTAGCGAGGACACACAATCGACGGCAGCTGGGAGAGCGTGTGTGTCGACAGACGGTGCAGTGAACGTGTTTGTGTCCGTTTGTGCAGCGTGGGCGGGGCGAGGGGATGCGGGGATTGGGGACACACTCGTGCAAAGAGCAGCGTACACACGCCGAGAACAGAACAATAGGCGACCGCGTTGCAAGATTGTGTGTGTGTCTCTCGACGTTGTCCAAGAACGGTAATTGGATTGGCTGAGAAGCTGTCAGCGTCGAGCTCGTGATTTCAAGCAGGTTGCACAACACGGAAGAGCGTGTGCACACCAAATCAAGGACGGGCAATGTGCGAGGGCGCGAGGAATGCGGGCACAGAAAAAACAAGAGAACGATGAACAGCTGATCGTTGGTGATCTTGTCACGGGGTCGCCCAGAGCTTTTCGTCGAGACCGTGGTATGTAGTGGTATAGTAGAGCGCGAATAATAGTATCGTAGGTGCCGTTGCGAGCGTCGAGCGGCGATGCGACACGATGTGCAGATGCGCAGTGGCATACATCACCCGTGCCCATCTCTTCCATCGACACAAGCGCACGCTCGACTGGACAAAGTTGTGCAGTGCGGCCGCGTCTATTCTTGGTGGAGACTGAATGACGCCCTGTCATCGGCCTTGGTCCCTCCGAGACATGACCGCACATCGATTCACGCCATCTCGTACCCCCAGATATCATAGTGTCCCGCGCTCATACTCGCACTCGGCTCCACCACGCCGCTATCCGCGACACCCTTCACACATTCACAAATGTTGGATTGAAAGAGGAAATAGGTCACTCACTCGGTGGCAAAGTTAAACACGAAGCTCTAGAATTGGTGCTGAACCGGCGGCAGGCTGGAGCGAAATCTCTGATTTCCCAAGTCGTTGAACACGAGCGATGTTTTCAAGATTGTAACGTCCAATGCAAACTAGATGGTTTGACGAGGATGTTGACAACGACAACGCAAGCCTGTGCGCACCGCAGAGTGATATCGCGGAGCGGAGCGGACAATGGTAGCCTGTTCGGATTGTAGCGGAGGCTTCGATTGGTAGAGGCACGGAGCCGAGGATTGCTTGAATGAATCAGATGCCCTCGGTGGGTGTCGATCGTAGTGGTCGTTGATGCGCAGAGGTGATGCCACTCAAGTGAACCGGAATGCGGGGGAGGGGATGATGATGGTGGGCAGCACGAAGATGGTACGGATGGATCGCTAGGGCGATAGACAGAGCGAGTGTCCGATATGAGATCGCCAGCAAACGTTGAGGAGAGATGCGCGCCGAAAGAGGTGACCTCAAACTTGTACAGGATTGAGGTTCAAGTACTGGTTAGTTCTTGACATGCAGATCACACTGCGGTTGACGAAAGTTTTGCGGCTGTTATGACTGCAATGTTTCGGGCATGCCAAGAGGGAGGAGGGGAGGTGGGGTTGGTTGGAGGGGGCGGTGGGGAGGTGACGAACGGTGGGGTGAATGGATGAAGAGGACGGCACGAGTAACGGTCAAAGTCGAAGGGCGAGGGGCCGAGGACGAACGACAAGGTTACTCAAGAGGTGGATGTCGACGACAAGGAGGACAGTGCAGGTGTGTGCGATCGTGAATCCAGGCCGTGTTGTCGACTAGCTCGGTGAGCAAGCGGATTTGCCGTTGGTCGTAGTCTTGTCGTGTTATTTTTTTCTGTACGATGTAGATCAAAGCTCGACAAGATCTGAGGGACGAGGGTGAGCGTCGAGGGCGTGAGGGACCAGCGGATCGGGAGCTCGTCGAACGTGAAAGTGGATGGGATCGGTCGGCGG
>Ga0160505_101386_pt1 | contig 11535 bp, 18 predicted proteins | sample DIDeMG_FD_108225 | JGI IMG/M metagenome (GOLD analysis project Ga0160505, IMG submission 108225) | Enriched chicken feces microbial communities from UW Madison campus, WI, USA - DID2874_E49_Stillage MG | ecosystem: Host-associated > Birds > Digestive system > Large intestine > Fecal ...
AGGTGCCGAGTACGACCCACAGAGCGCCGAGTCCTGACGGGACTCACTGACCTATCGGGACCTCAGCCTGGTCCCCTGGAACGTTACCTGATCGCATGATGAGGCTTCCATCTCGTGTTCTCGTGCCTTGTTGATCATCTAACATCTTCCCCATGCGTTAGGAACAGTGTGCATCCCGGCAGATCCGCTGATGCACTGAACGAGGCTCAATCATAGACGGCGGCATGGCCACGAGGACTTGGACACACGAGATGTCCACGCGGGTTTGAAAGTGGGTTTTACACAATACATATGAAACGGCAACGATGGGAGCGCGTGCAGGATGACCCGCGTAAGGGGACGCGATGGGATATCGAATGGGAAGGGACAATCTTTGGAATAGGACGCGACACGCTACGGAATGGGTTGAGGTAAGCTATCGAACGGAACTGGAACTGGAACTGGAATGGCAACGGAAGGGGAAGTGACACGTACGTAGAGAGCGAAATCGAAGTTGGGAACAAGTAGGGCGGCAGAACAACCAAACAAACCAAACGATCAAGACGACACCGAGCGCCGCAAAAGTCTACGGCTGGAAGAAGGGGTTGCCAGGAGGCACGAAGTCATGGTACGCCATGCCAGGGAAGTCGCCACGGAGAGCGTGATCAGTCGTGCGGCTGGTGGTGTACGGGATGCTGCCGTTCTGGGGAGGGACAGTGGTTGAGCTGCTGGTCGAGACTGGAACCTGGGGCCGGACAGCGGGACCCGTAGCAGGCGGCGCCATGGGAGGGAGTTGGGTGGTGGAAGCGCCAGCGGAGGAGGCGTGGGGGTTCTGAGACTTTTGCTGGTGTGCCGATGGGACAAACAGGCCAGTAGAACTAGTTGAAGGAGCGGTCATGGCCGGCTGGAATGGAACGGGAGTGGTGTAGTTGGGTGCCTGGTTTGGGGCAGCCTGAGCGGCCTGAACAGTCTGAGCTCCCCGGTAGCCATTAACGCCCTGGTAAGAAAACCCAACCTGGGGAGCCTGAGGAGCCTGGGAGGCCTGAGTAAAGTGCGCAGTGGGAGCAGCCTGAGGTCCGGAAGCGCCCTGCATCTGGGTCCCGTTGCCAGTATTTCCCACCGGCCGCCAGTCCAGAAATACCTCTCTAGGAGGACCGGTTACAGAAGGCAAAGCCATAGCCCAGGGGGATTCCAGCGTCCCATTCGCCGAGACTCGTCGCGCGCCGGAAACCTCAACCCAGGTACCTGGAACGAAGACGGCCTGCTCCGCCGCAACGAGGACGCGGTCAGGGACGGGGATGTCCTCGGGAATCCTGTGAAGACGGTATAAGTTGAAGCCGTTGAGGCTTGGGTTCGTGTTGGGCTGTCCTCCCGCGGCGACGCCTGGCTGGTCAATGCGCGCATTCTGCTGGGTCGGACGAGGGGTGGGGCCGTTGACCCCCTGGAAGTTGGAAGTATAGGTGGTAGGGGGCTGGCTGAGTACATCCGTGGCGGCGGTGCTGGTGAGCGTGGGGGCGGTGAAGCTATGTACGTTGCCCAGGGCGCCACTGTAGCACACCATTCTGGTTGGCGTATGCGTTGGTCGTGAATGCGTTGCTGGCGGGCTGAGCGGCTCCGGGAACGTTTGCGGCCATCATGGGAGGCGAGGGACGCGCCATCATCGGCCCCAAGTTCATGATGTTGTTTGAAGCTTGGTAGGTAATGTTGGAGTTGACCGGGGGCCGAGCTGCCAGCTGCGCTTGGAGGCGTTGCAAAAGCTGACGCCGGGCAATCGTCTGCTGAGTAAGAAGTTGGACGTTGGGCTGAACGCTGGGCTGAATGTTGGGTTGAGTGTTGGGTTGAACGCTGGGCTGAATGATGGGCTGAACGATGTACTGAACGTTGGGCTGAACTTGAGGTTGAGCAGTCTGATATTCCGGAGCGGGTGAAGCAGGCTGACGCTGAGCAGGCGCGGCGTCACACTGAGCGTGAACCGGCGGGCTATCGCGGGAGTAGGTAATATTGCCCTTCGGGTCGGTGTTGACTTCGATGTGGCCGTCGTCCGTTTCTCCCTCTGCATCCAGGTCCTCGTCTCCATCTTCCTTCTCGTCCTGGGTTTCATTGCGGGTCGACTGGTCGTCATCAACTTCGATGGCCTCTGTTTTGGCCTGGTCACTGTTACCCGCCCGACGGAAACGCTTCGGGGCGGGTGAGGGCGATCCTTCAGAATCATAACCAGAAGAGTAACCTTGAGAGGAACCACGGATGCGGGAGGAGACGCGGTAAGGACGGGCGGCTGGAACGACGCGGTTGGAGGACGGCGTGTTTCCGCTGCTCGCGTAGCTTGTAGTGATTGGGGTGGCGCGGTTGATGAAATTGGAGCTGGTGGTGTGAGTGGAGTTGGGCCGGCTGAACGTGGCAGCGGGGCCATTCGGGGAGGTGTTGTTTGACGCAGTGGTCGGAGTAGCAGGGGTTGTGTTGGTGACGACGTTCATCATGTTGGTGGGACTTGAGCCTGAGTCTGTGGCAGTGTCCTCCTTGATGCTGACATTGCTGCTGTCCACGACAGTCGTGGCGGTGGCGCTGGTCGTAGCTGTCTCCCCGCTACCGTTACTAGCCATGTCCTCGTCGTCCGTTACCTCCTGGCCGTTGTCGACATTGCTACTGTTGGTAACGCTCTCGCCTGTGGCGAAGACCTGCTCTACAGCTTCGGTGAAGTCAAGCGGGGTGTCAGCACGAAGCAGGCCAACAGCGCCGCGAGGGTTCCAGGTTCCTGGTACCGTCATTCCGATCATGCGCTCATTATAGCGGTCCAGCGTGTTGAAAAAGGCCACCCAGAGCATTAGGGGAATGTCGTGTTCGGTCTCCGGAATGTCACCGCCAATGCGCCCAGTGTCTGGGTATGGCAATCGGTGTGGGTGTCGTGTGTGCGCAATGTGTGTGTGTCGGTTGCAGGTGGCACAGTATCAGCATCATTTCGCACAAGCCAGCATAACTCACGATACCAGTGCATCACAAACGCATCAACCACAAACGTCCTGGTAATGCCACAGTCCTGATGGGATCGCGCGAAGTGGTAGAGACACAGGAGATCATCGATGATATGCTCGTTGAACGGAATAGGCAGCGAGTCCTCGTCATCCGTGTTATGAAGCATAGGGATCGGAAGGAGGGACATGTCACATTTGCTGATGCAGGTGTGCACTGCTATGTTAATGGGGAGAAGCATTTCGTACTCCTGCTCGGTTTTGGGGTAGGGGCTGATTGGGGAGGAGGAGTGAAAGTTTGTGTCGGGGGTTGACGGTTGGTGATGAGAGGAGGACTGGCGTGTCGAGGATGACGGGTGTGGCGAGGATGCCTGGTGTGACGAAGACGCCCGGTGTGGCGAGGATGCCTGGCGTGATGAAGAAGACCGGTATGGCGAGGATGACTGGTGTGTCGAGGACGACCGGTGGGGGCTGGAAACTGGGTAAGGGCCCTCCCCTAGGGCATTTAAGATCCGAGCAGCTACCGGGGAAGGGCGAGAATAGGGGGGTGGAGAGGACGGTGGGAGACTTTCTAGGTCCGTGGCGTGCTCGTGAGCTTCCGAATGGTCGGTGTACGCTTCGGAGGTGGGCGAGCCCATGGTGATGTCCTCGTCGTTCATTGTGGGTGTGATGGTTGAAGGTGTTTGAGATGGGAATAGATGTGGCAGTAGAGAAAGGTGGATGGGAAGTGCAGATGGAGAGACAGTCAAAGGTCAATGAGGCGCTGCCACCGTATATAGATCGTAGGGGGTGTGTACAGCGAGTGGATGGGGGGATGAGGAGGATGAGGAGGCGAGGTGCAGATGTTGGAGGTGTTGAGGGCGGAGGGGGGTGATGGTGAGGAGAGAGGAGGAGGGGGTGGAGAACAAGAAAGTACGAACAGGTGCCACCTTTTATTCCTTTTCAAGACCAGCCCGTTAATATCATACATCAGGTATCCAGACAGCAGTCTCCAGTCCTCCAGTGGCTGAGAGTTGGCCGTTTCATTGACGCGTTAGGGATCTTGACGCGCGGAGGAGAAGTGGACATCAGAAGTGGAGGCTTCTCGCCCCATTTCCGAGACATGGGTGATCGAGGGCATGTTTCGGGGCTCGCATCGTCCGAAGCATAGACATGAGGACAATCGGTGTCCGAAGGCACAGAGGGGGTTAGATGTTTGGCACGGTGCTGTCAATGGTTGTCTCGCCCTTGTGAATGATGGCGTAGAGTCTTCGCGCGCCGCGTTCGAGGCACACCGGGGTTCGAGGGTGTGTGTGGAGGTTCCTAGGGTGCCGGACACGGAGATGAGGGCTTTGCTTTGCAGGTTGGCGTCGTATGTAATGCTCATGGCTTTGGTGGACCGCTGCAGGCTTTCAGAGCGGAAACTGGGGGCTCGCACCATCGCCGAGGTACATTGTCCGAGGGACATGTACTGTATGTGGCTAAAGGGACGTGTCTGCATTGTGCGTCGAGTTTCAGCATGACGGGCATGAGGACGCTGGTATCCAAGCGTAAGCCACCGAAAGTGCATTGAGTTTGATGCACAACTTGCAGTGCGAGACTGAGGCTTCGCACCACCGCCGAAGTCCGTTGTTCGAGGGACATGCTGTAGAACAAAGGACGCCACTTTGGAAGCACGGAGATGAGCATGCCGATCTCCGGGTGGTGTTGCCCCATGCTGGCATGGTACACCACGACCTTGCCTCTATCGTCTTCGGATGCATCGGCGCCACTACGATCATGAAAGTCTTGCGCGGCCCAGCGCTGAGACCGACGGGTAGACCTGGTCTGGGCGATCCTGATGCATCCAGACCATAGTCCAGGCCAGGATGCAGAGAAACGGGGTGCATTTCCGATGACTTGAGACTGTGCAACTAGGAGCTCCAGTTTCTACCATCCCAGACACTACCTGCATAACACTCTATGGGCTCATCTGAGACGCCGGAAGACCTCTACTGGTGGCACCCCAGTCTCCCACTGGTACACTTCCGCCCCCACCTCGGCTTCATACTCGGTGTGCGTCATAAAACGCAGCTGCTTCGGTAAGCCGGACACAGGCTTGCGCCAACGGTTCCGAAGGCCACGATGTCGAGACTCGTATTCTCTTTGCTCGTCAGAGCCGCTGTAGTTCGAAGCTCGTTCGGCCAAATGTGCTGTGAAGTCGGTTGGGTCCAGGCTTGAGAGGAGGTTGAATGTGTTGCAGAACTCGACCACTCCGACAACGGTCACCAACATGGTCGCGGCCTCTGTGCCAAGGGTGTGGACAAGTGCGTCGAGGACCGTCTTCGGAGTGGAACTGTTATCCCGATTCCACAAGGCGGTGAGTGGTTTCTTGGGGGGCCAGCTGTCAAACTGGCTAAGGACAATGACGAGCTCCTTCGCGTTCCCTCGATGAGCGTGGGGAACGGTCCGCGCTCTCCTTCTATCGTGCGAACACACTCGAGGTCTCGGTCGGGGACCACAACGTGTTCAAAGATTAGGGGGTCGACAATCTTTTTGAACCGGCGCGACATGCCCCGAAAGGCGACCATTACGGATTGCGGGGCGGCGCGTGCAATCGCCTCGACAATGAGCGGGTACGCTTCATAGTCGATCGGGATTGTCCAAATCTTTCCAGTCAGTTGATGAGGGAGTGAACACATACGCCTGGTTGGGCAGCAGTTTGGCCTTGCATGGGAACGTGCTGTTAGTTTGAGATGAAGTGTGTCATGTCAACAACAAGGCTCGCAGAAGGGGTGAGCTGAGCTGGCATTGGCACCGCAATCTATAACAGGGGCAATCTGAAGTAGTCGTGCGGCCTGGAGGTATGGGGCCCCAGAACGGACTCCATTATTTGCACTTTAGTACCCTGGTTAATAAATCACGTGGTCAAATCCGTCTTGTTACCATCTCTCCTTCCCCGTCGTCCATCTCTCCATGGAACGCTCGCCTGGGACCCATACTAGCCCACCTCAGTTCAGAACTCACCTTCTGCCCCCGGCCACTCAGGACGCCGCTGGATGCGGACGCTGCGCGCTTGCTGACCAAAAGTTTGAACGCACAAGTGGCTCCCCATAGTCGTCTGGAAAGTGCGAGGGCGGCGACTGAAGCTTCGCACCGCCTCCGATACAAACGGTTTGAGGGTCATGCATTTACATCAAAGAATGTGTGTGCTAAAAGCGTCCTGTGTCGGCGTCGTAGGGACGAGAACAATGTGAGCATTGGTGACATTGCGCTCGGTCCCCAAACCGCCACACCATCTCCAACACCTGATGCAGAGTGCCACAAAAGTGGTTCCCACGATTGTGGCTCGTCCTCCGTGTTTCTTCACGTCCTTTGTCTAGAGAAACTTACGCCGTATTGCCCCTCCGCCCGCGACTGCACTTGCTATCAGCCGGCGTACAGGGACACGTACTTGTGCGAGACTCGATGACAATGAATAACGCCACCGTCAAACGTTTTCTCCCTCCCTCCCTGTTTCGTCTGCACTGACAGCTCGAGTGCGCAAGACGCTCATAGCCATGTTTGCAACGGAGGAGCGCAAGCTCAGAGCCCAATTGGACTTGGTGTGGACCTCGGTTGTTTTGAGCTCAGTCCTATGGTGTGTGTCGCTGGATCGGCAGTCGACGGTATGGCATCATAGATACCGTGTGTGTCTACGATGAGACAGAGCACTAGGTTCCAGCTGAGCTCACTGACCTATCAGAGTCTCAAGCAAGCTCTCAGTATTGTCACCTGGTCACTATGGCCTCCATGGAAACTCGCGACGTTTATGCCCTTCAGAACGCATGTTGGGTGTCCTGCGCATCCACAAGACACCCAAGCAACACCTGAAAGCGGCTCAGCTAAACATTGAAGGCAGCATTCGCTTGAACGCACAAATACCACTGCACGAAGTATTCACACAGTACATACAAACAGCTAACAGCGGCGAACGTGTCCAGCACGCTCCGGAGAATGGACTGATCTGGGCTATGGATGGGGGCGAGGTACACTATGGAATGAAACCAGAGACTGCCCTGGAAAGTGGTCTGGTGAGCTAGGGACTGAGACGTGGGAGGAGACTGGTGAGGACGGATTCTCGGAGTCTTGGTTGAGGCGTGTTGGTGGTGCTGGTATATTTTCTACTGGGCGTGACGTTTGTGCGAGAAGGCCGATTGCGGGGGTTATCGCTCGCGTGGCTGTCCTGGAAGGGCGAGCCTTAAAGTCGGGGGGGATGGTGAGCGTGTGGCACGGGAGGCTGTCACGGGGTTGGCGCTGCCAGCACTGTCGCTGCTGGGAGCAGGTTGGAAGCCGGGGAAGACTTGCTGAATGGCGGGGGTGAAGTCTAGAGGACTGCTTGCAGCTAGAATATGAACAGCACCGGAACGGGTCCAGAACGGCTTCATCTCCACCGCCAGGACACGCTCAGCATAACTGTTCAGCTCGGAGATGAAAGCGGCCCGGAGCGCGGGGTTGATGTCGTCGACAGTTCGGGGGATGGCGCCAGGTACGCGGTTGGTGTCTGTGGGAGCGATACGTGATGTCAGTGTTGGTGCAGGTTCGAGGAACAGGTCCAAGGGGAGGGTATCAGCAGCCACTGTGAACAACGAACCAGGAAAGACTCACGATACCAGTGCATCACAAACGCCTCGGCGACAAACTGCTGGGTAACGCGGCATACGTCATGGTACGTGGCGAGGTGATAGAGAATGACGAGCTCGGACGCGACTTCCTCGTCGAACGGGATGCGGAGAAACTCGCGCCGGAAGCCAGAGCCGAGTGCCACACGGTTACGGTTTTCGGGGTTCTGGATGACGGGCAGCATGGCGTAGTAGAGGCTGTTCCATGGTTCGTCTGGGATGTAGAGATACATTTTGGTGGTGTCGTTCTCCATTGGCCATCTGCCCCATTCGAGTTTGGGAAGGTAGAGAGGGAACGTGAACCATGTGTTGACGCGTGTTGGAAGGTCATCGACTGGGGGCGGGGAAAGAACTCGCGCGGGCCATGCGCTCGTGATGTTCTGCTCGCTCATTGTTTTGCGACGGCTCAAGAGAATGAGGGAATAGACGTTGTCGGGAGCGTAGGTTTGTGGTGGCCTTGCTGGTGAAGTGAATGTTGGAAGGGAGTTTCCAGCCCACTTTACAGCTAGTCGGTTCCTTTTTGTCAATGGACGCTGGGCGCTTTAATAGGAATTGTACTGGCGTGGATGGGGAGATAGATGAGAAGAACGAAGAGGTAGGAATCAATGTTCGTGGGATGGGAAATGACGCGACCGCGTTTGAAGAGTTCCAGTGGTCCTACTGGTGTGGCGTGCTGTCGGTGGGTGGAGAGAGGAGGACGAGGGGGTGGAGCGCAGAGCTAGTGGGAAGAGGGAAGGTCGGGGATGAAGAGGAGGGCGATGAAGGGCTGGAAAGAAATAAAGTGTGGTGGCAAGGCAATCTAGCCCATTCGAAGGTCAGCAGGTGAGGATTAAATGCCAACAAGCAGACACTGCCTCCAAGCGTGAGTCGTTGCACACCGCATTGTCCTGCTGTGGGTGTCTGTAGCTTCTTGAACCATGCCTGAGACATGTCGCTGTTGGACGGTGGCAAACGCTTCGTACCCTGTCAGAAGCATGGCATGCGAACAATGCCGTTGAGAATGTTGAGCACGGTTCGCTGTGGCTGCTCATGTATTATGTGTCTTGCACCTCCCTGGCCTGGTTTCCGCTGCAGCTCTGTTCCAGCTGTGGTGTACGCACACTGCGGCGAGGCCTGAGAATAATGAACGATAACGTGCGGCCTTGTGCGGCCCCTGCACTCGATTGACATGTGGTGTTGACTCTCCTAGGAGGCTCGAGATGTGAACGTGCAATGTCACCCTCTTGGTTCTCAAGTGCCGACTGCCTGCCGTTTCGTCGCAGGGCCGTTCTGGTCGCGTCTCCGGTGGCTGGGGCCTGGCTGGCCCAGAATCTGTCTCTATTCATGTCATCTTCTTTTGTTGTCCTTTACGTTTATTCGGAACCGGCTCGTGCACCTGTCCCTCCTGTACCTGTACACAAATGTCATACGATACTAGACGAAACGCAACGAACGACGAACGCCACAGAAGCTGGGTGAACGGCACACCACACCCGCCTCCACACATGTTAAACACGAGCCTAGTCCATCTTCACGTCGGCCGCCATGAATCCGTCGAGCTCCTTGTCGAGGTCCGTCGCCGAGGCGGGACCACGCTTGGCGCGGGGAGCGCGGCCGCCACGAGCACTGAAGTTAGTCATGAACAAGAAGATATATATTGTTTGTAGATCGCCCAAGGAACCGAGTGAGCGGGGTGGTCTGGTCACTCTTGAGTGACGCAGAGTGTCCCTCAGAACCACTCGTGCTCGTACCCACTCGCCACCTCGCACGCTGCCTGCCGCATTCAGAACTCACCCTCCACGGCCACCACGACCACGACCGCCGTCACCGCGACGCTCGCGCGGCTCCTTGGCTTCGCGGGATGCCGGCTCGCGGGATGCGGGCTCGCGCGAGCCGCCGATACGCGAGCTGAGGTCCGAGGCACCAAGACGCTGGAGGAGAGACTTGGAGCCTGCGTCCTCGGCTGCAACCTTCTTGCCGACCGGACGGGGAGGAGCGATGAGCTTGATACCGATTGTCTGGCCTAGATGTCAGCTTACGAGCACGAATCAGCAGCTCACCCTTGGTCATGGCACCATCGAACTGGTTGATCGCCTGCTTTGCCTGCTGTGCCGACGCGTACTCGATAACTGCGACGCCTGTCGAGCGGCCAGAGCGGTCATACTGGAATCTGCCGTCAGAATAGAAACTAGCGGTGTAAACTCACGGTAAACAAACGCTCACGAGCCCATATAAGTTTAAAGCAGAGCCTCCTTCTCCATGTGTGCCTTCTTGTGCTGGTGCCCCGGATCGACTCCGGATCGACGCGAGGCCGTGGGTCAATCTCCTGTACCATTTGAAGGAACGATCTTCCCCCTGGATACTGTGTTCGCCTCGAGGCAGTCTTCAGACGCTTGCCGAGATCCGCACACTTGCAGCCTTGAGCGCGATGCGACGCTCGCGTTGCACGGCATCGCCCTGCAGGAGCCTCGTCGGGCTTGGCAACTTGGGTCTTGTTTGTGGAGCTTGCAGCTTGTAGCTGGTGATGATTTGGATGGTTCGACGCTTACACGAATGGTTGGGCCCTGGACAATCGTGCCCGCCTCGGAGAAGATAGTCTGCGCGTCAGCTCTGTTCAAGACACAAGCTCACCTTGAGCTCGTCGGCAGTGACCTCGTAGTGGATGCCCGAAATCTCGATCCGCGGCGACGCGCCAACGAACGCGACGGATGCGGCGGGGGGAGCAGCTCCAGCTCCGCGGGATCCACGCTCGCGGCCGGCGCTGGGGCCAGTGTACGCGTCGTGGACCCACTTGTCCTCGGTCGAGCGGGGCGGGGGGCGCTGCGATGTGAGCTTCGATTCGATGGAAAGGTCAGCTCACAGAGTAGGGAGCGGCGTCGCGCGCCTCGCGGCTCTGGCGGGGCTTGCGGTCCGCGCCTCCACCGCCGCTGCCGCCACGGCCGCCGGAGCGGGTCTTGCGCTTGGGGATCAGCTCGTCGAGGGGCTTGTCGATGTCCATTGTGGAAAGTGTGTGGATGAGGAAACAAGTGTGATGAACACGAACACGAACACGAACACGAACGTTTGCTGTCTTGAATGGCTAATGGAGCCGCCGCCGGTTGAATTGTTCGCATTCCTCATGGCTCAGACATGGCGGCGGTTCATACCGCGTGAATTGACGCGCCTAACTTTGGGAACCGAATTATGATGTAATAGACTGAATACAAATAGGCTCGCAAATGATAACGTCAGCGTACGCCTATCTCCCGTCACACTGTGGACGGTGATGCACACTCCCCATTGTAGCAGTCAAAACTGGAGCAAAACATGATCATACAAAGAGTGTGAATTGAACAAGCCGCCCCACACCACACTCCATCCATCCCATCATCCAGTGTCCTGTTGTTTGCACCCACATCGCCATCCCTCTTCGCATTCCCACAGCATCCACCGCATCCATCCACATCGTCTAGACGCCACCGACCGAGCTCTTACCTTTACAATGGAGAACGCAGCACAGCCGACTCCGCCGAAGCGCGGACGCGGCCGGCCACCCAAGCCCAAGCCCGAGGCGCCAGCCGTAGCGGAGCCCGTTGAGGCGCCCGTGAAGCGTGGCCGTGGTCGCCCGCCGAAGCCCAAGCCCGTTGACGAGGAGCCCAAGACACCCAAGAAGCGCGGACGCCCGACCAAGGCCGAAGCCGAGGCGAACGCGGCTGCCAAGGCCGCTGCTGCTGCTGCCGCTGCCGCTGCCACTACGACCACAACGCCGACGCCGAAGAAGCGTGGACGCCCGCCAAAGAACCCCGCTGCTGCTGCTCCCGCCGCCGCCCCACGCGAGCCGAGTCCCACGCCGCCGAAGAAGAAGCGCGGGCGTCCGACCAAGGCCGAGGCTGAGGCTAAGGCGGCCGCTGCTGCTGCTGCTGCCGCAGCGGCTGCAGCTGTCCCCGCCGCCCCGGCGACCACGACGCCCAAGAAGCGCGGACGCCCGCCTAAGAACCCTGCTGCTACTCCTA